>Ga0123352_10005463_pt1 | contig 19157 bp, 21 predicted proteins | sample TergutLab28metaG_FD_89700 | JGI IMG/M metagenome (GOLD analysis project Ga0123352, IMG submission 89700) | Labiotermes labralis P1 segment gut microbial communities from Petit-Saut dam, French Guiana - Lab288 P1 | ecosystem: Host-associated > Arthropoda: Insects > Digestive system > Gut ... | reverse complement strand
GCGATATGATGCGGCTGGCAATCCTATTCCTAGGCGGGAGAGGCCGCTTGGGCCGGATGGTAAGCCTTTGCCGCGTCGTGAGAGGCCTTTGGGGCCGGATGGTAAGCCCCTCCCAAGGCCGCCTAGGCTTGGTGCGGATGGTAAGCCTTTGCCGCGTACCGACAGGCCGCCTCGCGAGGGAGGCAGAGGCGACAGGCCGCCGTATAATCGTGATGGCAGGCCGGACAATAGGCCGCCTAGGCTTGGTGCGGATGGTAAGCCCATCCCCCGTGGTGATAGACCGCCCCATAGAGGCGACAGGCCGCCTAGGGATGGCGACAGACCGCCTTTCCGTAATGATAGGCCACGCCCGGCAGGTGGTGCGCCTGGTTCTCATGGCGGCGGAGGCCGTCCCCAGGGCCAGGGTGGCTATCAAGGCCAAAACCGCCCGGGTGGCGGTGGTGGTCGTCCCGGTGGTGGCGATAGACCGCAATTTCGCGGTGGCGACAAGCCCCCATTCCGCGGTGGCGGAGGTGGCGGTGGCTTTGGCGGTGGTCGTCCCGGTGGTGGTGGTACTGCCGGTGCTTTTGGCAGAACCGGCAAGCCCGGCGACCAAAAACAGCAAGCCCCGGATAAGCACGGCAGACGGCAAAAGCTAGAAACATCCAGCAAAAAGGATAAGCGCAAAGACCGCATTGCTGATGATAGCAAGGAAAAAATGCTGTCGCGCCAAAATATTGCTAAAATTCCGACAAAGCCGGAAGAACCGCGCACAATCCAAGTGCCTGCTTTGCTGACCCTAAAAGAGCTGGCAGAACTGATGAACAAACAGGGTGCAGAGCTGGTTAAATCCCTTATCAAAAAAGGTGAAATGATAAGCATAAACCAGGAGATTTCCTTTGAAAAAGCCATGGAAATAGCCATGGAATACAATATCTTGGTTGAGGAAAAGATAGAGATTGATATACTTGAAGAAGTCTTTGCAGAGGGCGAAGAGGGCGAAGATGTGCTGGTCGGCAGGCCGCCCGTTGTGGTTGTTATGGGCCACGTAGACCATGGTAAAACATCCCTTTTGGACTCTATTCGCAAGACGGATGTGGTGGTTGGCGAGGCCGGCGGCATAACGCAGCATATCGGTGCTTATACTGTCAGTATCAATGACAGACCAATAACTTTCCTGGACACGCCGGGTCACGAGGCCTTTACGGCTATGCGTATGCGCGGCGCACAGGTTACGGATATTGCTGTGCTGGTAGTTGCGGCGGATGATGGCGTAATGCCCCAGACCGTAGAAGCCATAAGCCATGCAAAGGCCGCCGGGGTTGAGATTATTGTTGCCATAAACAAAATTGATAAACCCAGCGCAAACCCGGATAGGGTTATGCAGGAGCTAACAGAGCATGGCCTTGTTGCAGAGGCATACGGCGGCGATGTGATATGCGCTAGGGTATCCGCCCATACAAAAGAGGGTATTGATAATCTGCTAGAAATGATACTGCTTGTTGCAGACATGAAGGAATACAAAGCCAACCCCAACAAGCGCGCCCGCGGCACTGTTATCGAGGCCCAGCTGGACAAAGGCCGCGGCCCTGTGGCAACTGTGCTGATAAAGGCCGGCACCCTGCGGGTTGGTGACCATATTGTGGCGGGCACGGCACATGGCCGTATACGCGCCATGATAAGCGACAAAGGCCAAAAAGTGCAAGAAGCCACACCATCTGTGCCTGTGGAAATTTTAGGGCTACACTCTGTGCCGGCTTCTGGCGACCTGTTCCACATAGCGCAAAGCGCGAACGAAGCCCGATATGTGGCCGAAACCATCGTGGCCAAAAACCGCGTGAAGCTGATTGACGAGACCCCGCAAAAAGTTAGTCTGGATGACCTGTTCCAGCAGATACAGGCGGGTAAGGTTAAGGAGCTTAATATCATCATCAAGGCCGACGTAGGCGGCTCTGTAGAGGCCGTTAAGGCTTCGCTGGAGAAGCTCTCCAACGAGGAGGTTCGTATACGCACAATCCTAGGCGGCGTGGGCGCGGTCACAGAAAGCGATGTAATGCTGGCTTCGGCTTCTAATGCCATTATCATCGGCTTTAATGTGCGGCCGGAGCCATCTGCTAAGGCTGTCGCGGAAGAACAGCAGGTTGATATTCGCCTGTATCGCATCATCTACAATGCCATCGACGATATCCAGGCGGCCATGGTTGGTATGCTAGACCCGATTTTCGAGGAAAAAGTCATTGGCCACGCAACCATACGCCAGATTTTCAAGGCATCGGGCATCGGCACTATTGGCGGCTCGTATGTTACCGATGGTAAAATCACCCGCAATGCCTCTGTGCGCGTGCTACGCGACAATATAGTGGTATACGAAGGCACGCTAGACACCCTGCGCCGCTTTAAAGAAGATGTGCGCGAGGTGCTAACAAACTACGAATGTGGGCTGGTTTTGACAAAATTTAACGATATCAAGGAAGGCGATGTGGTGGAGGCCTTTGTGATGGAAGAAATAAAGCGCGACAAGTAGGGGCGAGCATCCTCGCTCGCCCGTATATGGAAGGAAGAAACCCATGAAAAATCGCATGATAAGAATTAACGACGAAATAAAAAAGGAGCTAAGCGAGATTTTGCGCAGCGGTCTTAAAGACCCGCGAATGGTGTCCATGGCCAGTGTTGTGCGCGTGGACACCACCGCGGATTTAAAGCATTGCAAGGCCTATATTAGCGTGATGGGCGACGAGGCCGCGCAGGAAAGCAGCATGGCGGCTATAAATAGTGCGAGGGGCCATATAAAAAGCCAGGTGGCCTCTGCTTTGCAGCTGCGCCAAACGCCGGATTTTAAGTTTATTTTGGATGATTCTTTGGATTATAGTTTTAAGATTGGCAAGATGCTGGATGATGTGACAAAGGGCTAGAGTTAGGTAGAATTGGAGGGACATGAATGGGAATGACAGACAGGCAGTTTGATTCTTATCAGGCCAGACTGTTAAGGCTTCTGGTCAAAATCCAAGAAGAAATTAAGGCGAAGGGCGAAAGTAAAGAATTAGAAGAGTTGATTAAGGAAATAGAAAAAGAACTCAAAAGGCCTTAATAAAGGAGATGAAGCCATGTTTTCAAGATTTGAAGCCTGGAACAATATGACCAAAAGCGGTGAAAATATCGTAATTGCAAGCCACCCTACGCCGGATGGCGATGCCATAGGGTCTTCGTTAGCACTAGCGCTTGCGTTGCATCGCGCGGGCAAAAAGCCGGTGGTGGTGCTGGATGAATATTCTGCCAGATTTGACTTTGTGGAGGGGCGCGAGTTCATCTACAAGGGCAAGATAGAGGATCTGACCTGCGATGTTTTTATTGCTGTGGACTGTGGCGACAAAATCCGCGTGGGAGAGGCCGAGGAGCTTTTTAACCGTACGCCAATCACGATAAATATCGACCACCATGTTAACAACAGCAATTTTGCGCGGTTTAACTATGTGGATGTTAATGCGTCGTCCACCAGCGAGGTAATTTTTTCCATAATCAATATGTATATCCCTATAACCAAAGACATCGCGGAAGCCCTGTATATGGGCATTGTGACGGATACGGGCGGTTTTCGCCATTCGGCTACATCGGCAGAAACAATGGAGATTGCCGCGCTGCTGATGCGCACGGGCATTGATTTTTCGGAGATTCAGCGCAGGTCTATTTACCAACATTCGCGTATAGAGGCCCAGGTGTTTGCATTGGCCGTCCAAAAAATGAAATTTGTGGAAGGATATCCCATAGTCTATACTGTGCTCACACAAAAGGAAATGAAGGACATACATGCCACATATTCTGATCTGGACGGCATAGCAGAATATATGTTAAACACCGAAGATACCTGCGTTTCCGCCTTTTTTACAGAGCGGCTGGAAGGCAGGGTAAAGGCATCTTTCCGCTCCGGAAGCTTGGATGTGCGGCTGATAGCAGAGAATTTTGGCGGCGGCGGTCATAAATTTGCAGCAGCAGGGAATTTTGTTTCCGGTCTTGACGAGGGAATCGAACTAGTGCTGGACGCTGTTAAAGCGGCCTTGGATGCAAAAAAATGAACGGTATAGTAAATATATACAAAGAAAAAGGATTTACTTCCCATGATGTTGTGAATATTGTCCGAGGGCTGACCAAATGCAAGGCCGGACACACAGGTACGCTGGACCCTGATGCAGAAGGGGTTTTGCCGGTTTGTTTGGGTCGCGCAACAAAAATTGCAGATTATATTATGGCAGATGATAAAGAGTACATAGCAGATGTAATCTTGGGAACTTCCACAGATACGCAGGATGCATCCGGGGAGACCTTAACGAACAAGCCATTCTTGGGGGATTTATCTAGTATCCATAATGGCATACAGGGTTTTGTTGGGCGTATTCAACAAATTCCGCCAATGTATTCTGCCATTAAGATTGGCGGCAAGAAGCTGTACGAATATGCCAGGCAGGGCGCGGTTGTAGAGCGTAAGCCGCGCCAGGTTACAATCAATGACATAGAGGTGTTGGAAGCGGATTTGCCCACGTCTTTTAAGGTTCGCGTGAGCTGTAGCAAGGGCACGTATATTCGCACTCTATGCGCTGATATAGGTGAAAAACTAGGCAGCGCGGCGCATATGGGCGATTTGCTGCGCACCAAAAGCGGCAGCTTCCATATCAAAAATGCTATAAAGCTTGCGGATTTTCGGGAGATTATAGCGCGTGGCGAAATTGATAGGGTTCTCATACCCATTGAAGACGCTCTTAGCGACTTTCCAAAGATTATAATTTCAGACAAGGCTGAGAAGTGGCTGGTAAACGGCAACAAAATCCCGCTAGATTTTGCTTGCAGCGAAGCAGAGCTATTGAGCAACGCGGAGTATCTAGCCTATGATGAAGCAGGGAACTTAGCAGGAATTTTTGTGCTATCTTCAGATGCCAAATATGTTAAACCCAAAGTTATGTTTCTATAAGGAGGCTGCGATGCATGAAATTTCAAAAAGCAGACACATTTTCGCTAAGTTGATTTTAGCATTTGTCTCTTTAGGAAATATTGGCATTTTTATCATGCATGGCTGGCCTGATGTGAATATTTTCGCGCTTGCAGCGCAGGGCGTGTTTGGCTGGTGTTTGTATCGTGGCATGGGCTGGGCAAGGGCTTTATTTGCGGCCGGAATTTCGTTGGCTTTTGTGATTTTCATCGCACTTATTCTCACAGACAGCACGCAATATAGTAGTGCTGTAAAATGGATCATAGTGATTGGTGCTGCTTTTAATTTTTACCTACTAACGCTTTGCAAAAAAGTGAGTTTGTATTTTAAAGAAACGAGCGGGCCAAAGGAAGGGAAGTTATGAAATATATTCATGGTGAAAACATAGAAATTTTTCAAGATTTAGCTATTACAATTGGTAAATTTGATGGTTTACACAAAGGACATATGGCTTTGATTGATAAACTAAAGAAAGTGGCTAACAATCATGATCTTGCCACAGCCGTCTTATCGTTTTCACCACATCCCGCTGCCGTACTTTCTGGTAAAAATATTCCGCTAATATTATCACAATACGAAAAGATCAGCCTTCTTGAACAAGAAGGAATAGACTATTATATCGAATTTCCATTCACTCATCAATTTGCACAAGTTCTTCCTGAAAATTTCATCGAAGATATAATTTTTAAACAATTACAAACGCGAGCTCTAGTGGTAGGCGAAAACTTTCGTTTTGGCGAAAGTGGTCGTGGAGATGTTGCTTTAGCTCAGGAAATCGGCGCGAAATTGGGGCTGCATGTGCATACATTGCCCCTTGTTGCCGATAAAAACGCCCAAATCAGCTCGGAGACCATTCGCAAAATGATTAATACAAAGGATTTTTGTGGCGCGAAGCAGGCCTGTGGCCGCGACTTTTTTCTGATGGGCGATGCCGTCCAAAGCAAGAAAAAAGGGCAGCAAATGGGCTTTCCTGCCGCTAATATCATCACACCCAAAAACAAGCTTTTGCCGCCTGCCGGTGTTTATCATACCCGTACTTTCGTTGATGATATTAGCTACGAAAGCATCTCGAACGTCAATGCAAATAACGTTGAAACCCGCTTACAAGGCTATACCGGAGACCTTTATGGACGATACATACGTATTGACTTTTTGCAATCGCTGGACGAAAAATAATACTATTTGTAACGATATTTGAATTTGTAATCGCGGGCTGATGCCCTGTACGGGCCGTTATATCCACGGTATCCGCGATATTTGCCAAGGGAGCGGCGGCGCGAGCGGCGCGAAAATTGCAAAAATCTAAGTATTACAAAGCCAAATACCAGTACACCCGCCCCAATAAGGATGGCGTTTAATATGAAATTCAATGTGTTGATATCATCGCCATTTGCCGCCAGATATGTGGCATATGCGGCGTATTCGGATACACCGCCGCCGCCGGGAAAAAGCGCGGCCAAGTCCTGTTCACTAAGCTGCTGACCGGCCTGCGCTGTTAAAAGCGCGACTTCGGCCAGCACATGGCCATTGTGTTCCAGCGAAACACGCCCCACAATAAAATTCTCAGTAACCGGCGCGACAATCCTATCTGGCAAATAGGTCTCTATGGTGATACTGTCTGTATCAAATCCTATAGGTAGGGCAAGCGACACGTCGCTTTCAGCATAGATATCTATATCCCCTATCACCAGCACGCCTTCGCCGCTTCGCTGCACCAAATTTACTGCTTGTTCAAAATCTCGCGCCAGAAAGACTGCCTGCGGCACGAACTGCTCAAAACCGTAATCCATCAACATCGTGGTGTCGGTAAAAATCCCGCCGCGCTGGTCAACCAGCATCACAACCGAGATCAGCTCCAGGTCGCCCCTTCTGCCATAAGAAACCAGCGTATGTCTGGAATTATTTGTAAAACCTGTTTTGCCACCAATAATATCAACATTATAATGCATAGATGTTGTAAAAAGCATATTGTTTGTATTGTAAATTGGGTCAAGTTCTGTCTCGGGATTTGACGGCGTGATCTCGAATCTCTGTGTAGCAATTATATCGCGAAACAGGTCATGGGTTAGTGCCTCGCGCATTATCAAGGCCATGTCATAAGCTGTTGTATAATGCTCTTCTTCCCACAATCCATGGGCATTAGTAAAATTTGTATTTACAGCCCCAAGCTGCCGCGCGCGCGTGGTCATCATGCGTGCAAAATTCTCCATGCTGCCGCCCAAAAGCTCTGCGATTGCGTTGCTTGTGTCATTTGCACTATGCAGCAAAATGGCATACAGCGCGTCATACACCGTCAAATATTCATCCACATAGGCAAGCCCGCTATGCCACGGCATAACGGTGGATATAGCATCGTGGCTGTGTACTACGGGCGAAAGCAGGTCATGACCGCTCTCCAGCAACAATAATGCCGTCATAACCTTGGTCATGCTGGCAGGATATGCTCTATCATGAATATTTACTCCATATATTATATGTCCCGTATTTGCATCTATTAGTATCGAAAATCCAGACTCCAAAGGCATATCGGCATCGCCCACGATTTCTCTATGAGGCAATGCCTCAGGTTCAACCTCCGCACCATAAACAGCCACCGAAGAAACGATGGCAACAAATCCAAATATCAGTATTTTTCTAAGTTTTTGCAAAATGTTCTCCTTTCGGTTGCAATGACTATCATTATATAACTTGTCGGCCTTAGCGTCAATAGTTTTCGACAGCTTTTGCTTGCACTTCTCGCAAATTCTGCTATAATGAAATGGACGTGAAAAAATATAAATAGATTATGAGCAAGATTTTGGAAAATTAAACTAGGAGGAAAAAATATGCATGAGGTTTCTGTGAACAGCCAGAGCGGCCAAATTCAGATTTCAAACGAGGTGCTGGCCATTATTTCGGGCACGGCCGCACTAGAGGTGGAGGGCGTGGCGGCAAGCCATTCTGTTTCCGATGCTTCCGGGCGTTTTGCCAAGCGCAATTTTTCGCGCGGGGTTAAGATTACGGTTAATGGCGACATTGTAAGCGTAGATATAGCAATAATTGTAAAATTTGGACACCAAATCCACTCTGTGTCCGAAGAGGTGCAAAAGCGCGTGAAATCAGCATTAGAGACCATGGTTGGCATGATTGTAAAGGAAATAAATGTAAATGTTGTTGGCGTGCATTTTGACAAGCCTCCAAAGGTAAAAGTAAAAACCACGCCTCGCAAAAGGGTATAAAAATGGCAAAACAAATTATGGGTCGTAAAAGTGATAGAAAACATGCATTTTGTCTTGTTTTTGCGCGAGATTTTTTAGCTGATGCTAATGTGGCCGATGACTTGGAGTATTATCTGGAAAATTTTGCCGCTGAGTTGAACGAGGGCATAAGCGAGCCGGATTTTGTGCTAGGCGAGATTGGTGGCGTTTTCGCAAATTTAACTGCCATTGACGAGCATATCGCCGAAACCTCCGCCGCATGGGATATTTCGCGGATTTCAAAGGTCGATTTGGCTATAATGCGCTTGGCGGTCTATGAAATTTTGCACGACCCCAGCATACCCGATGGAACATCCATAAACGAGGCTGTAGAGCTGGCTAAGGCCTTCTCTTCGGAAGATAGCGGCAAATTTGTTAATGGTGTTCTAGGAAAAATTGTTAGGAAGCTGAACGAGGTTAACAAAACCGATGAAAATACGTGCATATAGGGTTTCGAAGATTGTTGAATACATGAAAGAGTTGCTGGAAGAGGACATCTTTTTATGTAGCATCGTAATAGAAGGAGAAATTTCCAATTTTCGACGACACAGCTCCGGACACCTGTATTTTAGTCTAAAGGACGAGGCCGCGGCTTTGCGTTGTGTGTTTTTTAAGGGCGATGCGGCGAATTTGCAATTTGTGCCAAAAGATGGGGATTTTGTCCAGATTTATGGGCGCATTGCTGTTTACCAAAAAATGGGTGATGTGCAATTTGTTGGTGAATTTATGGAGGCCACGGGTCGCGGGGCAATTCGCGATAATTTAGAGGCTTTGAAGGCCAGTCTCCACGAAGAGGGAATTTTTGACAACTCTCGCTCCATTCCGCGATATCCTGCTAAAATCGCCATTGTCACCTCCCCCACCGGTGCCGCTATTTTTGACATGATAAATACTGCGCGTCGTCGAAACCCGCTGGTGCAGCTAATTCTTGTGCCCGCGCTGGTGCAGGGCGACGATGCACCCGCCGACATTTCCCGCGCAATTGCGATTGCTAACGAGAAAAGCGGCGCGGATGTGCTGATTGTGGGGCGTGGTGGCGGTTCTGCCGAGGATTTGTGGGCGTTCAACACCGAGATCGTAGCACGTGCGGTACATAGCTCCGCGATTCCTGTGATTTCGGCGGTTGGTCACGAAATCGACGTGACGATTTGCGACTTTGCCGCAGATTTGCGGGCGGCAACACCCACGGCTGCAACAGAGCTGGCCGTGCCAAGGCTGGATGAAATGCAAGCGCAGCTGGCCTATTGCGTGGACGAGTTGCACAATACCATAGCCAGACGGCTATCGGATTGTCGCATGGCCCTGGATAATCGCATTTATCGACTTTCGCCAGAGCGGCAGATCAGCAAAATCAACGCACAAAAGAGTCTTTTGGCGGCAAAATTGCAATTGCTCGAAAAAGTATCGCCACTATCAGTATTAAAACGCGGCTTTGTGCTGGCCAAAGATGTCGATGGACGCATTATAAAATCAGGTGAGGGCCTGTCAGCCGGACAACGTATTGTCGTGCAATTTTCTGATACAACCAGGGAAGCGGAGATTATATAATGAAGAAATTCGATTTTGAGGAAAATATTAGGCGGCTGGATGAAATAATTGCTGCTATCGAGGGTGCGGACATGCCTTTGGAGGCCTCGCTCGCGCTGTATAAAGAGGGTGTTGCGCTGGCGGCGGCTTGCGATGAGCATTTGGGGGCGGCAGAAAAAGAGGTCTTGCTACTTACCAAAAGCGGCCCAAAAGCCGGTGAAACGCAGTCTTTTCGCGCAAAGGATGATGATGAACATGAATTTTAACTCGCAGTTGCAAGAATATATTGGTTATATTGACCATAAATTGGATGACTATCTAAAAATTGCCTATCCCGAAGTGATCTACGAAGCCGCACGATACAGCGTATTTTCGGGCGGAAAGCGTATTCGCCCCGTGCTTTTACTTGGGGTTTGTGATATGCTTGGCGGGCGACGCGAAGATGCCCTGCCCTTTGCCTGCGCTTTGGAGATGATCCACACATACTCCCTTATCCATGACGATTTGCCCGCGCTGGACGATGATGCACTGCGGCGTGGCAAACCCACCAACCATATGGTTTTTGGCGAAGCGATGGCTCTTTTGGCGGGCGACGCCCTGCTAAACCGCGCATATGAGGTCATGTCAAATTTTTGTATCACAAGCAATCAAACCCATTTTTTGAAGGCCATGTCAAAAATAGCAAATTATGCAGGCATAACCGGCATGATTGGCGGGCAAGTTATGGATATATGCCTGGAAAATACCCCTGCGACTGTTGATGAAGTTGAATACATCTACAAAAATAAAACGGCGAAGCTGTTTATGGCGGCTTTTGGGTGTGGCGTGCTGGTTGCAGGGCAGGGCGATGATACTGTCAGTTTTATGGAAAAAATTGGACTAGATTTGGGCTTGTCATTCCAACTTAAAGATGATTTGCTGGACCTAGAAAGCGACCAAGAGCTAGGAAAACCTACATATGCCGCTGTTTTGGGCATTAACACCGCCACAAAAATGCATGATGACCTTTCTGCCGCAGCAATTGGCGCGCTGAAAGGGCTTGAAAATTCGGACTTCATGGTGGCATTGGCACAAAATCTGCTTCATAGAACTAGGTGATTAAATGTCGTTTTTCGACGAAATCTTGGGAAATTATGCCCTTTGGATAGCCCTTTGTGCGTGGTTTGTAGCACAGGTCATCAAAATCCTCTTGGAGCTGATACGCAAAAAAAAGCTTAATTTAAGGCTTTTGATGTCATCCGGCGGCATGCCCAGCTCACATTCCTCCTTCGTCACCGCTGTCACAACGGTGATTGGCCTGACGGAGGGCTTTGATTCGCCGATTTTCGCACTAGGTGCGATCGTCAGCCTAATCGTGATGTATGATGCATCCGGCGTGCGGCGTGCGGCCGGAAATCAAGCAAAAGTCATCAATGACCTAATAGCAAGTATCGAAAATCCGAATATAAAATTGGACAAAAAGCTAAAGGAAATGCTAGGGCATACACCTGTTCAGGTAGCTGCCGGGGCGGTTTTGGGCATCGCCATCGCCCTGATATTCTATTAGCAATAGAGGTGAAAATGATACTACTAGATAAAATAAATTCGCCGACTGATTTAAAGAGGCTAAGGATAGACCATTTGAAGCCCTTAGCGGCCGAAATGCGCCAGTTTATGCTAGAGACAGTTTCAGAAACCGGAGGACATTTGGCCTCAAATTTGGGCGTGGTAGAGCTGACCCTGGCCCTGCATTATTGCCTAAACTCGCCCCAGGATAAGATTGTGTGGGATGTGGGGCATCAATCCTATCCGCACAAAATCTTAACCGGTCGTAGGTCTCAATTTAATACTCTTAGGCAAGCTAACGGCCTCAGCGGCTACATAAAATCATCGGAGAGCCTGCACGATGCCTTTGATGTAGGGCATAGCTCGACCTCACTATCTGCCGCCTTGGGCATGGCCATCAGCCGCGATTTGCAGAGCGGCAGCAACAAGGTGGCTGCCGTTATCGGCGATGGCTCGCTCACAAGCGGCCTTGCGCTAGAGGGGCTCAACAACATCGGGCGCAGCGATACCGACATAATGGTGTTCCTAAACGACAATCAGATGTCGATTTCTGAAAATGTTGGCGCGCTATCGCGGTATCTCAACGATCTGCGGTCTGCGCCGACCTATATTTCAGCCAAGAGAGATGTGCGGAAATTTTTAAAAAATATTCCTTTTGCTGGCAATTTTACAAAAGATTTCATTAGGAAAGCAAAGGGTCAACTAAAATATCTTCTGCTACCAGGAGTATTATTCCAGGAATTGGGTTTTCAATATTACGGCCCTGAAGATGGCCCCGATATCGAGCAGCTGAAATCTGTAGTGCGAAATATCAAGAACATTCGCGGACCGATTTTGGTGCATGTGTTGACAAAAAAGGGTGCGGGTTATGGCCCAGCGATGCGCCACCCACACAAGTTTCATGGGGTCGAACCCTTTAACCTGGACACCGGACGACCCACTGCCGCAAAGCGTGAGACTACATATACCGATGTTTTTTCTAAAAAGATTGTGGAGATGGGGCGGCAAAACGAGAAAATCGTGGCCATTACGGCCTCTATGCCCGACGGTTGCGGGCTGACCAGTTTCCGAAAAGCTTTCCCCTCTCGCTTTTTTGATGTTGGCATCGCAGAGAGCCACGCGGTAACTTTTGCGGCAGGGCTTGCAAAGACTGGCCTACGACCAATTGTTTCTATTTATTCTACTTTTTTACAAAGAGCATATGACCAGATTCTTCATGATGTCTGCATACAGAAACTGCCAGTTGTATTTGCTGTCGATAGGGCCGGACTGGTAGGGGCTGATGGCGAAACTCATCAAGGGGTCTTTGATTTGAGCTATCTGTCGCATATCCCCGGTATGACGATGCTTGCGCCGCGTGATGGCAACGAACTGAAGGCCATGCTTGACTGGGCTTTTGCTCATGTTGGGCCTGTCGCCATAAGATATCCCAAGGCTGCTGCCGATAGTATATATACCGAAAGCATCAAACCAATCGAGCTTGGAAAATGGGAAATTTTAGAAGGTGGTATGGAAATCGCGTTGGTTTCAGTCGGGTCTATGCTTCCTATCGCTCATAATGTATGGCAAAGGCTCAAAAATGCGGGCTTTTCGCCGACTTTAATAAACCCCCGCTTCATAAAGCCATTAGATATTAGCATGACGACATATCTGCGAAAGTATGACCATATTTTTACATTTGAAGAGAATGTTTTTGACGGCGGTTTCGGGCAACGACTGGGTTTCGCCTTGCCTGACAAGAAAGTACATGCATCAGCCATAAAAGATGATTTTTTGCCCACGGCTACAAGGGAAGAGCTGTTCGTATTGGCAAAATTAGATGCTGACAGTATTTTTGATAAGATTATGGGGATTGTCAACGATGCAAAAACGTCTTGATATACTGGTTTGTGAGCAGCTCAATGTGTCGCGGGAATATGCAAAGGAAATAATACTATCAGGCAAATGCGCCATTGCAGGAATAACAGTCATGAAGCCTGGTGAGCGATTCTCAGATGATACTGTTATAGATATTTCCGCCAAAAAGCTACCCTATGTATCACGGGGAGGAGTTAAGATGGCACATGCCATCAAGAAATTCAACATCAACATCACAGGTCGGCTTTGCATCGACATCGGAGCTTCGACCGGAGGGTTTACTGATTGTATGTTGCAAAGCGGTGCAGAAACTGTGATTGCGTTGGAGAACGGCCAAGGACAGCTTGCAGAAAAATTGCAAAACAACCCGCGAGTAATCTCGATGGAAGGGGTCAACATCCTAACAGTAAAGACCGCTGAACTGCCCTTCATACCTGACTTTGCAGCCATAGACCTCTCCTTCATTTCACTAGAGAAAGTGATACCCAAAGTGTCATATATTTTAAGCGAAGATGGTCAAGCAGTTTTTTTGCTAAAACCACAATTTGAATGTGGCCCAAGGGCTTTGAATAAAAAAGGTGTAGCAACAAGCCTTGCGGCCCATATTGAGGCCGTAAAAAAAATATTCGGCGCAATTATGGATGCCGATATGATCACACGCGACATGGATTTTTCGCCAATAACTGGCCAAAATGGCAATGTCGAGTATCTGATTTTTGCCGAAAAATGAGGGGTCTATGAAAAAAATTGGTTTTTTCACAAATATTTATAAGGATGCAGATTCGGCCACAACCCGCGAATTAATAGACTTCGTGAGCACCTTGGGTTGTGAGTCCTTACAGTTTACTGGTTGTGCCATTTTCGATGTCGATTTCCTTGTGGTTCTTGGCGGCGACGGCACAATGCTACAGGCCGCAAATTGCGCGGTACACTACTCTACCCCGCTTTTGGGCATAAATATGGGCAATGTCGGCTATTTGGCAGATGTAGAGAAGTCCCAGGCAAAAATTGCCATCCAGAAAGTGCTTGATGGTGACTACCAAATACAGGAACGAATGATGCTATCAGTTAACACGCGCGATCATCATAATTTCGCGCTCAACGACATCGTGGTTCATCGCGGCTCTTGTACACGCATGATTGAATATGCCGTAAAGGTGGATGGCGAGCACATGGACACTTTGCGTGCGGACGGCCTGATAGTTGCCACGCCAACGGGTTCTACTGCCTACAATTTCGCCGCTGGTGGACCTGTGCTAAAGCCGGACGCCCAGATGGTGATTTTGACGCCCATCTGCCCGCAATCGCCCAGCGCGAGGTCTGTCGTTGTTTCTGTAGAAAACGACATCGAGATACGCGTTTTGCGCGCACCACAGGCCACAATCTCCTTTGATGGCGTCATTATGAGCCCTTCTGAGGTCGCCGATGTTGTGGATGACGGATTCTCCATTATCGTGCGCCCAAATGACTACCGCACTAGGATACTTAAAACTAACAGTTTAGGTTTTTATGAAATTTTGCGAATGAAGATGAGGAAAGTGTGATAACATGCTAGAGCATCTGAAAGTATCAAATGTGGCACTCATCGAAGAGGCCTCTATAGACTTTGCGCCAGGCCTGAACGTGCTCTCCGGCGAGACGGGGGCGGGTAAATCTATTTTGATTGATTCTATCAACTTTGTGTTGGGCAGCCGCATACCGCGCGACTTTATACGTAGCGGTGCCGAGGCCGCCACGGTTGAGGCTTTTTTGACTATCGCCCACGACCATCTAGTAGAGCAGATCTCTGAACTAGGTGTAAACATTGGCGAAGACAGGGCTCTGCTGATTTTCCGCTCGCTAAGCGATAAAGGGCGGTCTGTGTTGAAAATCAACGGAAAGCCTATCACAATCGGGATGCTGCGAGAGATTGCCGCGCTTTTGATTGATGTGCATGGTCAACACGAACATCAGTCTCTTCTTAACACACAGAAGCATTTGCAACTATTGGATCGCTTTTGTCAAGACGATATAAGCCCGAAAAAATCGCGTCTGGCCGAACATATAGCGGCTTATCGCGCTTTACAAAAGGCCATGAGCGATATATCCGGAGAGGACGCCGATGAGAATCACATGGAAATGTACAGATTCCAGATACAGGAAATTGAGGCGGCGAGCCTAACAGCGGACGAGGAAGAGCGGCTGAACCAGCGGCGCAAGCTGCTGTCCAATGCCGAAAAAATAACATATTCTGCGGCGGCGGCGGCAGATTTGCTGGGTGGCGAAGGCGGCGTGCTTGACAAGGCAGCGCAGGTGCTGGAGTTTGCAGAGACCATTGCCGTGCTGGATTCTGACAGGAAAAACATGTCAAATGAGCTTGCGGATGCCTACTCTCGTCTGGAAGATGTTACCAGGGATTTTGCACGTTACAAGGAAACTTTGGAGCATAATCCGCAAGAATTAGAGGAAATTGAGACGCGACTAGACCAAATCTATCGTTTGAAACAGAAATATGGTCGGAATGTGCCGCAGATTTTAGAATATTATGAAGAGTTGACACAAAAGCTAAATATGATTGAAAATGGACAAGAGGAGCTGGCGCGACTTGCGCTGGATAAAAAGGCTCTAGAAAAGGAAATTGGGCGTGTTTGCTTAGAAATGTCAAAAATTAGAAGAGATGCTGCCGCTGTGTTGGAATTGCAAATTGAAGGCATTTTGCAGCAACTAGGCATGGATGCCGCCTGTTTTGCAATCGAAATTTCCAACCGCACAGAGTTTGGCGCAAATGGCTTTGACAGAGCGGAATTTATGATTTCTGCCAATGTGGGTGAGTCTCCTAAACCGCTGACATCCATCGCCTCCGGCGGCGAGATGTCGCGTGTAATGCTGGCTCTAAAGACCGCACTGGCCGACTATGACACCATTGAGACCTTTATTTTTGATGAAATTGATGCAGGCATAAGTGGCCGCACGGCCCAGCAAGTGGCGGAAAAACTTTCCATAATCGCTAGAAATCACCAAATTCTATGCATCACGCATTTACCGCAAATTGCAGCCATGGGCGATGCCAATTTCTTGATTGAGAAAAACCAAGATAATGAGCGGACTTTTACATATGTACATAATTTGGAAGGTGATGGTAAAATCGCCGAAATTGCCCGATTGATAGGCGGCGCGGCCATTACCGCCACTACCGAAGAGGCCGCTAAAGAAATGATAAATTTAGCAAAAATGTTAAAAGAAGTCAAATAGGGTTAAGCTTCCTGCATAGCAGCGGCGATATGGGATAAAATAAATCCAGTAAATCCGCCAAAGGAAGTGACTTTTTATGAAAAATCCCGTGGCAAGCCACAAGAAATTTCTTTTTGCCGCACTAACAATACTTATAGTTTCAATTTTTTTGCACTTGTTTTTTAATATAAGAGACTACGTTGAGTTTCAGGCATATCCATACGACGAGATCTTTCACGAAGATTCTGTTACTGTTAACGCAGAGCATCATGAACTGGCTCTGCGTTTTGGTATTTCCAAGGATGCGCCCAAACAGGAGACCCAGCTTGTACCCGTTGGCATAACTGTTGGTGTACGTTTTTATACTGATGGTATCATGGTGTTGGGCACAGATAAATTTGATGACCCATCTGGCAAATCGCAAAGTCCCAGCGAAGGCAAGCTACAGGCGGGCGATATACTGCTGAAGGCCGGCGGCATCACTATGTATAGCCATGCGCAGCTATCACAGGCCATTGCTACTGCAACTAACTGTATCACTTTAGAAATAATGCGCGATGGCGTGATACTTTCAGTAGATGTTCATCCAGCCACATGCGCTACAGATGGCCATCCAAAAATTGGATGCTGGGTACGCGACAGCACTCAGGGTATTGGCACCATAACATACTACGATCCCGCCACGAGCCGCTTTGGCGCGCTAGGCCATGGAATTATGGACGTGGACACACGCAAGCTAATGAAGGTGCGCCACGGCCAGATAATGGAATCCCACATAATCGACGTTGTGAAAGGCAAAAAGGGCGAACCGGGCGAACTGATTGGCGAAATCCGCCCCGAGGCCGTGATTGGCACAATCAACAAAAACACGTCCCTGGGACTGTATGGCGACATAAACCGCAGCTATCAAGGCCTGCCCACCGCCACATTCGTGGCCGCACGGCACGACCAGATACATCAGGGCCCTGCAAAAATCCTATCAAATATCGAGGGCGGCGGCATAAAGCCCTATGACGTCTACATTGAGAGCGTTAATGAGGATTCCGGCGCGGACAAGGGATTGGTGGTGCGCATCACCGACCAGGGGCTAATAACACGCACAAACGGTATTGTACAGGGCATGAGCGGCAGCCCCATTGTGCAGGGCGATAAGATTGTGGGGGCTATAACCCAAGTTATTGTCCAATGTTACCATGTTAAAATTCTCCGCCCTGTTTCCTAAATTAAGCCTCGTCGCTACTATCCTGTAAGCACTCTGTAGGCTCATCATCCGTTGGGGGTATAGGTGTTAGATAGATTACCCCATCCGATTCGGTTACCCGCACTCGGTCAGTTTGAATCAGCTTTCTCAAAGGCTCTGGGAATGTTTTGGTTTCCAAAATCAATTCCATTATTTTTACACCTCCTCATTCTTGTTTGTCCATTTTGGAATACCCACTCACTATATCGCAAACCTCCGCCAGTATATCAAGCGGCAACCCCTCAATGAATTTGGCCTTTCGTTGTGCTAAGTCAAGGGATTTTACTTGGTCGGTCATTACAACGCCTGTGGTTTTAGTTCTGTCATCCAGCTTGGGATGAAGCGGAAAATCCCTGTCGGTGTTCGTAATGGGACACACCATAGCCACGGAACCTGAGAAGCTGTGGAAATTAGCTCCACTCACTACAACAGCCGGTCGCCATCCTTTTTGCTCATAACCTTTGGTTGGGTCGAAGTCCATTTTGATTATATCACCTTGCTTTGGAATGTAGTCCATTAAAGTACCTCTCTACCAACAGGTTCGCCCGTATCCCATTCTGTAGTTTTATAATCGCCGGTATACCCCTCCAAGCGTTCAGCGGTAGTTCTGCTGCGCCATTTAGTTGGTTTTTCGCTTTCGACAGGCATTATAGTAATCATACTACCGCTACGAAAAAGCCTGACTTTTTCGGCTTGCAGCATCTCCGTTAAAGTTGCTTGCAATGTTTTGGTCTCCAAAATCATTTCTGTCATTTTATGCACCTCCATGCAAAGTCTGAAGCTCTGGGAAGGCGAAAAATACGTCAAATTCGTGGCCTTCCTTCACTTCGATTCTGTCAATCAGCTGGGCCATTAGGGCTTGGGTGGGGGCTTCCATGGCCAGATATCCCCTGACGACATCTTCTTGTTCCTTTTTGCTTTGCGCCTTTTTGGGACCAGATTTTAGAGTGTCAAGCTGTTTCTGCAACTGGTCTGCTTCGGCATTGGATTTGCCGGACATTCGCTTAAAATCCTCGGCAGATATGATGCCTTCAAGCCTATCTTCGTATAGAATGTCAATACGCTTGCGTAATTTGCCGATTTCCGTTTCCAATAGCTTTATTTTGGCTTCTTCGTTAAGTCGGTTGTTTCTGGCATCAACTAATAGGTTTGCCATACGTCCGCTATCCAGATATTTAAGGCACAAGTCCCGTAGGAGCTCCAGCACATGCTTTTCCAGCTTGGTATAGTTGAAGGAGTGAGTGGTACACAGTCCAAAGCGATGATATTGGATATACCGCCCGCAACGCCCATATACCTGCCCATATTTGGCATCCTTTTTGGTGAGGGAGATATATGAACCGCAATCGTGGCATTTTAGCAGCCCGGAGAGCAAATATCTGTGCTTTGACGGCTTGAGATGTGCTGTAACTTCCAACAATCTCTGCACTTTGTCAAAAACCTCTTGAGACACTATCGCTTCATGGGCATTATGCGTCCTTATCCATACACTAGGGTCAGCAACCACCATTTTCTGGGATTTGTAATTGAGCTTCTTGTATTTATTTTGCACCAAAGTCCCTGTGTATACCTCATTTCGCAAAAT
>Ga0123352_10005461_pt1 | contig 19159 bp, 9 predicted proteins | sample TergutLab28metaG_FD_89700 | JGI IMG/M metagenome (GOLD analysis project Ga0123352, IMG submission 89700) | Labiotermes labralis P1 segment gut microbial communities from Petit-Saut dam, French Guiana - Lab288 P1 | ecosystem: Host-associated > Arthropoda: Insects > Digestive system > Gut ... | reverse complement strand
CGTTGCGCTGACCACGTGACACCCCTCTATCCGCAAAAGTTGGCACTAACTTCGCCGACCGGCGGCGGCCGCTCTGTCGGTATAGTTCGCGTGCGGACTAAGGCCACGGAGTTTTTTTTTATCCATCTTTAGTTGGGGACCGCGGTAGCACAGTGGTTAAGGTGCTGTGCCACAGATCGGAAGGTCGCTGGTTCGATCCCAGATGGTGTCACTGGAATTTTTCATAGGCATAATCCCTCCGATCGCACTATGGCCCTGGAGTCGACTCAGTCTCTAACAGAAATGAGTACCAGGAGCATTTCTTGGGGGTAAAGGCGGCCGGTACGTAAGGCTGAAAACCTACCACCATCCTGTGCCGTTGTCATGTAATCTGGGAACCTTAACTTTCCGGAACCCTCTGGGCCACTCCAGGCCTGTAACAGGACTGTTTTACCTTTAGCTTTTATAATCTGTAGTTACGTAAATACACACCGCTGGACCTATGTATGAATTCACATTCAAAACCGTCCTTGCGTAGAGGTATACTGGTAACTACAGTGTAATAGCGTCGTGCGTGGGATTGTTTATAGCCTATGTAAGAGGTAACGTGGTCCCTGCCCACGCCATAAAGGCGCAGAGGGAGGAAAGAGGCACCAGTCCACTCGTTCTTAACCTAGGTGAGTGGTCAACTTCACGCATCCATCGCTTTACGTCCGGTTACAATTGGACAAGAGGACGGGAGCGATCCAGAGCCTTTTCTGATGGTTTGGAGCAGAGAAAAATTTCTTGCTCTTGCCGAGATTTAATCCCGTTTCCTCCAGCCCTTAGCCTGGTCTTTATACCAATTACGCTATTCCGGTTCCTGGCTCCGTTTGCTATTTATATTTCTAAAATAGTGTCTGCAGAAAACCTTCATGCATAAACTCTATATAATATTCAAATTTAGAAGGTGAATTTTGTTCCGAATGTAGTCATGGCGCAAGTGCTGGCGCGCGCCTGTTTGTAAGCTTTAAACAACTCTGCAAATAGATAACTCTAAATGTACTAGTAATTGTTGTGCTAGAAAAAGGCTGTATTACCGGGCCAGTGACTTCATTTCCTTACTAATATTCGTTTGGCCCACAGCGATTTACAAACGAGTTTGCACGAAAATGGATAGGGGCTTACTTCTGATTCATAGAGTTAGCACTAGTCACAGTCAAGCCTAATCTATATAAAAAATGGATCAGAACCTTAGGTAGAGAACACCTCACCAGTTAGACCAAAAGGGACATCCACCTTTATCGATGTGAAGTTGTAAATGGTAAACTACTCACTATGTCTCCAATTCGTACAAACAGACATGTGTGCTGGTGTAAGTGCGTGCGTTGGTACGTGTGTGTGTGTGTGTGTGTAAATCGCATGTAGAGGGAAAGGTTTAATGCTAAATAATTGTTTTCTGTTCACTCACATAAGACTTAATTTTAGTGTTACAGAGGTGGCTTGAATTTTCGGCCGGCCTCGACCTATAGGCATGCATTCATTTATAGAGTTTCCACCAATTGCACAGCATTCCTTATCTCCTATTTTATTTTAAAAATAATAAATTTGAACACAAAAATATAACTGGCTATAAATCAAATTCTTTGTATCTAAACATCAATTTCAGCTTAGAAAATATTAAGTTACGTGAAATTTGGTTTTCTTAGAGCTGTGTTTGTGACTTAAGTCTTCTGCGATAGAAAGTCGGGTCATTCAGTAAACAGTTCAAACTGTCGTAGTAACTGGCTGTCTCTGTCTTAACTGGACTGCTTAGACCTTTACATGGGGGACAACGAGCTCTATTGAAACGTCGGCAAACTCTACCACTCAACAAAACGTTTCATCCCAAAAAGCTGGGACCGCAATTACGTTACACGTAATGTAAATCTACACACACAGAGAATATAATTTGAATTTATGTGCTCCCAATTTTAATATATTGCAGCTGGCAGGTTTTAAAGTTTTGATGAAGGGCTTACGCTCATCCCCGTTCCGTATCAGTAAATAACATTATACAGTTCTATCATCACATAATGAAAAGGCCCAGTAATAAATGGACCTCCATATGGGCCTACTTGGCGATTTTTGTAACGGATATCATTACATCGTTTAAAGTTCGGATCCCCCCTCCATCTCCCCTCGCTCCCACCCCTCTCTCAATATCGATTTCCTGTAAGCAGAATATGGCCGTTGTGTAAATCTAGTCCTTAGCGTCGATATGACTTAAAATTTTTGAAACAAACTTTAGAGATATTTTCGTTACACGTTTTGGTTTCCTACTGTAAGAAGTCAGCTGCCTGCGCGCGCGCGGGTGTCTGAAATCCCTCGTCGGTAATTGTCTAGGGGTTGCAGCAAATTAAAGAGGGATGACCGAGGGCGTGATGTGTACAGTTGGAACGTATTCCGAACACAAATTGGTCTAGAATAGTCTCCAGCTTCGAACGCAATGAAACCACAACTCAGATCAAGTAAGCATTCATGAAGGGAAGCTGGAGATTTGAAATACGAAAATTACACTCCTTTGAGAATGAACGAAGTGAATTTAAACCACGCAGCTAAGTATTACTTTGAGGAATGTGACAGAACGTTCTAGTTCCAAATTACATATCTCACACTTTATGTGCGTAAGTATTACCTCAGTGTGTAAAATTACCTTAGACCCCTACCCACAACAAACTAACTTATTCATGAAAATCTCAAATATATCTTTATTTCCGGATTACTTTTCAGTCCCGCTGACGTTTATCTATCATCCTTTATTCAAACGCTGCCAATCAACTCAGATCCCTCTCTTTCTACATTTATCAGATATTTATTTTAAGATAAAGAGGGCAAAGCTTTAACTATGTACTGGTTTCACCTTTAGGGTATAACTTCAACTTTTACTCTTTTCTTCTTTCGTTTTATTTATGATGTTGAGAAGTATTAATTTGACCTTCTATATAAAATATGATACATTTTGCTGGATCCTGGACAGAGATAAATCTAAATTTAAAAAAAATCGAAGTGTCTCACAGAACGTGATGAAGGAGACGAAGCCTCATACACGCTTGTCGAAACACACTACCTCACGTAACACAACACTTTTCTTGTCACAAATTTGTGAAAAGTGTGTTACTTGAATTTAGTGACATGAAGTTTTCGGGAAGTAATCGGATGTTTCCAAAAGTCAGTTTATTCAGAACACAAGCACTCAGTCGTATGAGAAGAATGAAAATAAATAGCAGATCATTTCGTGGTTAGATATGCTTTTGTCAACTTCTGAATTATGGTTATGCTCCATACAGTAAATGAATGTTATCATTATTAAATTTCAGAATATGGAGAAATTTCCACTTGTTTCAAGATCTAACCAAAAATTCATTGCAATTTTAATTCCGTCCAACGTTTATTAAAAAATTTCACATTAACATGTATATAAGCTATAACGTTTTCCATAATAAAACCAGTGACAAGGGATATTAGGGAAGTGGAAGGTAAAATCTTCACTGTCTATTTCACATTGCTCTTAAACATTGCTCTTTGTCTACTTTCAAAATTATATCCAGCCTGTACAAGTCAGCTCACTCTCTGAAAAATTATTCCCCTTTGATATGGACATTGAAGACAAATTAAGTAGAATAAAACCCGGAGATATTATTGTTCCTATTCGCCTATCAAAGCCGGCTAATATTTAGAACATTTAAATGGTTTTTCATGTAGTCAGTATGTATATAGAATTAAATTGTGTGGTGACTATCTATTACGAGGGAAAGACATCGTAGCTATTTTAGAGTACCCGCAAAGTGAGAGATTTTGGGAGAAAGTGGAGAAACCTAGAGACTTAAAAGTTATATTTCTGCTTCCGGCAATTCAAACGGTATGAAACAGTGGAGGTACTGGTACCTGTATCGAGACTGAAAGTTTAAATATGTATCCAGTAGTGCAAAATCCGGAGAACTGACCAAATAAGAGAACCCAAAATTCCAAGTACATTAGTAAACTGCATAACGACCAAGAAAGAGTAATTACAAAGCATTAAGTGAGCTAGCAGGATTAAAACTGGGATTGTGCACCTAGGTTATTGCGTTACGTAATAAATCTGATGGAACATTTTCGTAGTTGTAATCCCGCATACAAATCGCCAGGTGTTATAACTTACACGTGTGATAATCCTGCAATGTAGCGAGGCTAATAATCCCGCATGGCCATTAACGATATCCATGCAGTAACAGGAACAAGTGCACCACATCGCGTTGATAATTGCAACTCTTTGTTGTAAAAAATTGTTTTGAATTTGTACCGCTGCCTGGTAATTGTTAGGTAATGCTTACTGTCCCATGAAAAGAACTGAAAGAGGCATTATTACGTGTCCAGATAGGTTCAAAACTGAGAAGCGTTATAGTGAAAGCGCAAACATTCTGTATAAATGTGATAGTCTGCTGCAGATATATCAGTTTTACAGCTGTTCTAATGTAAATGGGATGTGAGGCTGCTGTGTTTCTTTGTTCGATAATGAATTACAACTAGAAAGTAATTCAATTAATGAAATTTTCTGTCACAGGGACAGGCTGCCAACAATCTACGCACAGCTTAGAGGCAGCACAACTTCAGTCTGTCATTATGATACCTGATGTCCCGGATTTGGCTTTAAGGAGAAAATCTTCGGTTTGTTGTACCTGTTACGAGCGTTTGGAGTTGTTGCATAAAATAGGAGCATAATGAGGTGTTAAAAGTTTTCAGGTCAACACGTTTGTTCGCTAAGTTTTACAAAATTAGTCGAAGAAATTTTGCCTGATCTGAAATATAAATAGATATTTCTTATCTGGACATTAACAACTTTTATTTTAAATGAGGCTCGATCCTAAATGCTTAATACTTTCGAGAAACTGCTCATTGTGCATGGGAACGGCGTCAAACGTAAACCAAGAGTCATATTTAATGTCTAAACCTTTTATTCAGAGTATTTAACGAAGTGGCAAGTGTATTAGAATGGTAACCTATATCTGACTTCTACTGTCGGGCAATGTACAACGTGAGTGGTTCGGTAAGAGCAGATTTACACATACACTAATACACTGAAATACTATCAGGGTGACGAAATAAACCGGAGATAGGTAGACGAAGGTTGTGAAACCTGTGGGAGAGTTACGATAAATTCAAACAGACTGTGTTGGAAAACCTGACATTCAGACACAGCAGGAAATGTGGAAGGATAATATTGAATTCATATTAAATAAATACGAAGAAAGTTTGTGGAGTGAATTCATTGGGCTAAGAACAGGGACGAAAAGTGTGATGCTAGCAGCATGACAACGAGCTTCCTAATTCCAAATAAAGTGCGAGGAATTTCTTGATTACCTGAGGAACTTATAGGGTCTCAAGGAGGACACTGTTTCCTGGGGCTACAGTAGATAGCAATAAATGAACATGAAGGCAATTAATTACATGCACAAAATCGCAAAGCATGCATTTGGAAAATATAAATCTACGCACATTGGATTCATACATCTCCTTTATTTCGTGTAAATGGGGGTAGCATTGCTTTTGTTGCTCCCCTGATAGGATTATATACCCAAAGTAAGGAACAGTTGCCCATAAGTCGTGCATTCAAATTCAGTAAAGGAAAGCCATGCTGCATGCTTACTATAAGAGTTTTAGATAACAAATGAAGGGGTCGCTAAACCCTCAAACTAAAAGTAGGACCGGAGATTATGACAGAAATGGAAATGAATTCCTGAATAGTCTGGAACCAAAAGAAATTCGTTGAAACCAAATTTTTATGTTTGCAAAGCTTACAGCAACTTTTCTCCCGTTCTGAAGTCATAGTTAGTCGCAGAGATATGTGGCAGATGAATTTATCTGGTATCATACTGAAAAGAAGTCCAGTGACAGGTAACACATTGGGAATATCATTAAGGAAATTTAAGGAAAATACTTCTTTAGCAGACGTGCCATTTTCACGTTGTCTTAGCACTTCTCAAGACGTTCGTGAGAACGTAATGGCTAAAATATCTGTTATTGTCCTACAAAGTCATTGTTGCATCCTGTCTTTGAAGCTGGAATACACAGAAGTGCCACGCTTGCCAAACTGAAGCAGTAAAACTTTGAATTTATATACTACACCTAATACAACACAGTAGAGCAAGTGATTCCGATCGGAAACTGGAAGTGTGTGAATATTGTCATGATAACTTGGAACAACATTAAAATTCCTGACATGCGCACTACTTTCAGATAATGTAAATCTTTAGAAAACAAAACATCATACATCCTACTGTTTGAAACATTAATCCAGTCTGGTTTTGTCTGAAGCAAACGGCAACAAATTGAGAAGACAATAGTATTATATTGCGTTTGGGATAGAGAAGTCATTGGTCCTTTCCGTTTTCTTGATATTACAGGAAACTTTACTTGCATATGTTATGACATCTTGCAAGAAAAATTTCTGCCACATTTTGCTGGATGAAATATCTGCAGCACGGTAAATTTCTAGAAGTGGACCAGTAAAATGACAGTCAATGTCACAGTTTAAGATCTACTAGACGACTTTTTCTGGGATACGAGAAGTCACAAAATCACAGTATCAAAATTGCCTGTAAAACTCATCGCCAACATCGGATTGAAGAAGTCTTTTATTTTATTACACATTACTTTCCGCTAAAATTTTCAAAACAAAGACTAGTTTTGCCTACAAATATGGCTCGGGAGACATAATCGACATGCCAAGAAAATGTATCAATAATTTCGAAATTATGAAATTTCCCTCTGTGGATTCTGATTTGTCGTACACATTATATGTAACATTTTTACTGTGGCACTGATGGGAATTTATGTGTTAGACTGGGCCAAACTCCGTGAAAAATTTCTGCACCTGTTAATGACGGTGTTATGATAAGGTGTTTCCTTCAGGGAAAAGTAACAGGCGATTGGGTGTGTGGTATACTGTCTACAGCGTTTCTAATACTTAAACACGAGTGTTTTCCAGTTATAAATATTCCAAATGAGAAGCCCGAAAATAAAAATAGAGCCTACTGGAAATTAAACTCTATTAATGTTCTAATAAAATATTAATAAAATAATAACTGTAGAAATGTAATTCAATTTGCTCCGCACTGAAAATCCTAGTTGTCTTCACTTTCAAATATTAATTTATATATTAATTTTTAAATTACAGCTCATCTGACAGCCGTAGCTCAAGAATTATTCAATGCCGTCACTTAAAAAATGAAAATTAAATGACTATTTAATTACACACACCAACACATGCATATATATATATATATATATATAATTTAAGAAGTCTAAGATTTAAATTAAAACATTTAAATTATAAATTTTAGACTTCTTAAATAATATATATATGTGCATGTGTTGGTGCGTGTAACTAAAGAATCTACAGAAATCACGGTAAAACGATAAAATTATTAAATGACTAATTCATGGCCAGTTAGAACAGATTTGTTCACATAGATTTCTGTATTTTTTTAAAATCCTAACATCTGTAAATCCTTCTTAGCTTTCGGTTCACAGTACAACCTTCACAACAATCTCGCTGTCGGCGTTTGGTCGGCGGTAAAGACTTCCCATGACTAACTTAAGGTGTAGTGTTTCACAACCTTGTTCCATGGGGAAGCCCGTAAAATAAATTTTCAGTTTCCTACGAACCGCTACCTAAGCAAATGTTCGTAGGCCGCAAAACTTAGAAGTAAGATAGTAGCGCACAAACATAACCCATTATTACAATAAAACCAACGAGATGCACTGATTTCTCAAATTTATGTTTGGAATAGAACTCTAGATGTTTCGGACAGGTTTTCTGTCATGATGGAATTCCATCCTGATTCCGCTAGCAAGCAGTCAACATAAGCTGTATGATATATACCTATTGCTGTGTATACAGTGCTAGACCCCTGATGATGGACAGAATACCTGTCCGAAACATGTAGAGTTCTATTCCAAAAATAAATTTGAGAAATTTGTGCATCTCGTTGGTTTTATTATAAAATATATTACGATGCACGTCCCCTGAATGTCGAAACATAAGCCACTTACTGCCAATTGCAGGAAAAAAATTCCAGCGATATTTCAAGGGATGTTCTGCGGAACCCTGCTTGGGAAAAACTGTTTTAACGATTTAAATTTGCTTGTGTTTATTAACATCAGTTCAAGTAGCAATGCTATACATACTTTCCCTCACCCGTCACAAAACACAGTTGTTGAGACACGAGCCTTTGAAGGTACGCAGATGTATTTATTATTACACAAGGCCAGCTTCCACTCTGCCTTCGTACATTTCCCTCTGTTGTGCACAAGACTGTTCTTAGATTTTACTCCTTTATGCTAAATATTTCCTCAAAATTTTATAGTCCAATATGGTACCTCCAGATGAACGACCTCGTTTCCCCTTCGTCTGTAGTTTCATTTCATTTTGCATGACGTTTACCGATTCTGCATAATTTATTGCTTGCATATTACATTCCTGTTTATGATCCGCCACTTTATTACGATATGTACGTCTATGATGTTTCTATTTGCTGCAAAAGAGGAGGTATAGTTCCTAAACTATTTAAAAAGTAATTATTGCAATTTCGCATTTGCTTTAATTAACCTTTAGACGCCTAACGTCAACTATAGTTGACATACCGCACCGCTAACCTCCAAAGTTGCATTTTATATATTTATTCAACAAATATAGGTACTGCATATTTTAAACATGGTATATACTCTCCGTTTTTTTCTCTTCAAAATGCAGTTTGTTTCATAATTCTAACGTATTTTGTTCCTGTATTATTAACATTTTATATACAGGGTGTTCTAAAATTTAAAAAAATAATTCCGGCGCCAAAAGGTTAAATAATGACGACTGGAATTAAGTTAAATAATCTAGCCACAATAACCCGTCAATTAAGGACATTAACATTTACATTTTTACAGTCTATAAGATAGCACTCTTTTCACCAAAAACCAGGATTTTGACAAAAAATGTGTCTAATCGGGAAAATAAATTTTATTCAAATATGTCGTACGAAATAACTTTTAGTGAATAACGAAAGTAACGCAATTTTGGCTCGTGCTCGAGTGCTGATTAACTTTTATGCCGGCATGATTTATGGCTACAGAGTGCGTTATGTTGGAGTAACTCTGCCATTTGTTCCTACAGTGACAGTAAAGGAAGACAAACTGAAGTAGTCACTTCGAAAATAGCGTACTGTGGGCTCCAAACTGGACCACATTTTGGCAAACTTGACAGCACTTGTAAAAAATTATATAAAACATAATATTGTACTAAATTGGTGATTATTTGAATTATTTGAAGAGTTTATTTTAAATAGTAATATTACACAGTGTGGGACTGGAAAGATATCACGAAGTGTGTCCTATAAGAATTTCCGAACTAGCGATTGCCAATTATTTGCAGTTACTGTGCTCTGCACGGGTTTATAACAAAACTATGAAAAAAAAAACCAATAAAACGTTCAGTGAAGCTCGTCGATAGACCTGGTGAGATTGCTGACTGCACATCTATATAAGAAAGTCCAGGAAAAGCTTATGTAGAAGTCGGTTTAATCAACCCATCTGCAGCCTTTGTGATGATGTTAAAAAGGATTTTTTTAAAATAAACTGAATTGTACCGCTCGTCCAGAGCTGTCACTTTACCGAAATATAAACAGATCAGCGATCATTTTAGTGTATCCAACAGTCAGAATAGGAGAGAGATACTGCACAGTAATGGTAAAATTTTATGCTCTAAACACTGCCATCGTAACCATAAACTGAAGACGCCAAACAATTTGAAACTTCTTATTGATATCGAATCAATTTATCAGTTTAATTGCTACTGCATTAAATTATATTGTCTTTACATCATACTTTGCCATCATTGCTACTACATATTGCCTACGTGAATTCACAGTGCAGTGTAAACTCTTCCTGCTGACTAAAAGGATCTCTTTAGACGTCTGCGACAATATTAGCTAATGTTTCTTAGTCAATTATTTATATTTGTTTTTCTCCATCGCTGCAACCTATATGTAGTCCATACATTATTTTAAATTTTTGTCTTGAATTTAAAGTTTTATAAATATTACGGTATGATACTCAGCATTTAAGCGATATTTCTATACGTTACACATACATCTATGTTGAAAAAGTGGTATACTCAAATACCATTACATGCCTACCATCAGGTAACGCTGCTTGTGCCTCCTCACCATGAACACAGGCTCAGTAGGAGAGTGGAAGAAAAGCCGGAACATTTCCAGAAGACCCAGGCAAACGGTCAGTTTGAGGTTTAGCTGATTTTACTCAGAAAATTATCTCCGACATCCACTACATAAGGGGATGGAGGTGGTTGTTGAACATGAGCAGAAAATTCGTTGCTGAATTTGACATCAATACGCAAGATCTGTTGGTCACCTTCTAGATCCCAGTGTCAGGAATGTTTCTGGTACATGGGTTGGTGAGACGAGCCTCTACAGTGCTTCAGAAGGAGCACAGGTAACAGTAAACATTATGCAAGTGAGATTTTCGACAGCAGAGCGCTGCATAGAATTGGAATTTTAGTAGTAGCAAAATTTTGAAATATTCCTATACTAAAAAATGTTGATGGATTTATAAATAATTACACTTAATAACACAAAATACTAACACTCAAACAAAAAATGCACTATATAAATTTTATTCGAAGTGCAAATAAATAAAAGTACATAAATGTTTTACTAAAGCCAACTGCAAAGTGTTCGGTAATATCCAATGCTGGTTTATGGCACACATTTTTACTGAAAGTAATTATTTTACTTAGCCACTCCTGCTTGCATGCTTCCTAACGGGCAACATGAAATTAATATATACTGTTCGAAATTTCCAGCCAGTGTCCAAAATCGTGCCCTGGTTGTCCTTTATCATCTCATACAATGGCCATAAGGTCAGAGGTCAAGTAAAACTGTATACTTTGACCTAACCTCAAAATTTGTTGGCATATTATTTCACAGCATTAGTCTTCTTCCTCTGCACAAATTAATTTCTCACGAATATTAAATACATGTGCTTACATTACCATATATGACTGACAGTTGACACAGTGACACGCAGAGCTACGCCTGACATGTAAACGGTAAGCGGATTAGACCTGTCAAGGACCGCGTTATGTCACCGTCTCTCATATAACACATCGACTGTGCAGCACAATGTTGCTGGAATGACGTCAGTTGTTAAAAACTAAAAAAAAAAGTAACTTTAAAGTAACAACATTTATTCTGATGCTTTGAACAACTGATATAAGCTAACACAATTTGAGTCTACGTCTTCGTTTTAGGAAAATGTTACGACACGTAATATTTAAAAGTTTTGATTTAGTTAAATTTATTTTATTTATTCAATCATTCTTTGTATTAAACTTTACACCTTCCTTTTACTCAAACTCAAACCAGATTCGTCAGGACATTTATTAAATATACGTCTATTGCTGAGCAGCTATTATACTCTCAATAGTACGTTTTTTTTCGTGAAATTACTGACTGTTTGCCTTTCGTAGAACATTAGGTTAAAAATATTACAATTACAGAGTTTTAATGTGAGAGAATAAGGCGAAATTGCATGCAGCATTTCACCCAGATGTAACACTCTTTCGGTGCTAATTACGAACCACTCTTCCGCCACCGTATAAAATAGACAGTTGGACATCAGCCCCAACAAATGTAATCGGAATGTTATTCGACGCAAAATGAAAGTAGATGGCTTGTTCATTGCATCTTACAGCAAGTCAAGGCCAGCACTCAGCACTCCATGGCGTGTTTATTTATTTAAGAGTGGTTCTGCTATAAAGCAAACAAGTGTAGCTCTGTAGCACTAGGCCGATTGAATTTAAAATTGGAAACCTTTCTGAAGTGTTTACACAAATCCCCGCAACACCGCTTGGAAAATTGGTCGCTTTCAAAAGCAGCAGGAAAAACCCCGTTGCGTTTATTTCTTTCAAGTAGTTGCACAGCCAGGGTATGCAGTATACCATTTGACATGTAAGTGCCTAAGAAACACAGACATGTCTGTTATAGTGACTGGTGTGTGGTACCTTTTTACCTCCTGAAAGGAGAAAAGAGCGAATAAGTTTCCACGTATTTCTTCGCAATTGCCCTCTTTAGGCACTTTCGTAAAATTGCGAAGAGCACCTGTTAGCTTCGTCGTGCCTGTCCGTCCGTCCATTTGCACGTATGGCGCAACTCCACACTGAAAGGATTTTCATGAAATTTGATATTTGATTATTTTTTTAAAAACCTGTTGAGAAAACTGGAGTTTCATTAAAATCGTACAGGAATAGCAAGCACGTTACAGGAAGACCAATAAACATTTTTTATCATATCTCGCTCATTTCGTCATATAATGAGAAATGGTTTAGACAAACGCTGTAGAGAAAATCAAAACACATAATTTATTAATTTTTTTTTAAATTGTGACACTTTTTAGATATTGTGGAAAAATTTTGTAGAGCTTGACTGGCCACAAAAGACAATATGACGCACGCGAAGTGCATGTTGGATACCTAAGTCTACAAATACACGATCAGAATATGTAATGTTTATTGCTTCTTCCACTGTAACAATGGGTGCACGAACGCGCCTGTGTATTACGTTCACATGTACATTGCCTGTCTTTATTTTTTTGTGAAGAATTCGTTGATCTTAGTGTTTAAAATATATATATATATATGTATAAATTACTGTTTTCTTTAATTAACCTGTTAGATGATTGGTCAATAACACGTCGGAAAGCGTATGCAAGGAAGCCACTGCGGTCCCACTTGAGATACTGTTTCATACATGCGTAAAAAGTTTGAAGGAAGCAGACAGAATAGCCGGTCTCCTTGGGGAGATTTGAACCCCATAGGTCCTGAATAAAAATCAGTTGTTTTATCCACTCTGGAGCATCCTTCCGTAAGTTCTTGATATTACTACCTTGCAGATAGACCTAAATATCCCCTTTTCCAAAAGCAATCGAACTGCTCATGTTACAATGGGCATAAAATTACTTTAATTTCTTGGGATTATTCTGTGTTTAATCTCCGTATAATTTTAAAATAAATATGTGAAAACTGAGTAGAGAAACAAATGTTTATATTCCGTTCTTTTTTTAATTTGGATGAAAGCTAATATTGTTATTTATGTGGTGAATTATATCAAAACTGGAAAAGTTAAAAAATAAAGTGTGATTACTTAATCGCCAGACTGTGAAGGAATCTGTGGGAGTGGAAGTTCAGTCCCGCTCATTCTTAATTTCTGTATTACGAGGGAGAGTCAAATGAAAACCTTGAAAGTGCGATAAAAAATTCGAACCACAGCTCGATTGTCTTGTAAGTTTCAACAATGATACTAGTGGTTTGAAGAGTGGCCGACAGGTGGCAGTACAACACTACGTAGAAAAATGAAGTAATTGTGTACCTTTCGTATTCAATAATTTACGAGATAAAACATATTTAAGGTTTTCGTTTGACTCACACTCGTATATGTATATGAGTTGTTAGCTTTAAGCCCCAGTCTTTCAATCCGCTGTGGGAATCACCTTGCTACCCTCTGAATAGGAGCAAACTTTGCTACGGACTGTATGGAGAAAGAACAACGTCTTGGCTTTGGTGGAAATCCATGTACGGATCCTCGACCCATCAACATACAACGTAGTAGCTAATCGGAATAATCTACCTTAGTTCTATATTGACATAAAGTTTAGAATCTGCCTCTTCTTTCTCTGCGCGCCAAATCTTGATTTTCGTCTAATTCCTCCCAGTAATGTGGGTTACAAACATGTCGATAAACATGATATTCTTATTAAGGTTTAGTAAACGTTCGTTTTTAAAACAGCAAGTAAATTTCATATTTACCTTAAAAACCTTTTCAGTATAATATGCACAGTATTATCGCAGTTAATAATTTAAATGTCCTGCTAAAATAAAAAATGTAGAATAGACTTTTTATCATTTTCGACACGCTTAATAAACAGAAAATTTGAGGATTTTAAATTTAGCGTTTAGTGACGTTTGTCCATTCAATGTTCCCATTTAATTATGCGGAGAATGTGCACTGTGAAATACAAGGTCAGATATGTGTGCAGTTTCACAAGGCCAATATAATATTTCAAATTTTAGGAAATCCATCTTAATAATAACGCCACTTGTTTTCGAAGATGCATGTCACTTTGAACGACGTGATGTTCTTACTTGATATACTGTGTGTTAATGAGTCAAGAATTTGGTTGTTGGAGGGGTTAAGGGGTGGAATTACAAGGCAAAAAGACGCTGAAAAAAATTGAGCAAACAGAAAGGTTTCAAGTATTATGATATCTTCAGCAAAGAATTCTCACAGAGACGATTATTTTGTTCTCTTTGTGCAGGTGAAAATAAGATATATCTTGTTAAAAAGAAAATATTTTTTAAGATTATTTATCGAAAACAAAAAGACTGGTTTCATTTCGTTTGTAGTATTAACCAGTCGCAGTAACGAGTAAATATTTCACACTAATGACACATTTCATTCTAAATATTTCATGTCACGAAAATGTTTGATATTTTTTTGGATGTTGGATCTTAACTTGTTTGTGGTCTGTAATGCCCTCTTTTTGCTTTATTCAGCTGATGAGACACGGATTATATTCTATCGAAAAATAAATTAGCAAAGCGAAATGAGAAAATGGTTACAACTGCTGTACGAAGCCTTTGATCTCTGAAACCGGCAGGGAGATGGGAGTATGGGCAGTTCAGATCCTATTTCTGAACTCGGAAATGAATAAAGTACGTGCTAGCGTTTGATATGTGTTGATGAGTGGAGACTGTGATTTCAGGTATGGGCATTGATTTGTACACCTTTGTAACAAACTAACTGACTCTATAATTATGCAACACGAACCTCTCACTCTTACAGAATTTGGCTCTTTCCTAACAACTGTCATTGTGGAAAGCAAGACAGACAATTTAGGTATAACGTAACACGACGAGCATACTTGCAATCATAGTTGCAGTGGAAAAACAATAAATATTACATATTCCGAAAGTGTGTCTGTATTCGTTGTTATCTAGCATGCAATGCGCATGCACCATATTGTCATCTGTGCTGACCCAGCCGACCCTACAATATTTTTCACAGTATCTTGCGAATGTCACGACTTTCGGGTGGGGGAGGGGGGTGGAGGAAACCTTACTGAACGTAAAATGGGCTTTGCAATTTTCGCTACAAGTTTTTCTGAAACAAATTTTCATTCTAAGAAAAAATGGGAGATATACGATCATAAATGCAAACTGGTATTCCTGTAAAGTACCCATCCTTTTTAGATTTAAAAAAAAATTGAATTTTCTTGGCAGATCTTCGAAAAACACTCAAACATAAATTTCATGAAAATTATTCCAGTTGGAACAGAGTTATTCCATGAGGATGTACAGACGAACAGAAGGACAGACAGACATAATGAGCTGTACGTTTCCTGAAACGTGCAATGTGATATACATATATAATAAGACCCAAAAAATGCACACTTTTTTTCATTCATGATTTGATTCAATTATATTTTCTTCGGCATGTTTCGATCAACCAAGTGTTCAGCCTCAGGAATTTTAGCATGAAAGAATATCATAAAACTGCATGTACAAGTCTTCCTGAGTATGAACACTTGGCTGTTCGGAACATATCGAAGATTATATAATTGAATTAAATCATTAGTAAAAAAGTGTGCATTTTGTTGGTTCTTATTACATATATAGTTATAACGAATTTGATAGTCGCTTTTTGCAATTTTGTCAACGCGCTGAAAAAGAATCCCTTCCTTCACTTACAACTGGACTTAAACCACGAAATCTAATCCATTTTATTTAAAGATCCATTTCGTACCGCGCAGAAAACACTTGTCTCCTCAGTTATAAAAACCAATCAGTTAATACTGTATAGGAAAAACTGCATTGTATCTTTCTGAGATACATACAAAATATATAAATAATCTGTGGGCAGAATGTAGGATTTTTTAACGTTAAGACTAGTGGTACGTATATTTACTACTAGGTTTGAAAAGGTTAATAAGGAACAGAATCATAAATAACTTATTTCAGCACACTTACCCAGAACAAATTATTAAAGAACACGTAGCAAGATTTCCCACTTCAATATAATGCATTATAAGACATACATAACGATACGACGTTTGTGTATGTAATATGTGTTCAAATATTTCTACATATATCTTTATTACATTCATTTACTCCACACCTACATACATAAAATGTGTGAAACTTCGTTTCTACATTGAAAAGAAATTTAAACTTTGTAAGCCTGATGATGGCCGAGTAAGGCCGAAACATGTTGCTTAGCTAAATAGTTGTAACAATAATCTGCAACTGTTATTATATTGTTGTGTAAAGATGATTTTATTAGTATATTAAAATGAAATTTGCAATTTAGGGACGAATAATATATTAGGTTTAGGCTACGTTATTAATACAAAAACAATCATTAAGAGGGCAGTGTGTAATAAATATGAATGAACAAAAGTATAATAAGCAATGTTTGTGTAAAACGAGAGAAACTGTTCGGGAATGGAGATGGAAATTAATACTAGACTGCAGCAACAAATCTTTGACCACCAAATTTAACGTGCCATTAAATGGAGCAGTAACACTTAATATAGAGAATCTGCGTTACCAGATGAGAAGCTTGAAATGTACATTTCGTGAATTGCTCTAATTTTAGAAAGCCACACAAGTTAAAATATCAGAGTAATGCAAGATGAAGAGACTGCGCTGTGCAAGATTAGTAACTCAGCCGTTTTATGGCAATGTTGCTAGGTTGAATCTCATAACAATGAATTATTCACGCAGTCTTCCTTTAATAATTTCTCCATGTAATACCTCAGCCACATTAAGAGGGAAGCGGTGCTTATATAATCAGTATTTACTAGACAGGCGCCGTGTAATACATATAACAGACAAGAGCGGTGTGGCGTGCTACGTTACGCATTCATTGCAGTTTTACTAATTTTAACTTCACCTGGTCTATCAGTAGGTTAATTCATATAAAAGTGTGGTTACAGGCTAACCAATCACAAAAAAATTTTGTCGTCGCATCGTAAGATTCTTTGTATTTATTTAAATATTTCTTCAAAATAATGTAAGATTTCTACATCATCAGAAGCCGAATATTTACACTCAATAAACTCTGAGCCGCTAACTGATATGATTCTGAAATCATCCGATCTACCTCGCATCATATTAGTCGAAGCAAGTATATACATGGATGATGTAATCATACGTACAGAATACTACATTTTGCGGACACTATATCTCCCTGTTTCTTTGAGGTAATACTTTCGGAAATATGCAACTGAAATTTGAGAGGATTCTCATGCTGTCAAAGCGACAGGAACTGATGTTACACAAAGAGGTTCTTACCCGTTTGAACCCGTAAAACTATCAATCCACGCAAACATGAGAGCACTTACTGTCACCTGGCGATGTTTAGTGGATACAACACTTCAGAATTTATTGATTCATTAATACCGTGTGTTTCAAATTTTTGTGATGCCAGCCTTATCTCGATGAGAAATCTCGGGGGTGAAATTTCGTTGTTACTCTCCGGCCAATCATAGAAAAGGGACTAATACAAATGTAAAAATTATGTGAACATTCTTTGTTTTTTGTTTGTTTTTGGTGCAACAGCAACGAGGTTTCTAGATCACACGTAACGACGCCCCACAGTCGGCAGGACTCTTCTGGACGACTGATCAGCTCGTCGCAGAGACCTCTACTCACATGCCCACAACAGACAAACGTCCATTCCCCCGGTGGGATTCGAACCTACAGTCTCAGCAGGCGAGAGGCCGCAGACCTTCACCTTAGACCGCGCGGCCACTGGGACTGGTATGTGAACACTCTTGGAAAAAGTAATAAAAAATAAAGTCAGTAATATTTGCTTAAGTAAATTTAAATGGTGTTGCACAATATCCGACCAGCAAAAGGAAACTCCTTTAGGAGACACGCGAACAAATACATACAGATGCATGTTTTATAAGTTGTGCAGTTCAAATTTTGGGCACCGTAAATATATACAGGACTTTTATTTTGAATAGATCTCCGGTCCAGATACCTTGGTTGGTTTTCAGAGTATTATTTTAAAATGAAGCATCAAGTTTAATTTCTATGCTTTCACATGTCTGCCAATGACCCCGCTGATCCCAGCCAAGAATATGCAAGCCTGAACTACTATGTTATTGTCTAATCTACCCCAACGTCTGCAAACCGGTTTCTTCCTTTCGTGTTTTCTTGCTGACATGCTCTTCTGTTAATGGTGCAGCACCAGCAGCAGCAGTAACAACAACAACAACAACAACAACAACAATGGCAATTTTAAAATAGCCTATTGAGGTTTATTTGACTTGTCACTTTTCCATTTTGTAAACACTCCTCGTCCTTCTGTCTACGAATCTGATAGTTTCGCCCCTTTACTGATTTAAATTCAATACTTTCTGTAAACTTTTGTCGTCACAGGTAGCTCCTCGTATTGTCCATGACAGTATCACTCTTGAATAAAACAACATAACATATCGATTATTTCGTGGAAACTGGAGTCTTGTCGAAAACGCCAATGAGACAGAGCAATGTTATGTATCGCCGCTATAGAATTTTAGTCTTAGATATCTTTCCTGCTTCCTCCCCAACTGCGTTTGATCTACAGGGTGTCCCAGGAGGAATGTGCCAGACTTCGGGAGAGTGTTCCTAATGTTAAAGTATACCGATATAACTCAAAACACCAATATCCAAAGTTGAACTGTTACGGAGATAATTGCCAGAGAAAAGTGGGGGGGGCTTCTTGCGGTTCCAAATACTGCAACCTGCACAGCTGATGTGTCACGCGAGAGCGTTGATGACCTTGAGAGTGGAATGCAGTGTTAATCGTGGCTGCGTGACGTTTAGTTGCTTGCACGGGAGTTGGAAGCGCCATGTAAAGTGCTTGGAGCCCTAAAGACGACTACGGCGTTAATGCGGGTGTTTATGTAGTTCAATTTAATGACTTTATGTCACTCATACGTTAACTACATGTTAAGTACAGATATTAGCATTATAGAAACCACATATTCCTGCCAGTTTTAATATGTATTTGGTAATCAATAAGTGTGTAACAGCTGTCAAAGTTTCAAACTTCTTTGGTCATTATTT
>Ga0123352_10005460_pt1 | contig 19162 bp, 11 predicted proteins | sample TergutLab28metaG_FD_89700 | JGI IMG/M metagenome (GOLD analysis project Ga0123352, IMG submission 89700) | Labiotermes labralis P1 segment gut microbial communities from Petit-Saut dam, French Guiana - Lab288 P1 | ecosystem: Host-associated > Arthropoda: Insects > Digestive system > Gut ... | reverse complement strand
TTATTAAGGTTTTTTATAAAAAAAAAAACATTTTTTTAAGGGGTGGAATGTTGTGAGGTTTCATATCTTTTTTAATGTCAGGGTTTTTTTCCCCCCCCCCCCCTGGTAATTATCCTCTTGAACCAACAGCTTTAAGTTTCAGTTTGTAGCACTTTCCACCAAGTCTATTGAATGCTTGCTTGGTATTATTTCCAGGTACCATTTAGCCCTTTAGTGATTATCCCCTGGCACCAGTGAGAACTGGTATAAAAATAATTGTATGTTCTTTATTATTATTATGCTGTCTCTTGTCACAGGCCTTTTTTTCCCTGGTAATTGTCTTGAACAGCAGTGATCCCCCCTCTCAGGCTTCAAGTTTCAGACTGCAGTGATTCCATATTATGTATGTAGTTCCTAGTATTGAATGTTTTCCTGGTATAGCTTCCAGATTTTTCTTGAAACCTTTTGTTGCCATTCCGGTGGCTTCAATTATAAGCTTTGTAATCATACATTTCATGTTCCACATTCATTGTATTCGTATACATTAACTCTTGTGTCTCGGTTTTTCTTCTTTTACCTTTTGCATGATATTTCTGTCCATGGTTACTGCCACATCCATGAGTACAAATGTTTTTTGTTTTTGTGTTTTTAATTATTATATCTGGCCTATTTGGTGTAACTTCTGTTTGTGTGTGTGTGTACCATTTGTCTGTTGCAGTGCCAAGTGCAGTGCATATTATTATTATTATCATTATCATCATCATCATCATCATCCTTTTTATCACCTTTATGCTGGTTATTTACAGTTATATACCTGCAACAAACCATGTTTCTAGGGTGTAATGTGTTGCAGCTGTTCGTATTTACAGTTTGTGTACATGAGAATTGGTCTAACAGCTCATTTATTAGTGTCACAAAAAGTGCTTGGTTTTGTGGCCATCTGGAATATTCCATCACTGGTAAAGTTCATAATATTTTGATAAAGATTCCACTGTACATTATTGTTTCTGTGTGTGTTGTGGCAAAGTTGAGATCTGCACAACCTTATATGGATTTGAGAAAAAATTCTTTATGAAGTAATATGTAAAAAAGAAAAGTATATCCATACATGTCCAGAAGTAGGAGTATCACATAATTAGATGATATTTTGTGTCCTATAGAATACATATGAAGATATGCTATATCTGAATGACACCATATATGTGCAATGTAACTTCTGGATTTGTACTGAATTAATAGTTAAGATCATGCATTTGAGGTTAAGGTGGGTTTTTTTTCCTAACTTGTCAATGAGATATGATGCTGTGTCGATTTGCAGTTGTACTCACTTGACCTTGAAGATGGGGTCCAGGATATTCTCTAGAATGCCTGTAGCAGAGTCCAAATGCACATGGTGCAAAAACCCCAAAACAAGATTAACACCCACCATTCTTGTGTGAATGCTCATGTCCAGTTTTGTTTTTTTTTCAAGACAGTATCCTAAAATATGTATATAAAGAAAATTTAATTACTGTTGAGTGTGTCATTAAGGGGTACAGTTTCTGGATTTTGGGATACTTGGGAGTGGACAAGGTGACGTAATTACCTTATGCAGTTGTTGGTAGAATTTTTTTTTTTTTATTTTAGCAGTATGTTTTCTCAACTGAAATATTAGCACAGTAACCCAATCTATGAGAAGGTAAGAATCATGAACTTTTAAGACAAGAAGAAAGGGTTTTTATCTGCAACTGACACTGTATTCCACCAGAAATGTAAAATAGGTGAATGCACTAGCTGGCCTGGTGCGAAAGAACAGGTAGCAGTATTGGCACGTGTGTTGTGTGTGTGTGTATACACACACGTGTGTGCCTGTTTCCTCCTCGCCCTACCAGATTTTGAAACTGTTGACCTGTTTTCACGAAGTTTTATATAAGTATTTGCTGTTGGGGTCCACCCCAGCTTATTGTACAGGGTGATTCAAAAAGATGGACTCGATTGAACAGTAAACGGCGCCTCAACACACGCCAGACAGTTGGTTGTGGTATTCCAAGTTCTCTTCTCGCTTTTTGGGTTGACTTGCCTGGGCTACACTCAAAACTCTCTTGAATTTGTCTCACATTCTAGTCTGATACACGCGGTCAGCCGGAGCTTTTGCCTTTACGCAGACAGCCTATTTGCTCAAATTGGTGATTCCAACGACAAATGCTCTTCCTCGTTGAAGGTTGAATGTTGAAACAAAGTCGAAATGCACACTGCACAGCAGTCGCCGACTCAGTTTTAATGAACTCGGGAATGCAAAAAATCTTGTGTTGCATAGTAGCGATTTTACTCTCAACTGATGGCGCTGCATGGCTGTGCGCTAGGCAAGTGCTCTAGTGGTGGTATTTGAGAATTTAGGACCTCCTCTTTCAAATGTTATGTAGAACATTCACATACCATGTATAGTTCAGGAAATACAGGTGTACGAAATTGAGTCCATCTTTTTGAATCACGTATTTTTAGACAAGTTTTTTTTTTTTTAATTGTGTCAGTACTGCTTACTGTTAATACTAAAGGAACGAATCACTGGTTAATGATTAAGCAGTTCTTAAGGGATGTCAGTCAATGTCAATACCTGTGTGTACCAATGTTGAAATTTAATTATGATATTTATTTATATTTAATAAAATATTTATATATAAATGTTGACCAGAACTAATTGACTAGCAAAGATCCAACATCTTGTTTATTTCAGCAGAGACTGTGGCACCTGAATTAATTTCTCTTTTCACCAGAATACAGCTGACAGCATATGCTAGGTTGAGATATTACAAACTCAAATGTTTGCCAGTATTAGCTTCATCATATATAGCTGTCGTGTTGGAGTACAACTTTTCCTACTCCTGTTTCCTTCAGTCCTTCAACTGAGCCAGTATTGGACACTCTGAAATAAGCCACATTACACTGAGAGTGTTTGTGCTGGGTGAAAGTAGTAATATATTCTCCCTTAATTAATAATACTTCAAAATTTAGAACTTATAATGTTTGTGAACTGAAAATATGACCTGATTTATTTTGGGTTAGTTAATGTTCCTGTTTAATTGCAGCTATATGTTTATCATTGTGTTAAATGACAAAATTTTGCAGCAGAATAATATTAAGTGTGACAGTCACAGAAATGGATTTTTACAGCCAGTGCAGTCTGTATGAACTCCGTTTACACTTTGCTGAAATTCTCCAGCAGGATATTATCAAGAAGAATCAGGGTGGCGATATGGTTCATTGTCAACTTTTACTGAAACAAATTTTTCAGCCAATCTTTTCAGTATGTACTCAGCTTGCACTGCGCTAAATAATGTTATTACTTATGAAGACTCCTCTTATATTTTTTTTTCCTGCACTTTGATGTCAGAAATATAAGAGTAGTATAAATGGAACTGTATGTCATGTTAAATGCATTCAGGTTAAATATGAGAGAAGTCTTTATGATTGGTGCAAATGTAAAATTATGCAGTGCATGAACAGTGAGTACACTTGAGAATTTTGGCTTAGAAACTTACTATTTTGAACCATACAGCCGATCTGTTTCATCTTGAGTACAGAAGAGAAGCCTTACTTATGAGTCTGGCAACAGATGATGTTTTCACAGGCAGCATTCTGTTGTCCCATATTTGTAGCAAAGTATAGTTGTTAGGGGAGAAAAGCTTGCCTGTGGGAGAATATTCATTTATGGCATGTTGACATGGAATGCATACATCTGTTATCAGTTTCAGAATGTCATACAAATATTTTAAGTTACTGACATTGATTGACATCCCTAACATTTACCATTTGATCTTCCAGGGATTGACAGTAGATCCCAAGAAGACCATATCTGTACAGTGATTCATCACCACATTGTAATGATTCTTGCAATATGAAGTCTGAATTTAGCTTAAACTACTGATACAATATTAATATTCTGTTAGAATGTTAAAGTTACAGTTTTTGACCAATGAGTATACCAAATTATAATTTTTTTGAACTAATTCAGAACATTTTTTTCATGACATTACACGTTAAACACATGCTTGTATTTCAGTTGTTAGTGTCCATGGTTATAAGTTTCAGAATTCTGGTTTTCTGTTGTGCTTTTAAGTCCATATCTAGTCTGCTAGGAGAAATGGTACTGCTCTTGGGTTTTGATTTTGCACTGTAACTGTTCTCAACATGTTATTGTGACCTAAACATACACACATAAATTGTGTAATTCAAAAGCAGAAGCTATGAAGTTGAATGTTTAATAGTACATGTTAATTTATCAGTATATAATTTCACACTAATCTGAAGGTCAGTGTTCTGAATCTTGTGGACAATTAATACCTGAGATTTAGCACTCACATGTTCTGTTCATTCAGTCATGTTGTTGGTCACAGCGATTGGTGTGTGAGTGAGGATCATGGTAGAAACATGGGTTAGTGTCCAGCGTTTTGTGTATGTGTTTGTAATATGATATTTTGAGTTAATAACACAGCATAGCTCTACATCTTAATGTGTATTGTGTTTTTCAGGTGTGAAGTCATTGTTTTTGGTATACTTGTAATACTGCACAATGGTAAAAATAGATTAATATGTGCACAACATATAGCGAAATCAGTATTTAACCTTATCTTAAAAACACAGGAAATTAGAACATAATAGCGAGGAAAGTGGCAGTTGAGGGAAATGTAACATTTAAGGGAATGTAATAAATGTCTACATGACTAAAGTTTCAAGTTTCCATAACCTCACCATAATACAAACACACATTTTCCATGACACTCCTTATAACAAGCATGATCTATGTGTTTTCAGTGTTGGGTGATATTTTTATTGTTTAACATTCAGCTCTTCATTTGTACCATTAAAATGAAAATGTGTAGGGTGAGTAGGATATCCAATTATGTAAAGTATTCACCTTGAATTATAGGACCTCTGAACTGCTGAAGATGAAGGCAGTTATGTTCCTTCAAAATAGCAGGAACTACTTACTCACTGATTCATTATCATATTGCAGATGGATAGATGTTGCAATGCAGCCAGTGTAAAAATTTTATAACTCACAAGTTTTGACATGCCATGCAGAATGTGGGGCATATTGAGTGTGACACATGAGTCATAGCAACATTTAGTTATTTGTTCCATTATCCCACATGAGAGGCCTGTACAAAGTGATGAAATGTGGACTGTTGGTCATGTAAGAAGAGTGCCATAGTCGTCATTGAAGTATGTTTTGAGTAAATTATCCCTGCAGGGCATGCTGACTGTGCAGCAGTAGTGGCAACACCTAGGGCCATGGAGAAATCATCCTTGCCTTTCTTGATCAAAATAGTAAAAGCACCTGCATCATTCACTAGTGGTCATGTTGACTATGGTAAGTAGTAACTTGTAGAGACCAAGTAAGTTGATGTGGCAGTGAAAGTGGGAAGTGCCCAGCTAAGACCTTCATTGGAACTCTGGCTAATCTTAGGTGACTTATGGTTTTGTCACATCCTCCAGGCAAATGCCAGGATAATATCTGATTAGGCCCTGACTGTTTCCTTCCATGTCATTTCCTGTCCATTGTTCACCTGTCACCCTCCCATCAATGTTTGGCAGGACATCCACTGATAAAATTACAGAGCTTTTCCTGCCCATAGGTATTTTGACATATGACATAAGCATGTCCATATTCATATCATTTTTTAGATACTTAGTGACATGTGCTAAAGCTGTCACCAGGCTGACGAGGTAGGTGGCTGGGATACAAGGATGGAAATAAAACTGGCTGTCATGATGAAACTCATAGTGGGATGTAACCCAACCAGACACAGCAGTTGTAAGTATGTGCACTGATTATTAACTGGCATTGTGTTGAAGATCAGTGATTTTTTCACTTTTTAATGAAACGCACATTCCACAGTAATTATGTGTATGTTAGCATTTTATCAGTCTGTAGTTAAAAAAAATACCCTTTTAAAAATTTTTTCCCTAAATTCACCACCCGTTAAATGAAGATGCTGCGAAATGGAAGAGTCATGCTACGGAATGCTAGGGTTTGGCCATACATTTAATTACTGGACTTCTGTCTGTTGCTATTTAATTTTGTTATCATAAGTATCCAGCCCAAAACTTTGAAGTATGATAGAACATGTTACTAAACAACTGAAGTTCCTCTGCAGACACAGCAATCAGAAGTTCTCCCCATCCCATTTTCCAATCACAGACCTTTGTAACATGTACATTTATTTTCTGCTGTGCTCCACTGTTTATCAGTATTGGGTATAAAGTTGTTATTTTGTAGTGGGAGCAGTCCTGGTGATAATATGTAGCTAGAAAAGTGTCCATATTAGAAGTGACCAGAATGATAGGCTATACCAAACATAATCAATTAGCGACCTGTGCACCACATCTGTCCTGCAAGTTGCCAATGGGCTCATGAAACACCAAGTACTAGGGGCTAATAGTTTTTCTACAGGAGTTTTTTGACTCATAAGAAAGTAAATGTGTCTGTAAATGTATGTAATCCACGCATTCACTGAATTTTTATTTAACCTCCTAAAGTTGCCCTGTTCAAAACATTAGTTGAATATCCTTGGGCTACCCAATATAATGTTGTGTGCTGCTAACAAAATCCAGTAACCACAAGGGATATAGTAGGCTAATTATAGTAGTCAAACCTTGTAACAGAGCTAGTAAGTGTTATAAAAAAATTCATGAGAAATATTATTGTTATAATTTGTATGATCCTACAATACTTTAAGGACTAGGTAAAGGTCAAGTTCAGCCTAGAACAGGCCCAAAGGGGGAGTAGATGTATAGCCCTACTCTTTCCTGAACCTTGGCACTAGATGGGGGTGGGTGGTCAAGGCCATGCCCCGGCTGCTTTACCCTCAGGAAAGACCCCCTACCCATTGTGTAGGAGGCTGGGTGGGCCCCAGGGCTGGTCTGGACGGGTGCGGAAAATCTCGTCCCCACCGGCATTCGAGCCCCTGACCGTCCGTGTATCATGGGATGTACTCTTACGACGCTTTTGCTGTTACTCATCTATACATTTCTGGTTTATCATTAAAACGAGACAGACAATGCATGTGTAATATAACACAGGCGCGTTCGTGCAACCATTATTGCAGTGGAAAAGCAATATTACATATTCTGAGTGTGTGTTTGTAGCTTTTAGGTATCGTGCATTCAATGCACATGTGCCATATTTGTCTACTGTTCCCCTCTAAATATTTTTCCACATTATCTCATAAACACCATTTTCAGAAAAAAAGTTATTGAACATAAAATGCTTTTTTTCTCTCTCTGTAACTTTTGTCTGAAACTTTTTTCATTCCAAGAAGAATTGGGCGAAGCATGATCAACAATGCATACTTGTATTCACGTAAAGTACTCGTTTATCTTGTCCGATTTTAATGAAACTTGAATTGTCTCGAAAGAAAAATACTCATATCGAATATTATGAATATCCGTCCGATGGAAGCCGAGTTCTTTCATGCGGTCAGACGAAGGTAATAGTTAACTTTCGCAATATTACGAACGCGCCTAAACACTTCTTTTCAGCTTAAGCGCAGTCCTTGCAAAATTCCCCGCTGCACATTGGACGATTGTGCAGCATGGATAACAGGATTTTTAATCAGGCACCGGAAAAAAAAATGTGATCCAATTATAACTCTAATCCGTGGGTTATAGTACCGTGGATCGGTTGACCATGCTCTGTGCGGTTGCCCTCTGAATATCAGTGAGTTTTGAATCTTGTCATTTATGATTTGTGTCTGTGACAAAGGAAGGCGAATGGAAGTAAAATTGACTGTCGTGTGCTTAATTGTGTGTTTATCATAATCGAATGTGTGAAAGATGGAGACGTCGTGTTTTGTGTATAAACATAAGCATACATTAGGAAGAATGTGGAGTAGAATTTTGCAGGTAGGAGTAAATTTCGCTTGTTACTACAGGATGCCAAAGGATTGGAATCCCGAGACATGCGCGACTGCAGAAATACATGTTGAAATATTCAGCAGTTTTCGGGAAAATGAAATGAAACCTGAATATGTCTTGGTCACTTTATAGCATAGGCTTTAAGCCCACGTATTTTTATTCATTTGATATGGGCCCCTTATTTTGTCTATAATTTGAGGTTAATGTTTTCTTGTAATCTTCGAAGACTGTTTATCAGGCAGCGCAGTGAGGGCAGAAGTGTTGCTCTGCATGTCTGAGTTGTGCTGCTTTATAACACAGTATCAGAATATCTGGTTGCTGTAGCTTTGGCCAGAACAGTCAAAGCGTTAGATGTTGTATAGCATTGCAATATCTTACTCGGAGAGTAAGAGTGAAGTGGTGTTTGTTACGTTAGTTTCTTTATTAGAAATAAAGTGCAAGTAGGGCAACCATGTTGTGTGCCGAAAGAGATGAAAGTATTATTCCTCACTAAAAATAAAAATAAAATAAAAATGCCTGGCTTGTATTGTGTAAATAATATGTTTGGGAAGCTCAAGAAGTTGTGGTTTTCTAGGTAAGAGTTAAGTGATGTTTGTTGCATTAATTCTTGTGTTTGGGGATTTGAAAATGTACCTACCAATATGTGTTTCTGTGACGTAAACAAGCCAGTCACTGTATACAAGAACTTGCGTAAATAATTTGGCATCCATTATCGAAGAATATAATGAAGAATTATGATGGTTTGGTAATATGTGTTTGTGTGGGTGGGGATATGCCATTTTTTAGGTGATATTTAATGCTACACTGTCGAAGATACAGACAGGATCGTTAGGGTAAATCTCAGAGAGTGTCACTTCTGGCTTTATAGCATCAAACAGTGAGAAATTTGTACCATGTCCTTGTGATTTCTGTTAGATATTACTTAGTAGGCAGACTTTGTGTTACATTTTTAAAAGAAATCAATTTCAGATGCATCAGAAATGGATTCTGGCCTAATTATTACACATCTTATGCATCTAGCAGTTAGGTGTTACTTGGACTGTCATATGTTGAAGAGTAAACTAATAGGATATTTTTCTGTGCCTTTTATATAAACTGTTAATGAGTACTGAATTTATTGTGGATTAAAATAAGAAGTAACAAAAATGCATGAACTTGGGCTTGTCTTCTTTTGCTGGCTGTGGAATAAGGTAAGGATTCCTACTTCACCAGAACCTTGGGAGAATTAATCTAACATCCCTTAGTGTTTGAATTTGCCTGTATCCAGAGGCCCAGTAGAATGACATTCCTTTTCTAAACAAAAGGATTGTTTGAGATTTGCCGTACCATAATGCCAGACAGAGTAGGATCACCTACATTGTCATGTCAGCTGAGAAAGGAGATGGCCAAAATTACCATGGCTTTCAAGAAGATGAATAGAAAATTTCATTTCACATCCTTTCCATTTTATTATTTAGAGTTATCCTGTTGTTCAGTATTACCCATGTGGATTTAATGTAACAGCATTTATATTAAATACGTGTAGTTTGAATGAAATCATTGTGGATTGTATGTGTGAGTGGACACAGCATTAATTAAGAATGGTACATTTCCAAGTTAGTCTTAGAATACAGTCATGCAGCAAAAGAAATATAGGTCAACTAAGGAAAAAATGGAGAGACAAACCCTCAAGTAGATGAACAAGCCAGCAAATGGCTTATACCCTGTTGCTTGTGATGATAATCATACCACTTGACACTGACTAAACAATGCATATCGGTAAATCAGTATCAGCAAATTGAAACAAACACTGATGAACCTGTCATGTCCCGTAAAATGGGGGAATTTTTTGACCAGATGAGGAAGAATTTACTTGTGTGAGAGGGGAGTTGGCTTCATGGCATTGGTATTGAGAAAATTATTTGTACCCTGCACACCCTGGGGGACCATTAGATCTGGGAGTCCTCAGATTGCTACTGCTCGCTTTACAGCAGGGACTGTGCTGTGTGTTGGGTAATATAACTTACATGAAAGGGAAATGGAATAGCTCAGTGAGGTTAGTGACTGGGCTGTAGGCTGCATGTGTAAGAACTTGTGCTTCAACTGTTGGCAGGAGTAAGAGATTTCTGTCCTCTCCACAGCATCTGAGATCATCTGAGGCTGTTACTGCTTCCTTCTCAGTTGGTGTTTGGGGTAAAGTGGCTGGGCTGTGAAGCCAACCATTCATGTCTTATCAAGTACCATTGTTAAGAATGTGTTGAGCTATACTTCCACTCCACTATACCTTAATGATGATATGCTTAATACAGCATGTGGGCACCTATATGTTCTGTGAAACATTTTCATGTTACCAAGTTGTGTTGTTTACAGCACAACCTATTGTGAAGTCCTGGAGGTGGAGCATAGTTTAAAATAATGTTCTTTTTGTTGACAGGCAGCAGTGACAAAATGCCATTCCAAGTGATGTTGAATGAGTATGTCATCATTGCCTCTACACACTGATGTTTGGGACTGTGGTGACTTCAGATTGAGGAAGACGGAAGACTCCTGTCTTGTGGGCTGTAGCGCAGTGTAGTCCGGTAGACACAGACCATGATCATAGAGGAGCCTTTTATCTTCATCTTCTGCCCTTATGGAGGCAGAAGGTTACTTTGACACATTGGTACTGTTATACCAGACTACACAGCATCACACACCAGAAGACAGTGCATCAGGTCTTACAAGATGTACAAGTTTCCTCCATGACACTTATCATCCACAGAAGAGTCGCATTTAAAGTGTGTGTCATGTTATGTTGCAGTTCATGTGCTAGTGAACTAAAACTCATTGTATCATCTTGTTTGTCTTTAATTTGGGAAAGTGCACAAATAAATTCATGTGGAGCAATGGGATCATTATGACCATCATGTCAGGGCATGTTGGCAGGGAGGGCCTACATACATAACAGTTGGTTACTGCCTGACCATTTCACACGACTGATTGTTTTGCTGTTGTACATACTCCATATAGGTCTGCCTTTCACTTGAACCACATTTTGAAGGAATAAAATCATTGTCAGAATTCTTTAACAAAAAATTTTGGCAAGAGCATTGTCCTCCAATCCCAGACACTTGAAACTATGTATCTTGTCTCTGCTAGGCACCTGCTTGTCATCATTCTATCTCAGAGCAATCTGAAAACCACAGGATACATCAGAAGGAGGGAAAATGATTTCAAAAGGGCTTGCCACACATCCTCTTGTTTTTGTACCACAGATCATGGCACAGTTGGCAAGTCATGTAAACACACTTCTTTGTAATTATGTTACTTTATAAGAATTTTGTACAGTAGTCTTATAATAATGTGAACAATTTTTGATGTAATTTTGCATTTTCCTCACACAGTTAAAACCTCAGTTTTGTATAAGACGAACCATTTGCTTGGTGATTCATTACAAAGAGGTTACACTGTGCACAGAACATAAGGCTGATTGTTATATTTATCATCAAATGATAAGAATGCCAGTCAGTCTTTTCCCTGGCTTTAAGAGTGTCTTGGCTTATAAAGATTGTCTCTTTAAATGAATGAACTTCATTTTCATGCTGTTCAGGACTGAATGTCAAGATTTAGTGGACATCATTCCTGCCTTATATTCACAAGATTCTGAGTTCGTATCTCAGCCTGGAGGCTCGTGATCGTGACAGGTTCTTTGTGGTGTTTCTCATTACCACAGGCAAATATCAGGATTGTATGTCAGATTAGGCCATTCATCTTTTGTTTTTGTCATACACTAATATTATTTGGTGTTATACAGTCTTTGCATGCACAAGCTAGCAGTAATACATATACCCTTGTTCAAGTAAGAGAGTTATGTCACTTAAAGTTATATAACTTAAATTTTTTGTTTATTTTTGAATAATTTTGTTTGAAACTACACAGAAAAAAGCATCAAATAAAAAAAATAATGATAATATAACAATAAAGGAACAAAACCAAACTGTAACAAATAAAAAACAAGAATAATTAAATGAAGTAAAATAATGTGACAATGACAATTGACGTTAAAAGCTTTTAAGGTTTGTATGTATGGTTTGTCTTGTACACATGAGGAAGGTTAATAAGCAGCACTTTCCATATTATGAGCTGATGCAGTAATTGTTCCTGTTTGCTAAGAATTCAGTAGAGGTATCAGTAAGAGAGTTGCTGTTGCAAATGGCAAAGAATCCCTGTCAGATTTAGAGTGAAAGAAGGGCACTAAGAGACACCTTTCTCAGCATACCACCTTCACCAAACTCATCAGGTCAGACTCCAGGTTCACTGTTCTTTCACATCACTATGTACCAACTATGATGGTGTCCTTCAGTAAAGTTGTGTGTCATGTCACAAAAATTATGGGGTAGAACTCCATTGTTTGGGAGTCTTAAATCATGCCAGCTTGAATTGGCATACAGTTTGGGTAATACACCCTGAAGAAAGGGGGTTTTATGTCAGTGCCTTGCTGCATACATACTGTAAATTGTTAGATATTAATTTACAGTCAGGAAAAAAGCGAACGCCCACTTGCCTCATCACATTTTCTTAGCAACTACCTGCATCTACCCCAACCATTTGTCACTTGCATTTTGGTTATTGTTCCATGTCTGTGTTTGCATTTTTAGTTTGCCCTGATGTTTACAGAGGGGAGGTATGCAGTAGGGTGGGTTAGTAGACAATTAAAATGACATCATGTATGTCCATTCTTTCACTGGCCCTAGTCAGATAGATGAATTTTTTATTGTCTGTAGTGTTACAGGATTGTGTATTACTGATTTTCTGTAATATTATGTGATTGTTACTATTTCTTGGCAGTCCTGGAGTGACATTGGTGCAGGAAATGCTGTTAACAGTGATGAACAGTGTCTAGTTCCTGTGTGAAGAAGGATCATGCATGAACTTCTCTGCTGTCCATGTGATCAGCTGTGCATCATCTATGAGGAGTCCCAGTGTTAAAGGTATGTGTGATGTCAGTTTTCACCAGTAGCAAGACATCAGGTAGAGGCACAAACAGGGTATTGGTGTATCCGGTTTGCCAGGCAGAGGTCATATCCATTACTGTAGACAACTGGGGCAGGACGGGGGTCTTAGCATTTGTGGGCTAAGTTTTACTGCTTGGTAGAGGATGTAGGCTGTGCATGAGCAGGTTGACTGTGCTGAGTGGGGGCTCAGGCAGGGATCTGAGCAGGTTTTTGTGGAGGGGGGAATTTCTTGAGTCAGTATCTGGCTGATCAGATCGGCATGGCCGGAACATATTATTAGGCATACTAATTAGGACTAAGGTCTGAGTAGGTGTGAAGTATCCAGTGAGGCTCCTAAGCAGTGTGGCACACCAAGGGGTCTGAGCAGGACAGCAAGAAGGTGAAATGGGCAAGATGTGTGAAGTGATAAAAGATTCTTGGCCCATATGAAAGACTGTTGGTAGAGGTAAAGCCTGACATCTCAGCAGCTCTGCAGAGCTACAAGGAGATCCTAGACAGACAGACAGACAGACAGACAGACGGGTGTAGGAGTCTGAGCATGTTGGCATTGCTGAGAATGTCAGCAGAACAGATTATCAGCACTGTATGAACAGTGCTGTTAGCTGGGGCCTCCTGTTGCCAAAGCTGATCCTCATGTATATGTTTGAGGGAACAGCTTAAGGCAGTCAGTGGAGCTGAACCAGTATCACCAGTAGTCAGTTGAATTGGACAGGCAGTATGGTCAAGGGCTGAGTAGGTTCAAGAATGGGGGTGGGGGTGGCAGGTGCACAAATTCCAGGTGACTATTTTGATTCGTCACCCTTCCAGCACCTAGAATGTTTAAGTGGTTCCTAGATTATGGAAAACTCATGGATCCATGGGATAACCTATATAGTACCTCAGCTTCAGTTCTTATATGGTGTGTGACCTGTTAACTTACAATGAATTTAGCTTTTTAGGCATATGAGCCTTCAGTTCTGTTTATATTATTATGTTGCAACCCAAAGACAGTCTCAGATGTATGTAGGTACTTTTGCTGGATATTGTTACAGCATGGAGTTTGTCTTGGCAGCAGACACTAAACAGGGCACAAGCGATTCGTTGAGATTGAACATGCAGAAGTTTCATATTTAAAATAAATTATTATCCCACTCTCTGCTTATAGATACCCCATTTACTTGAATGCAAGACAAGGGTTTTCCCTTAAATTTGGCACTTAAATGTGAGGTCTTAAAACTGCATATGAAGCATCACCTAATCATGTGAGATGTGTGCTTTTCTGAGTGTAGAGTGGTAATTCCATACCATCATTTCAAGAAAAACCTAAGGGTCTTAGCTTCAAAGGGTCAAGAAATCAAATGATAGAATACAGCACTGCAGAAGTTAACTGATACTTTTTTTACTTTGTCTGTCATCTAATTTGTTAAAGATGCATGGTGGTTTAGTAGGCAGTTCTGTTTCCATTTTCAGGCAAAGAAGCACCTAACCTGGTGGACCCCTTAGAATAAGTTATTCTTAATCACTGGACACTCAGAAACAGTAACTTGTTAAGATACGTACCTAAGAACGGGTCTAGTCCAAAGGTAGTAGCAAGAAAATGACAATTGAAAAATTGAAAATTAACTACAAGGCTCAAAAATAAAACCTGGACCAATCCAAAAATTAAGAATCCATAAAAAGAGCCATGAACTCAAACTGATTGGATGACAGACATGATACAAAAACCTAGAACACATGTATTTAAATTCTTATCTGTGGAGAAAATTGTGAATATTTATGGGTTTAATTAGGTTTATAAACCAAGAAATATAAATGTGGATCATAACAGCATGGCAGTACATCTCACCAGCAGTGATTTTGAAGGGTTTTAAGAAGTGCTGATTGTCCAATGCAGTGGATGAGACTGATGATGATACGTTGTGGAATGGCAGCGAAGAGAATGGGAATGTTGGGAGTTAATGTGAGGAGGGCACTGATTGTGAAATGGAGTCAGTGACACTGATTGGTACAGGGATGTAGAATGTGACATGCTTTGTGTGTTTAGTGTAAAATTAATAGTAAAATATTTTTAGCAAACATTTTATTTTTTGGGGAGTTGTCTTGCATTTGGGTAAATTGGGTACAGAGATTAAAATTATGTTACTTTTGAAATCTGTACTTTGTTAATTGTGTTACTACTTTATTGTGATATTGGTGGAGGCAGTTGGGTTTGAACCTCAGTTCTTTAGAATCGTAAGCTAGTGTGCTTGCCACTAGAGTATGGAAGCAACTACTGATGACTGCTGTTGTAGTACTTTGTAAGTTTTCTTTATACTGCAGTGTAGGGAGTCGTTACAAGGGGTTTCTGTCTTGGTTGGCTCATGACCTGTTCTCCTGAATATACTCAGTTCCCTAGTGATTGTGCTTTGTTCTTTGTGAATGATTTCTCCTTCACCCCATTATGTTCTGTACTGCTCACAGATCCTCTGTGGGTACCACAGAACATAAAGGTGTGGAGGAGAAATCATTAAGAAGAAAACACAATCACTAGGAAACTTAGAGTGCATTCAGGAGAACAGGTTATCAGGGGTCACAGCAATAAGAGCAGCCCCATGACTGCGTTTACTGCAGTACAAAGGGAAACAACTTAAGCTAAGGTGCAATGGCCATCATACATAGATGCACTGGTTTGGTCTAGTGGCTAGCATGCTGGTCTACAATTGTAAAGAACAGAGGTTCAAACCCATCTGCTTCCAAGTTTATGTTGTTTTATTATTATTATTATTTTTTTTTATAGTTTGACATTTTGTACTGACTAAGGTGAAAATTAACAGTTGATTTTTGTTTTGCTTTTCAGGGAGGAGGATGGGAGGTAACAATGTGTCAGCACTGGAGAGGGTATGTGCATAGTGCCAAGGAATATTGGCATGTTTCGAGATAGTGCGCACAAACGGCTTCAAGTTCTACAAGAAAACCACATCATGAACATAGACACACATCAATTAAACACTTCATATTCTTTCTGTATTGAAAATGTGTATTGTTGTACGTTGAAAATTGTATTTATATTAAAGATGAAATGTAATTAACTTGTTGTGTTGATTATGTATTATTGTATAAAGTGCAAGCAATTGGATGTGGAAGGAGAGAATGAAGAATGGATTACATTTTTTTGTGGTGTATGTCGCTGTTGAAATTTGAAGATTGTATTGCGCACTATCTCGAAACATGCCACTTTTTGTGGGACTCCACACATATCCTCTGCATTGTGACATCATCCTAAAATGTCTTTGTGTTCTCCCAATCTGTGAACAGAGAAAGCAAGAATTAGAATAATGAATATTTATCAACAACTTACTGCCCCCATCTTCAGGAACGTGTGCCCAGTGACACACATTCCTGAAGATGGGGGCAGTAAGTTGCTTGGCAGATATGAAATACTGGAAGAAAGAAACATGAGAATTGTGAGATGTTTCAGGGGAACATCAGTATTTATCTACAGCACAGCATCACAGAAGAATCACGCAACATGAGGTTATTTCAGTTACAATAAAGTGCCCAGCCACTACTAGTTTGCAGCGACACTGTGAACAATGAATCTATACTATAGCCAGGCCACACATACACATAGTAGCTTTGGAATAAAGTGAGGAATTTCATGCAATTAAAATGCAACTGAGACATTCAAAATTCAGAAAGAATGCCCACAGAAGGCACACACCTTTTCCACACTGATATAGCATATGCTTCTAAATTGACCTGGACTACATCGTTTGGGGCTCTGCAATCACCTGAATAAACCGTGAATTTTGGAAATTTCATTACAAAGGGACAAAGCACAAGTCAGATCCTAATAATTTCATGGTTTATGTACAGGTAACCTAAGGCAGTACATTACTGCATTTCCCTAATCTTATATCTAACTACGCTTACAGGGGTGTAGAAAATTTCCAATTTCAAGGAAAGTCCAAATGACTTCCCAAATTTGATTTTAGCCAGTGTGTGTGTGGCTGCCTGCATGCTTAAAATTTTAATGACCTTGATCTATTTGAAACCACCACCCATCAAGTTAACACTTCCACTGCTTCCTGCTAATGCATCTTGAGTCTAGAAACTGACAGTGTACTAAATTAACAATGTTATCCCTGTCAAAAATGTTATGAAGTGGCATCTTTTATTATAATAATCTTCCTCAAGCTGATACCAGTTTTACTTCTAGTAACATTCTTCTATGGAATTGTATCACAGACTTTGCACTAAAACATGACTTCACAAAATTAATTTTTAAAGTGACATCAAAAGCCAGCCTTTTAAAATTCATGTAACAGCGTACCTTCTTTTTATACACCATACAGAGGCTGATCAGACATCACATTCGACCAGTTTCGTCACGGGTTCCCTTGCTGCACATCCACCTGTGAACAAATGACACATGATGCACACATTTCCAAATTTCACAGCCACTGCCCCTCTCCCACTTCAGAACTTGATAACAGTTTGTCCAGGTGGACACACTGTGTAACTCTGGCACATAAACATCCTCCCGTCAAGTTAAAATGAAACGTGACAGTGTATCTCTGCCAGAGTGTCAAGCAGTAAAGGCATGGAGATATGGCAGAAAAACTCCACTTACAAAATTTGTGGTTATCACTATGGTGCTAGTGAAGATTCCTGTCTTTTACAGTATGGTGCCATGTAGATTGATGGACTGCCTACAGGCCAGCTTGCTGGCTTCATCCTCTAGGTATCTACACAGTGCCATATCCCAGAAGACTGGAATCTTTCAAAACTAATCATTCTTATTCGTGACAGCTTCATGCTGCCTATTGTAGAGACTGGATGGACCCCAGCTGTCCAGCTTATAGTTGGTCAATATTAATGGAGCACCGAAATAAATTACTGGCTATAAAAATTATCTTTTGTTTACGTGTATGTCTGCTACTTATGTAGTTTGCTTTAAATAAAAGGGACATGAGCTAGATGGCAGGAGGCATGATACTAATTGTCAGTTGCACACTACATGGATTTTTATAGAACGCAAAATTTCAGAATGAGTGTTAACAGAAATACTGTGTAATTCACAGTGTGTTACTTGCTTGATTTCAGTAACTTTTATCTTGGATTTAATTTCAGATTAATAATGCAAAAATATATTTGGGCTTTGCCAGCTGTCTTGTCTCATTATCCTCAGAATTATGTCATTGGCACTTGAATGGTAGTGCTGGTCATTAAGCATGATCACAATCTAACCTAAAAAAAGAGAAAAACCTAATGTTAAAGACCATGTAAGTGAAATCACTCTTCATTTCTATCAATAAGACCAGTTGTTCGTATTGATGACAAAAAGGAACAGGTGCATTGCAATTCTTTATCTCCAAAATTTGCCCTTCCCCTGCATCTAAGCACAGTGCCAAAGCAGTATGGTCAGCTTCATGTTCTACTGCCACAGGGAAGACATCTGCAAGTACATGTGTTCCAGGTTATTCTGGATGTTATTTATGGCAAAGGGCAAGGAACCACATCCTGTGATTGATTCTGTCTGTTCTGCAGCTATCACAACAATAACATGGTGTGGAATTATTTGTAACATCAGATTTACGGGAAAGGGCCCTTAAATGCTTTCCTAAAATGTACGTTCTTTCTCTTGTGTTCGAATGTTACTACTATTTCAGTTACTGTTTACCACTGTGGTTTATATTCCATAATGTTCCCCATTTCCTGGTTCATCTCATTTTACTTCTTTATTTATATTTTCCTCATTCTTTCCTTTGTGATTTTGTTTTCCTTTGTAGTTCTTCCATTTACCTGCACTTAATGTTCCATTGTTCCTTTTTAAACCCTTCTTCCTAGCCTGTACATTGTCTTTGTTTAGCTGCTGTCTCAGTTCCCTGTGTGTTATTTTTATTTCTCTTATTGTCCTCCATTCTCATTACTTTGGCCTTATAACACTCACCTCATTTTGCAAACATATTCAGCTCAATTTCTTTGCTTCAGGATTTTCTTTTCTTATTTATGTTGCCTTCTTTCTTACACCAAAGCTTCCATTATTCTCGGTTTCTTCCCTCTTCATTTGGTTTGGTTCTGTTTTCTTACTCTTTGATGACATTATTCCCCTTCTTGTGTATCTCCATATTTGTTATCCATTTAATTTTTTTCATCATTCCTACACTTACTTGTTGTCTCTCCCTTGTTTTTCTGTCTTCATCTCTCTCTCTCTCTCTCTTTTTTTTTTTTTTTTTTTTTTTTTTTTTCTTTTTTTTTTTTTTTTTTTTCCTCCTTTTTTTTTTTTTTTCCCCTTTTTTTTTTTTTTTTCTTTGTCCTCCGTTCTCTTCTTTTTTTTTTTTTTTTTTGCCTGT
>Ga0123352_10005458_pt1 | contig 19163 bp, 11 predicted proteins | sample TergutLab28metaG_FD_89700 | JGI IMG/M metagenome (GOLD analysis project Ga0123352, IMG submission 89700) | Labiotermes labralis P1 segment gut microbial communities from Petit-Saut dam, French Guiana - Lab288 P1 | ecosystem: Host-associated > Arthropoda: Insects > Digestive system > Gut ... | reverse complement strand
GTTATAAAAACCAATCAGTTTATGCTGTAAGTGGCACAAGTCGCTGTTTGTTCTCAGATAAATACAAAACACATAAATACAGTGTGGGCAGAGCGTACAGTTGTTGAATGTTAAACTGGTAGTGCATCACGTGACCAGTAGGCTTTAAAGGTTAAGTCGATTAATTACTAAGATTACGCGCTGCAAGTGTTACCGCCTGGTTTTAAACATGAAGTTGTTCCTAAACACCGTCATATAAACAGTTTTAAGGGAGCAGCAGAAGAAGAACTCTTGCAGTGAGGTGAGAATAGCTATCTTTACGCTTCGCCCACTTTATTCCCAAGGAAAAATAACAGGTGTCCATTTTTGAGAGGATACGTTGACCCCCCTGTCGGTCTGGATGCGGTGACGAAGATCTGCCTGTACAACAAATAGCGCCCTAGCCTTCAATTAGCCTGAATTATTTTTAGTTCTCTACTGGAGATTGGAAACAGTCAAATAACAGCTACCTGTAATTAAGACAGCTGATTAATTTTACTTTTTTACTGCTTGCCGACAAATGCCTATTTTATTTCTTCGTTTTTTGTTACTTTAAACTTCTCAAATGGGATATTGCATGTGACACCTATTTGTAAATTATCCCATTTCGTGTTACAATGTGACACAAACAATGATACGTAGCTGGTATTCTCTACTCTAAAATGCTTTGACAATAACGATGAAGGCAGATAAGTCAAAGATATTATAGAGAGAAAGAAGGACTCGAGAAAATTGAGACGAAGCGGCACAATGTGGAAGGAAACAACAGATATAAATCAAATTGCTTCGGCGAAGAGAGGATTTTTCTCCCCTTTTTTTTCGGAAGCGATAGTTGTTTGACAGAAAGTGACAAAGCGGAAAGAAGTGTATGGCGCCAGGCGTCTTAGGACGTAGAATACTGTCTGATTGCAAGGAAAGAAACTATTATTTCTTAAGCTTTGGGCAGACTGGTAAGGTACAGAATCAGTTTCCGACACTTTATATCTCCATGTTTCGGGTTATTCGTTGAAAACTTTCCAGTTGCATATCTGGCTGACAAATTTTGTTTTTCTGTTCGTGCTCACAACAGCCCGCCACCGGATCCTGTCCTGGGCCAGCTGATTTCAATTCACACTATAGCATCCTGTTTCTTTGGTTTGTTTTAACAGCATAACCCACTCTACATCAAAGTCTTTCACATCTTTTCTACTACTGACATCTGCCAAAAAATTGTTATTTTCGATACACGCGTCGTTGGCTTGAAAGGGTGACGTAATTCTAAGAAATCCGGACTTTATTTTACTTTGAGAGTCTAAATTAGTTTTCTTTAAACATTTTTCTTAAAAAAAAGCATAGTATAGAAATTGATGTACCAACTGCCTAAACATTACAGAATTTATCATAACTGGAACATATATTAAGAAGTATCAGCACTATTTATTGTGTTATTAGAAGTGGAAATTAAAATTAGAATTTACATTAGAGTTCTGTATTTCTAGGGCCCACTTCGGAAACGTAAAGTTTGAAGTATTTTTTCCCCCCCAATGCCACCACATGTCCTTGTAGACTTCGTGGTCCTCCCTCCTGGACATGGCAGGAGTATAACCGACTTCTGAGTTTGGGACGCCCATGAGGCGCAGTTACGTTGTCCCGATGATGTGAGTTGTGATATAGGAGGATGTAGTGCCATGAGGGCCCTTAAACCTAAATTCTACCAACCTACCCAGACCATGGTCACCGCGGGAATCCTCCCCTTCAGGGACAATTCCCACGGTAGAGCCGGGAATCGAGCCCGGGACCTCATGATTAGTAGACAGAGAGAATCTGACCACTAGACCACGAGGTTGGTCGTTTAAAACTGCAAGTTTACTAGTCTCTTTTATTTGTAGTGTAGTCCTGAGCAACCGTACGTCTAGAATAAAAAAAAAAACCTTTTATTCCTGTGTGGTTGTCTGCATAGTGATTGAACCTAACAGACACTAGTCCTTTATCCGTACTTTAACTTATATTTTTCTTTCCTTTGGTAAAGAAACCCATTTATTTTTAGCGGAATATTTGGGAATATCCTGTCGAAACTTCTAGAAGCCTTGGTCTTCCTTGCCTCACTTGTATCAATTCCATTTCACTTTGATGTATCTCTTTTTTATTTTTGCGCAAAGTTCTTTCCCCTTTTCTCTTCCGAGTGACATATCGCCTTGATAATCCAGCGATGTGCCAAAGCTGTAAAAGGCAAAGTGAATAGTTCGCCGAGCCGTGTGATTCGGTAATTCTACAGCACTAGACCATCTCTTCCACAAGACTGCGTTTAATTGTTATTAAGCTGACAGAGGCTCTCCTTACTAGATCCTCGCCCTGTAGACGTGAGATGTTTGAAATTGTGGGGGGTTCTTGGGGGCTCAGGGTAATGATCAGAAGTGTGCATGAGATACTGTTTGGGGGTGGGGAGGTTGGAAGGATAGAGGAAGCGGGTAAAACGAGCAAGTTTCGGTTGCTTAGGATGGTAGACTGTAAGACGAAATGATTCAAGGGGTTAGCAAGACCTACGCCCCTCTTCCACCGTCCAGGTCCATTGGGGTGAAATCAAGAGAACATGAGGTCGCTGGGTGAGCGACGCCTAAACTTGCGTTATAGGCTGCTATAAACTGAATTGAAGGAAATGGAAAGTGATTTTATTCTTCAGGACGATTTGAGAACTTCATGGAGGGAAGTGAGTTTCAGCTGGAGAAGTGAAATAAATTGCTGGGGCGCGTTCTTCACTGCGTTCTTATGCTAATGACGTACCTGACATCAACCTTGCTTTTGCCATTACAGACGCAGATATCTCATGATATGAAATTTTTCTCGTTGTGGGTCAGAAATAATTCTGTCTCTCCATTCAAGCCAAACATATTACTGAAATTAGACACTGCTTATCAAACACTCGTGCTGTCGGCATAATGTGGACATTTCCCCAAATAAAACTAAGTGCGAAATGCGGGACTTTTATTATTCGTGAGTGGATTTTGGCTGTCAGTTTGTACAATTTGAGTGTCTTATCGGTACATAGAAGCGTATTACTGTTTTTACTGTGTAGGAACATCAGATGTCACTAGTGTGTTAATTACTGTATTTTAAGTTTAACTGTACTAGTTATATGATGCCTTATGACTTTTAAAGGGGTTCACAAATTGTGAAAGGATGTAGAAGGGGAGGTTTAAAGCATACTTCAAGGTCTTAAGTTGGAATTGGAAAAATTACTGGGCTTGCCATGGACATCCTGGAGAGGAAAATCCGATAGCTGTCTCATTGGTATGTGATGAAACTACTGCAACCACCATAATTACGCGCGCTAGTCTGTCTCATGACTCCAAGCCTAATTGTAGGTCGGTACCTGCAATTAGGATTTTAAACTGTAAGTTTTAAGAGTTAAAATTTTCAACACAAATTTTTGTAACACTTCTAGGAAATCCATGCACTGTTTATCTTATGGTTTCCCAGCTATAAACATGAAAATACTGTAATTTTACCTTCTATTGGCATGAGTGTGAAAATTAGTCTTTCGCACTCAGGCACTCCCTAGACTGCGCTATATTAAAAAACCAGGTGCAGAGGAGAATATTTGGGCCTACCATGCAGGCAGTAGCAGGAATACGGTTAGAATTAGGAAAACAAGGTTATTTGTTAACAAACGACATCCCGCTGTGTTTTTATAACATATGATATCAAAGTAAAATTCAGTGAACCCAACTATCTCGTTAGTATAAAAGACATGTTTTCACAATTCGCTACGTCTTTTTTCCTTACAAATGTTTTGCAAAGAAGAGATTTATTTCACGAAAAAATCCATTTACATGCTTTTTATATACGAGTATTGTGTAATTTTCGCCTCATGATGGTCTCTTAACCCTTACCCTGCTAACGTGGAGAATATGGTGAGCTCCTAATAATGCCAGCAAATGGCAGATGGGATTTAACTTGGCGTTTAAAGGGTTAAGCTAAAAAAGTAACGAACTGTAAATGAAGGTATTGCTTTTTAATAAAAATAATGATATTTAGTGAATTATTGTTTGATATGTTAAGAAAGAAATTGTTTTTTTGTAACCCGTCAAATATTATTAGTGTGCTCAAACAAAGGGAAATGGGGTAGGCGACACATGTAGCACGTATGGGGAAATTATTTAAATCATACACGTAGTAATTGCTGTGCTGTAGCGTTCAAGATCTTGCTTTTAACAACATTTTGTGTTTATAGGTGTCGCATGATTATCAGGATAAACGTGTATTTGTGCTTGTAATGGAAGCATTGTGCTTCGTGGCGTAGAAATTGAAAATTTTAAGTAAAATTTAAACAAGTTTCATTCCAGAGTGTTAATTTGTTAGCCTCGATATGTACATACTATCTCCTACAAGGTATTATCAGTGGAGGTAGATGGCATTTGTCTTCAGACGAAATCGACGTGTAGGTAGTTTCATCTCTAAGAGTGCATCTCAACCTGCTGATATGGAGGAACCCATAAAACGATTGTTTATATCCCGAGAAAATCCTACCAACGAAAATGTTTACAGGCGAAGAGACATTTGGTAGTGCATGGAGATAACTGCAGTATTGCCAATTGCCCGACAAAATTTCACGTGATTTTTAGAGAGACACTTATCGCGGTAAACATTTGCTATAATTGTTTGACGATTTCTTGCGAACCCCAGCCTGGGTAAAATTGAGTTCAGTATTCGACAGATGGCGTTTATCGTGAGAAAGTCTCGACATGTACATACTTTCACCAATAAGAGGTGCTGAGTGTCTTGCAGACAGCGTTATTTGTCAGACGGCCTCGAGATGAAACCACAGTTTTCTTCTACTTACGACTTCCCGTTCATTTTAGATTGCTCGATTCCATTGGTAAGTAACATCTCGGAAGCAGTGAGTGTACTGTTGTGTTGGTCTGAGTAACAGCGCTTACCGCATTCATATCCGTCACGACTTAACATTTCTGATACGGTTGATTAAACCTGCAGGCTGTATACTGTGCGTAGTAGAAACCGCAATCCAATTATTCGCCTGCGTTTATCTCTCCGCAGTGTAATCGTATGATGTCTGGGGCGGAGTATTGGGGAAGGAAGGATCAGAACGAATGACATGCAGTCAGAGGCGTGGGGCAGGGTGGTGGGGTTAAACAAAGATGATAACAGTTGCAGGAGTGATAGAGAAAGAAGAGCAGGAATGCAAATAAGTTGAAGCGACAAATGGGAACAACACAGTTCAACAGAGGATGTCATGATATATGAAGAAGAATGATTGGAGGCCTCCCCCAGTACCACCATACCCATCTAGCTTTCTGTCTGTTACAATTTACAAGCAGAGGATAACAGATACACTGCGTTGTGTAAAACATTAGCACCGGCTGAAACGCATCAAAGTTCATACTGGCGCTGCGTTTGGAACCTGAACGATGCGAAAGTCATTTCCAGTGGTGTGCAGGAATTCAGCCCGTAGACACCCTCAATTCATGTGTACAATCCTATCAGCCATGTCGAAAGTTAAGAACAGGTCACTGTTTTTGTGATAACTTACTTATTTACTTACTTACTTACTTACTTACTTACTTACTTACTTACTCCATGGAGCAGAGTCCTTCTTGAGAACCCAACCAGTTTTCAGCTAGTCAGGAAATTCCCCGCATTTTATGGAACCCGAAGGTTCATTACCGCATTCACAAGTGCCTGCCACCTGTCCCTATCCACAGTCAGCTCGATCCAGTCCATACCACCACATCCCACTTCCTGAAGATCCATCTTATTATTATCGTCCCATCTACGCCTGAGTCTTCCAAAAGGCATCTTTCCCTCAGGTTTCCCCACCAGAAACCTGTATACACCTCTACTCTCCGCTATACATGCTACATTCACCGCCCATCTCATCCTTCTCGATTTGACCACCTGAACAATGTTGGGTGAGGAGAAGAGATCATTAAGCTCCTCATTATGTGCTTTCCTCCACTCCCCTGTTACCTCGTCCCTCATAGGCCCAAATATTCTTCTCAACGCCTTTTTCTCGAACACCCTTAGTCAACGTTCCTCTCTCAATGTGAGCGACCAAGTTTCACACTTATACAAAACAACAGACAAAATTATAGTTCTTTAAATTTTGGGATAGTAACGTGGAAGACAAAAGATTCTGCACCGACGAATAGCAAGCATTCCCTGATTTCAATCTGCTCTTAATTTCTTCCTGAATAAAATTTTGATTTGTTAAGGTTCTTCCAAAATATTTGAACTCTACACTCTTTCACAGGAACTATTATCAGTCTTTATATTGTGACTTCGCCCTGCATTCTGATCTCGAGACATGACCATGTACTTAGTCTTATCAGCATTTACTTCTAGTCCAATCTCCGTACTAGCAACTGCTAATAGGGAGATTGAACTAGAATTAAATACCGTGATAACATCGTGTTTTTATGTAATATAATAGGAGATTGTTCATAATCGAATGTGCATTTTGCAGTGATATACTCACGTAATGTGCACAGAAACGGAGCTTCACTGACGGGTTTCTGTTGCAGTTCTGTGCTGAAAACTGTGATGTCTGAAGGTCAGAGATATAATTAAAAGCACCGTTTTAAGATCGCAGTTAGGTAGAAAGGACATAGGTTAGAAAGGGATAAGGGAGAAAGGAAGGAAGAGGGTGAAAGCCTGAAGACAGGAAGGAAGTGATTTCCCAGTGAATTTCAACGTTAATGCCAGCAGATCAGATACGATATACGATACAGTCATATGCTGTAGGAAATGCCATTTTTAAAGAAGCTTCTATGATTATATTACAAAGTTCTGTACAATAACTTTGTACCTGTGCATAGTGAAGGAAATGCTTATACAATTTACACAATTTATTGCGGGCGTACGTTCATCTATACAAGGAGGAGCGAATGGAGCAGATTCTTTAGTGATCCCACTGACAATACAATTCCAGAATTTTATGCACACAAACTGTGTATCACCATGATAATGCAGGATATCTGTTTTGCAACATGTGGGAATTTTATTGTGGGGAATTCGAAGGATAGTGCGTTAAAGGTGTTATTCGACGTGAAAAGAGATCTGACACTGGAACACATCCTATATTTGAAATGGTGGTCGTCTGAGTTATTAAAACATGTGGAATTATGTCTCTTCCGACGTTTCGGGGGAATGTGTTGCCTCCATTGTCATAGTTATTGACATTTTAAAAGTGGAAGCTGAATGATCTTCAGTCACCCTGAAGAGAGATATGATACGTTCTTCCAAAACATAGTAATAAACTTGTTACCTTGCTGTTCATAGAAAACAACGTCATTTGATTAATGTTAGGCGTGAAGGCCTCAAAAACTTGCGTGATACAAATGTCGGACATCAACCTCGTCTAGTATTGGTTGTCGAATTACCAATCATCAGTAATGAAGTGACAGATGGAGCCAGTGTGACTTTCGGGCAGTAATCCATATGCAAATTCTGCTTAATCAACATTAATCGAAGTAAGGCTATGTGCACATTATTTGACAGGGATCTGTAGTGTAATAACAAAATACGATGTCTCCCTTCTCCTAGGATATGACGTCGCCTCATCCGGTTACTTGTTACAGACGTTTCGAGATAATATACTAGTCTCGTGTTTGCAGGATCGGAATGTCCAAAAAGTAGTTTAGACCCTTGACCTGAGAACAATACCTAGTGTAGAAATGGTAGGAAACCCAGTGACGTGGCGTTTTGTTACAGAGGAATGGATAGATCAGCCACACCGTTGCAAACACCTAAAATTTTCCAGGGAAAAATACGTTAGTCACAAATAAACAATGCGACAGAGACGAAGAGAAAGCAGTTCTTACTCCACTTTTACTGTTACTTACTTACTTACTTACTCCTTGAAGCAGAGTCCTTCTTGAGGAGCTAACCGTTTTGCAGCTAGTCAAGAAATTCCCCCCATTTTATGGAACCCGAAGGTTCAATACCGCATTCACCAGCGCCCGCCAGCTGTCTCTACCCTGAGCCAGCTCAATCCAGTCCACACCCCCACATCCCACTTCCTGAAGATCCGTCTTAATATTATCCTCCCATCTATGCCTGGTTCTCCCAAGTGGTCTCTTTCCCTCAGGTTTCCCCACCAAAACCCTGTACACGCCTCTTCCCTCCCCCATACGCGCTAAATGTCTCGCCCATCTACTCTTACTATAGTATATTTTAAATATTTAGGGTACAAATAAATGCAAGCATATTTTAATGTTTCTAAGGAAACTGCGGTGTCCAAATCTACGAACTTGCCGCACATCGCGGTGTGTAAATACAGGATGGGCCAAAAGTAGGTACACAGTAATTAACTATGTACTGTATACCTACTTTTTGCCCACCCTGCATATCAGCAACCCTACTGATGGTGTATCTGTGCGCCCAAACACAAACGTCACAATTACGCTTCCAAACTTAACATGTAAAATGTTGTTGGTTTCATGCACATTGAAAGCAATTTTTTATACTCAGACGGGATGCAAGGCATGAAGCACTGAAATACAATATTGTAGAGCTGGTTATGCTTCCATCATTAGGTTAGAGTATGAAATATCTTCTGTTTGGTCCGTTAGATGGAGCTAATATTTATCCGGTGTCCGGAGGTAGGCATTAGCCCCATCTAACGGACCACAAGGAGACTTTTTCAGTTTCACGGGATATCGGAAGCGTAACTTTATTTATATTGTATATAACCAGAACGAGAAAATGGACATTGTCCAATATACTGACTGCACGTGTGTCAGTTAGAGAACACAACATCCGTGGAGAACTTGAGAAAGGATAACGTCAAACTAAGCACAAGTTTTGGGTAGCATAATGTGGTTTTACTTTCACGTGAAAGGCAAATTTAGCAAGGTGTAACATTTATGGGTAGGAACGCCCAAAAGAAGCTTTTCAGGTAGGCCTTCGCTTCGAAATCACAATTAAATTCCAAGCGCAGGCTTAAGTTTTGTCGTATGAGCACGTCCGCCCCTATTAACGCAAATTATGTAGATGTCATTCGACACAGTAAATTTATAGCAAATATTTAAAGCCGATGGATGTAGGCGTGATCGACAGGATATTATTAAAATTGATCTGAAAAGAAAGGGAAGGGAGATGGAAAGGTGTAATTTGGATTGTCTAGTTCAGGATAGGGACAAGTGGCATTCTGTTTGAAACACTATACTGAATTTTCTGTTTCTAGGGGATAAAGCTTTTTTGCTTCTTGCATAACAAGTTTTGAATAAGGATTCTGCTTCTTAGATTTACTTAGATTTCTAGTTTTTCCAAGTGGATAATAGAAGGTTTTGTGTTACATAATGAATAATTTCTTAACGTACCCCATATTATTAGGTTGACCAAACGAAGCAGGATGAGATGGGAGCGACATGTAGCAGTTTTCATTGAAATGAACAATGGTATCAACGTATTTGTCACAAAATCTCAAAGACAGAGGCCACATTGAAAAGTAAATGTGAGCGTTAGAATGACGTAATAGCTCTTCGTAATAACACGAAACGAGGAGGTTGGCTGTATTGACTGGCTAAGCCTACCGTTTAATTGCGAGCTGTCTATGAATAAGGTAAAGAAAAGTCGGGATCGATAGACATGAAATTGCGTGGTCGGCCAAGTAACTATCAATATTTAAAACATAGCTCAGCACTGTTATGTACAATACACGCAGAATGGCACAGTGGCGTATATAGGTAGGGGTTGCTTCATTGCTTACAGAAACATGATGTAATTCGACAGGTGCCCAAATTAGTTTCGTTAAAATTTATGAAGAGATGAGTTAATGGTGTGCATATTCACCTCGTCATTTATTTCGTGGTTCAATAGTGATTTCGCTGATGCTAAAGAACACATGTCAGTCGTTCTGAACTTGAAGCAAAGGAAACATGAAATATGTTGCGTCTATTGGCAAACAAGCCAAAAGGGCCTAAAAGGATCTTGACAGTTTCTTTGCGCAGGGACTAGACATGAAAAATTTCTTTAAAAGTACGTGTTCTTGTTCTCGTGTCTTCTCGCTTTGCACAGTAACATACAGCTTTTGATAAAATTTCTCTCACCTAATTTTAACTTGAGGCACAGTGGCATGATGGATGGAAATGTGCCCAAAACTTTGAAACGCGTTATATGACAAGTGATAACAACAACAACAACAACAACAACGACGATAACAACAACAACAACAATAAAAACAACAGGATAGCTCGTGAACCAGAGGAGCCAACTAAATCTTTGAAGCAGAGTCCCTTCTAAGAAGTTGATATTTTTTCAACAATCCAGGAATTCCTCACATTTAATAAAATTCAGCGGTATTACTACTTTCAGAGCCTGGACCTTGTACCTATATTAAGCCAGATGACATCAGTCCACTTCCTCCCTTCCTCTTCCTTACAGGTTAATTTTAATATCAGTCTACGCCGAGGCCTTCCACTCGAACATATTAACACGTGTTTCCCGCCGACATACGTAGTACGAATTTTTTTTACCTATGATGCATGCTATATGCCCCGCCTTTCTCTTTGTCATCAGTTCTGTATCGTACTGTCCTTCAGTGAGGAACAAGTTTAAATAAGTCAAAACACAACTAGTATCTTTAGGCATTTATTATTATAAAAATAAATAATTATATATATAATTATTATAAAAATGAATAATTGTATGTATGTGTAATTATATATAATTATTATAGAAATAAATAGTAGATACCTAAAGATACTAGTTGTGTTTTGACTTACTTAAACTTGTTCCTAACTCATATTATTCTGAACACAACGGAGATGACTCAGCTAGAGACATACAGTCCTTATTTTGTAAGTCATTTATGTTATCGTCCTGTCCTTCTCTGTCTGTCCCACCGCATCTATTACGTCTCCACGCCAGTTGCAGATTTCAGACTTACTACATGGGCCCTACTACTTAGAGTTTTGCTCTCATTAGTAAAACCTACGTAGCCACCATAACGTGTAAAGTATGGCATTGATACACGTCACGACCGCTATCCGAATAAATTACACTGGTAGCGTGTTTCAAGTCTCTCATCCAATTAATCACGAGAAGAACACATTTATAAACTCTGAAAATTAAGATTAATATCATATGTGATGTGAGCCTTGTAATGTTACCAGATAATGAACAACATTTCTGAGCAACTTCCTGCTTCTTTCTGTGTCGAAACACTGGTTTCGGTACCTACATAGCAAACTTCGGCGAGCTACCTTGTATAGTATCTTAATGAGGTATTAGTCGTTCCATAATCCTCAAGTTGCAACAGTGAAGCCTCTTAGTGTACGTGTTTTTGTCTATGTATTAAGCTTGTTTTATTTTTCTGAATCTTAAATATATTTTTCATCCCTTAAAAATGTAATTTGAAACAATTTTATAATTAAAATAATATCAGAATTTACTGTACATCTAACGTAGCATGGGGCACATGGTGGCGCAGGTGGTTGAGACACTGCGCAAAAAACCAGAATGTCGCAAGTTCGATTCCTGATGATATCATTGAACTTTTCATTGCCATAATCCTTCCGGCCGCACTATGGCCCTGGGGTCGCCTCAGCCTGTAACAGAAATGAGTACCAGGAATCTTTCCTTGGTGGGTAAAGGCGGCCGGTGCGTAGACTAACAAACTTCCCACCTTCATGTGCCGATTGTTATGATATCTGGGAGCCTCAACCTCCTGGAAACCTCAGGGCCTGCCTAGGCCTGTACAGGGATTGTTTTACCTTTTAACATAGCATGAAATACGGTACGTGTCTTTTGGTTGTGGAAATGTTTCAGTACGACCCTGTGGATATAAACAGATGGCGCTGTCGCTGGTGTAACTACACGTGGTTCAAGAGGGTGACAAGTGTTATACTTTTTGCGTGCAATCCGAGGCTATGGACTGATGGCCCCGGATTTATTAACGTGGACAAGAGCTCACTTCAGCTGTGCTGTCAATGGCAAGTGACGGATGTCATCTTTTAATTGACTCTTTCATCCACGATGTGTTGCACGTCAGGCCGAGAAGAACGTCACAAACCACGACTTGTGTTGAAGCCAGATGTTTCCCGTATTTATCTTCCTTTGTAGAACCCCACCCGTACGGACACACAGAGTGCTGCGGATGAGTAATTCTGGGACGTTTGCTAGAGCACTTCAGCTCAACGCGAATTGAAAAAATAAAACTTCTCAAGGGGAAGACGCCCGTCCAAGTTTTACTAGCCTTGTCCCATGTGGCTACTGGCTAAAATGTAGCTAAATATCTAGTGGTTTACCAAACCAAATAGACTGTATGCGTATGGCTGTGGAAATACTGTGTACATCCATTTGTGTTACGCCGGCATACAAAATGTTTGTGTGATTATCTACACGTAATAATGTGACTAATTTATGAATATTCTGTAACTGGTACTAAAATAATCTCACAGTTACAATAAGCGTTTTAGGAAACAGGCGAGTAGCAATAATGGCAGGTATAAATACTGATATATTGAAGCCGTTATTCTGAAAAAGAGGATGTAAATAGGCCTATGTGAAGAAGAATTAAACTTGTTGTCCTTCGAAACTGTTACATGGGATGGGGGTAATTTCATTCATAAGAGTACATATTTAACCCTTTTAAATGCTGAATTAAATCCCGTCTGTCATCTGCTGGCATTATTAGAAGCTCACCATATTCTCCACGTTAGCAGGATAAGGGTTAATAGCTGATTCCAGTGGTCGCGCGGTCTAAGGCGTGGGTCTGCTGCTTGCTGGAATTGCGGGTTCGAATCTCACCGGGGGCATGGATGTCTGTCTCTTGTGAGTGTTCTGTGTTGTCAGGTAGAGTTCTCTGCGTTGGGCTGATTACTCGTCCATAGAAGTCTTAGCGAGTGTTGTGTGTCTGAGTGTGATCGTGAAGCCTCGATAATGAGGAGGCCCTGGCCCACTAGGATCTGTTGCAGCATTGGATAAAGTTTAATAACTATGAGTATTATAAATAATATTGTTTATACGAAGCCAATATTAGGGAAGCTGCAGGAGAGATGAATTATTTTATACAGGGTTAGACATGAATGTACATGATTATTAATATTTACCTAATGGCCAAAAAAGTTATACGGTATGACTCTTAGACTGTCGCAGTAAAACTTTACACCACACCTGCGTGATACTGTAAAGAGAGCGGCAACAAATGTGAGGAAGAATGGCAGCACAGTCCTGTAAAGTGAGAGAACAAGTCTGAACGGTATCTGCTGGATACTGTTAAATTCTATAAATTACTTTGGATTGCGTCTGGAAAAGTCGGATTAAGTTGACTGAAAGTATTTTAACGTAAACACATCCATCTGGCTAACATTCGGAAAAGAAAAACCGTTCCCTCATTTAGCTGATTGTAGGCCAAACATTTTACAGTTATATCATTGTAATAACTGTGAACGTGAAGGATCCTAGAAAGTAAAATTATATAGCCCGATGATGGTCAATTATGACTGAAACTTGTAGATATTTTATGGATAAATATGGTTGTGTCGGAAGGAATATTTAAATACGAATTTGCTACGGAATTTTCCATAGCGCAACGGGACGAATTCCATGAAATTAAATTGAATAACGTATTGGAAGTTACCCACTGTAATATATGGAATAATTTTCAAAGTACTTGTGAACTATCCGTCGAAAATTCAACCAGGCATTTTGATAAACCACATTATATATATGTTACTTCCAGAGATAGAAAACTTTCAGCGGATTCGCTCATAGTATATGACTGTCACGTGAAGAACACCACTAGATTAGGATTGCAGTGAACATGCACACTGTGAAATTGAAAAGCTATACAAAAGGTTCGATTTAATAACAACAGAAAAGTATGGGAATATATTTTGCTAAATAACGTATCTTTTATTATCATCAATATGTGTGCTGATTTTAATTTTCATCTTTGCTTCTAATTGCAAAATTCACAAGTACAACACTAATATAAATTTCTTATAGTAGTGCGAAGGCAGTTTGAGAAATTAAGCAGTAATGCTGTGTGATCTGGGGATAAATATTTTCCTGCGATATACGCCACAAAGTACCAAAGTGCTATTAATTTCATTCCCATTAATTGCTGCCAACTGGTGGTTTTCTCCAAGTAATTGACTTTTTCATTTTTCTCCTAGTATTTCTCATGTCCTTCGTTAGCGCCTTGCCATTAAAGAGCCATACACATATATTCATGTACACCGACGCCCAATAAACGTAGCACTTGATACGACCGTTAAATAAACACATCAGTTAGGTTTTATTTCGCCAGTTTGATATGCACAAATGTTATGCACAGATATTAACTTCGTGTAGGCCTACGGGCTATTCTATAAGGCAAAGACGTTTACTTTCTTGCAGGAGTAAGCCTCATGTCCGGGTATCCAATATGTATGCTGGCCACATTAATTTTTGTTGATAACGGTATGTATTTATAGGCATAATCGCATAATTGCGAAAAATGGTTGTTAGCTTCGTCATGTCTGTGTCCATCTGTCTGTCTATCCGACCGTCTGCATGGAACATGGCTTTTACTGGAAGGATTAAAAAAAATTGATATTTGATTATTTTTCGAAAAACTGTCGAGAAAATTCAAGGTTTATTAAAATCTAACAAGAATAACGGCTACTTTACATGAAGGCCTATGGATCTTTATAAATCACTGAATTCTTCTTAGGGTGAGAAATGTTTCAGACGAAAGTTGTAGAGAAATTCAAAACACACATTTTATGTTCAAAAACTTATTCCCGTAACTCGTGCCGTTTTTAGATAATGTGGAAAAATATGATAAGGACAGACAGGCCAGAGATGACAATATGTTACGGCGCATGCGCTTTGCGTGCTGAATACCTTAGGCTACAGACACACACTCATAACATGTAATACGTATTGCTTTCCACCGCAATAATCGTTACGTGAACGCGCCTGAATATTACGTTATACTTATGTTGTCTGTCTAGTTATATATGTGTATAAATATACACTGTTGTCAATAGAAAGTTACATATATTTTAGCAGCAATAAATTTTTAAATTCAGTGTCACCTGGTGGCAGTCAGTCAGCTTTAGAACCAAGCAAGGTATGAGGTCGTGCTGGCCTACTGGTTCATGTGTGTTATTTAATTAGTTGATAGGAAGTGCTAAAACTTTCAAGCGGGCCGGATATGAGATCTCAGGCTGTAAGGAAAACACATACAGTTTACATGCAACGTGTTGTAAGGCGTTAGGAGGAGAGCCACTTAAAGTAATTACATACTCGCGGTGTTTCGGAAGGCAATCTCAGATTTTAAATACTTATTGGTTAAATTCCTGCTTCTTATGGCTAAGTTTTAAGCTTTAGATGTGTGAAAAAGATCGCCTAGTGAAAAACAAGTGCGTCTACAATCTACGATGTACTGAACACAGCCCTGTCACGTGAATGGAGGAGGAAATGGGTATAGGATTTCGGTGGAGAAACGTCTTGATTCATAAAGGTACGGTTTATTGCCGCTTCGCTATAACATTTGAGCCTGGCGGAGGGTTTGGAAGAGAATCTTGGATCATGGAGAGACTGTAACGTGAATAATGGCTGCATATATGAGATCTTGTAGGTCATTATTACGGGTAAATTTACGGAATGGATGAACAAATAAAAAATTAGATATCTACTGTAGACTGGGAATAAGCTAAAGCCTGGGAGCAATTGTCCCCGTGAAAGTCGTGAATGCATATTTGTGTGTGGTGGTAGGGCTCCACTCATTCTTGACCTTGGCTGTGGAAAGATGTGACAGGTCTACTTTACGCCCCGTCCGCCAAACCTCTGGGGAACTGTCCCAGTACCCACTGAGTAGAAGACTGAGTGGGCCCCAGAGCCTGTCCAGGCGATAAGACTGTCTTGTCACACGACTGTTCAGCTGTCAAGCCCAGTCCCCTACGTGTATCGACTTAACACTCCAGTGCAAGTTCCTTCTTAAGAAGCACGTAAACCCACCAAGTTACTTCACCTACATTTGCATCAATAATATTTTACTGAGCACGTTGGTTTCAAACACTTGACACAAAATTCGTCGCTTCAAAAAGTTGCTCCCATGCTTACTTTAACATTACACTATATAGTTCATACACCAACAAATGCACTATTTATTAAACTGGACAAAGTTTTAAAATTTACATTAAAAATCAGTTTGACTTGCTCCTACATGTTTCGGTCTCCGAACAACATCAGCGAGCGTTCATTAGAGCATAGCTAAAAGTTATATTTAGGTTAAAATTCTGTAAAAGAAACTACGCCGTTATATGTTATGTGTTGGTGTGGCAGCGTGTCATATATATGGTATGTGTACTGTTCGCTGTGTTGGGTGCGAGGTCGCACTAGCGAACAGTACGCACACCATACCTCTGACACGCTGCCACACCAACACATAACATATAACGGCGTGGTTTCTTTTACCGAATTTTAACCTAAATATAACTTTAGCTATGCTCTAATGAACGCTCGCTGATGTTGTTCGGAGACCGAAACATGTAGGAGCAAGTCAAACTGATTTTTAATGTAAATTTTAAAACTTTGTCCAGTTTAATAAAGAGTGAATTTGTTGGTGTCTGGGCTTTGTAGATATCGAAATGCTCGGTACAACGATTAAAAAAACCGATGAAAATTAACATTACACTGTTAGTATTTACGGAAGAGTGGCGTTTACCTCTGCGTATTCTTTACCTCAGTAGATAAATCTCCGTTCCATCTCTCAGCCCTTTACCTTCGGAAGAAATATTTAGGTTCCGCATGAATACATTATGCTTATGCTGGCAAGAGTACAGATGTACATGCTACAAGGAAGCAACGTGTGAATCCACTGCAAGATTATGGACTTACTGTCAAAATTTCCATACTTATATAATACCAAAGAGAAATAAGTGGAAATATCTAATCTTCGTCGGAATACTTGCTTTTCATACAACACTTCATGGTAAGCGGAAACTTAGAAGACCAGGTAGCTGGCGGGGGTAGTATTGAAGGTCATGCCAGAATCATGTCCAGCGAAGGAATTTGATATTGGTGGACTCTGTTATCTCAGAATTTTTTTATTGATCTATTTATATTTAAACGGGCTGTGCATATGCATGTCATTATACATATTGGCTTTCGTTGTTAAAAGAATTTTTACTACAATAAACAGGCTGTAAACTAACAACACACAATGTTAGGGAATACTATGTGCTCATTTTCACAGATATTCTAGTTTCATCTGCTTAATTTTCGTCCATTATTTTCCCGTGTCGTACCCAAAAATTCCGCTTTCTGGATCATTTAAGTGACGCCTTTCGTTGCGTACGTTTTTATGACCGTATTAAAAAAATGTAAACTCAAAAAAGAGATGCACAATTGCTACAATGGAATTTTCTGGCGGTCAGACTCTTGTTAATTAGACCGTGTCGCCTAGAAAACTCCGACCTCCTGCACAGTGTCAAGCTTTTGAAACTGAGGCCAAAGTGACGATTATCATTTGCCATGAAGATAAGGGGCTGCAGGGTATTAAATTTGTTTCATTCCCCTTCCATAAACTTCTGCTTATCAGTAAGTGTAAATATGGAAGACAGTAGTCTCCATTGTAGAACTCATCATTTCCAAATGCTTCCTTTCCTGTTTTGAGCCTGCCATTTGCTCTTATTGGCAGCCTGCTACAAGAAGAAACATAATATTTGTTACACGTGTTGTGCTTACATACCAAATATCTCATACCCACCTCGAGTAGTTAATTATTTATTGCTCTCAAACCAAATGATAAGAAGATATTTTCCAAAGCCTTCATATTATGTTGCATTGTACAAAAATGTCTTAAAAACTTGTTGCATATTTTTTGAAGACCATTTTCATACATCATTACAGAATCCTCAATAAATAATGCTCCTACCTCACAGTTTCTCAATTCTACCATGTTGGCATTGCTACCTGTAGCAAATTTTAATTATAAGGTTGATGCTTCCTCTACTGGCATAACATTTGCAATAACGTTCGTGAAAATCAGTTAACTTGTTCAGACACTGAAATTGGCAAAACAGATACACACACACAACACACTTATCACATAAGGGAATCGTGCCTTCAAGGGAAGTTTAAAAAGAAAGAAAGGAGAAAGTAAAGGAGTTGGGAAAGACAGGAATTAAGTGTGGCACGATAGAGGGAAAGAACGAAGAGGGAGGAGGATAAAGACTGAAAAAAGAAAAATTATGAATGAAGCGAAGAAAGTGCAATAAAGGGCCAAAAGTTGAAGGTCTGCTTTTGGATACGAGCTGAGGGTGAGTGAGAAGTGAAGGGAGGTAGAAGAGAAAGAACTAAAGTATACTCCAGCTACATAGCCATAAAATTACGCTCTCGGAATAAAATAATTTTCTTCTGCTACATTCAAGAAAATTGCACATTAGAGTCAACTTTTATATTCAGTTGAAACACAGAAAAGCTTTTGTCTTTAACGTCCCAGGAATGTGTTGAGTTTAATCCGAAACTTGTACAAGAAAATGTAGGTCCCACTTCCTAACATAATTGGAATGTTCTGACACTTTGACGTTGAAATTTCTTGTTACTTGTTGTAGGATCAAATGCGCATTTGGTAGGGAGGCCCTGAAGCCAAGAAAGTACGGAACCAATGATTGAAACTTACTAATCGCCAACTCTTGTGACTTTGATGTGCCTTAGTGTACAAGCATAGCGTGAAATCGGTGAACAATTTCAATATAATACGTGAGCCATAAGATCCTTGTCACCGTTAGCAGACTTCCGGTTGAATCAACTGTAAGAATGGCTGCGGAATGTGTAACGTCTGTGTATAGAAAGGAATGGCGTCCGGTGGGTAAGGAATCTCTCTTTTCAATTATAGGTATAGCAAGTAATTCCGTAATTTTCGAATGACAAAACTTTCTGTGAAGTTGTATTGTCTTTTTCATTGCTTTTTTTATTTGGTGTTTTCTTGCATTCATTTTTTCAACATATCGAATACCTCTTCTACACACCGACAGATACCTTTACTTTACGAATACAGATTCATGAACTTAAAATTTGTGGGCCCGGTAGCTCAGTCGGTATAGCGACTGACTACGGGCTGGACGGTCCGGGATTGAATCCCAGTGGGGACGAGATTTTCCGCCGGTCCAGACCGGCCCTGGGGCCCACCCAGCCTCCTGTAAAATGGG
>Ga0123352_10005457_pt1 | contig 19164 bp, 10 predicted proteins | sample TergutLab28metaG_FD_89700 | JGI IMG/M metagenome (GOLD analysis project Ga0123352, IMG submission 89700) | Labiotermes labralis P1 segment gut microbial communities from Petit-Saut dam, French Guiana - Lab288 P1 | ecosystem: Host-associated > Arthropoda: Insects > Digestive system > Gut ... | reverse complement strand
GTAGGCAGGGACAGCTTTACCTTTTAAAGTCATTTTGGTTTACATGCATCACCAATTAACACGACAGCCAGACTATCTTTTAGGGCTATTTTCCCCCAACAGTGTCACTCTAAGTTACACGCCCTGCCCTTGTTTTACGCCCTAGTTGCGTTCCTAACAAAGTGAGCGTAAATGAAAAACGCGTAAATCAAAAATTATATTCCAGTAAGAAATAAGGAGTTAGCGTAATGTAACGCAGCCGGCCAAAAGACGATTTGCATGCGTTAAACGCCGCCATATAAATGTTTGGATTTGTTCCGCGGTACACGAATGAACGATAATGCTGCCGTCCGGACGCGGCGAAGGCAGCGCTGTCACTATTTGAGAACCTTCTGCAGGGGCTAGTCTACCTACATTACAAACCTATGTGTGGAAATTATATCATTATCCCCATGTGCGAGTAGGTGATTTTTATAGTTATGGATACAGTGGCAGTGACTGCACAAAACAGATGTTTCGAGGCAATGGAGAGTTACGTATGCGTCGGTCAGGTATTGCAGCCTCAACCTTGGGCTATGTAGCAGCGCTGCTTATTTTATCCTGCTGTCTTTCAAGAGATTTTGAAGTTCGTGGCGTACACGTGCAGTGCAACTGTACTTAAACACACACACACACGTAGGTCTACATACAGGTACGCTCTCTCAGTCTGCTACTTCAGCATAGTTTGTTTATAAGTGCACAACTGAATGGGTAATCAACTAGTATTTAATTCTACAACTAAAGCAAGCATTTGTTAGGTATGTAATATAGCACAGAAAATTGCAGCCTCCTGGGATGTGACACCATGCAGCTTGGTAAACAGCTACCAATGTTTCGGAGGCAGTCGCTGCCTCCAGTCTTCGGGGCAGTCCAAGAACAGTACGCTGTGTGAAAGAAACAGTTGCAATTATATGGAGGGGGAAGAGTGGGTTCGGTGACAAGCATAGTGACCCAACAGAAGCAGCGAGTGTAGTGGGGCATGGTTGTCGGTAGAACACACCAGGAGAACGAAGAGTGACAATGAAGAACACTGGAAGAAGAACATCTAAATATCAAAACAAAGACAGTAAAGATGACGGTGAGCCTGGGTCAGCTGGTCCTGTAAAAGGCCATAGCGCTATAGCTGTGTACCCTCATGGGGAGGTCTTCTTTGTTCCTTCTGGGTGACATTTCCATCACCTGCTCCAAACAAGGCCACCCTCCTTGTTCATGTTGCTGGGATGAACTTAAATCCTGACCACAACCCTTATCAATTGGTCCATCTATCAGGATTGGGCAGCGAACATCTCAGTGTCATGGATTTGGCTATGACGTTCCCTGACTTCTCCAGCTATCCGAGAAGTATGTGCCAGGGATGCTCTATACCCTCATCTCTCTCACACACACATACATACATACATATATATGGTCCCCCTAATGTAAACCTGGCAACATTCACAGGAAAAACTGTCCATGCCTGGAGTCTGGATTAACAGATCGTCCTGCAATGGGTACAGGATGCTTACATCTTGCAATTAATATAATTTTGACATCTAATGAGCGTGTTTCAATACATATAATAACAATAATTTGTAATTCCTGATCACTAGGTGGTCCTTACTTGAAATTGGGAACATGTCTAGAACAGGAACGATACAAGAAATTTGTTTAAAAAAATTAAATGGCGCCACATTTAGCACTTCAAGGGCAATGGTCAAGTTGGTGGGGCTTTAGAATTCTTCCTCCTATAATAAACATACCAGATACATCAGTGAAAAGGGGATGTAATTAGCCTTCCAACACACTTGTAGTTCTCTATGTCTAAAATACCCAATTCTGCACACATTAAAAGCAGCAACTTTTGCACAAAATTTCTGGACTGTAAGAATTTTTGACCACCACTATTTCAGAACTATCGTCCTTAGAGAGCTCAGAACTGGTATGCATATTGACATCCACAATACCCCAAAACTCTGAAATTTTCATGTAAATCAGTGGAGGTAGGATTGTGAGCTGTAGTGATTTGGCATGGAATGATCCAGTGGTGAAGGGATCGAGGTTTGAAATCAGTCTTCTGGGTTTTGACGCCCTGTAGGGTTGTGGATTGACAGTAACATTTAGGAAAAATATACTGCCACCAATTTCAGACCGAAAAGATTGTGTCCAGGCGTAAACTGAAGTGATACAAGGAAGGCAGTCGGTCAGCTATATAGGTACATTGCAGGCCTCCACAATCTGCTGAGGAATAACCTGTCCTCATGATTCATGTCACCAAGTTGCAGCTTATTTCTATCACTTCCTGTATCAGCCAGTTCATACATCTGGATTTCTTGGCCAGGATTCTGGCTTTGTTCAGGAAGATATGATGACCAAAATCAAGGTCATGTTCTGCCACTCTCAAAATCTCTAGTTCGTACAGTCACCTATGGTGGTGGTGTTCATTAATGCTGAAACCAGTTCATCCTACATGGAACTTCCTACATCTGTAGGGTTCCTACCTCCACCTGGTGATTCTGTATTTTCCTTGGGTAAAGGTAAAGTTCACCCTAGAACAGGACACAAAGACCCAGAGGTGGAGTAAAAGTATAGTTCTACTCTTTATTTAACCTCCGCGCTATATGGGGGTGGGTGGTCAATGCCACGCCCTGGCCGCTTTACAACCAGGAAAGAGGCCCTGGCACCCATTGTACAGGAGGCTGGGTAGGGTACAGTACCAGTCTGGACGAGCGTGGAAAATCTCACCCCCATGGGGATTCAATCCCCGGACCGTCCAGCCTGTAGCGAGTCGCTAGATTGACTATGCTATCCCCGCTCTCTTCCTTGGGTATGAGGCCTCTCATCTTCATGTGACAATCTCTCAATGCTGAGAAAGGTTAAGTGTGAAATAGATGTTTCAATAGCTGGAATGAGACAGAAGTGGCCCAATTCAAGGTTAAGTTGCAGTTTCAGAATTCAAATGGACAGACTAAGCCACACAATTAAAAACTCAGGAAAGCCTAACACCAACTGAGATTTGGGCAAGTCTCTCTTGAATTCAAACCTACTAGGTGCTTATATTATCTCACGGCTATCACTTGTCACTGCCCATCACCACTCTACTACATGTGGGCAGTTGGATTTGTAGGTTATGTTAATACAACCAAATGTGACAGGAAGTGGCAACCTGCAGATGTCAGACAAAACAATGGCCCTACAGAATTCTACTGTTACATCAGTCCACCAGGTGAGGAAAAGAAAGAAATACCATATTTTATTTGGGTATATTTGTCCACTTCCTTGCCACTGAAGACAACAGGAGTATGGATATAGCTCCACTCATTCTTAAACCTGGCACTAGATGAAAGTAAGTGGTCAACATGATGACCTGTTCGCTTCAACCTGAGAAAAAACCCCAGTACCCAATGAACAGAAGGCTGCATAGGACCTGATACTTTCGCCATTATGTGAGTTCTTAAAACAGAGGAAAACAGCAATTTCTAAACCTTAAAGAATTTTGCAAGCACAGTATAACAAACGTTTTGTCATAGTTTGAAGATCATGCAAGATTCGACCATAGTAAGCAAAGCTTTAGCACAGAGTGAGTTAAAAGGACTGTAAACAGTTCACTGGAAGAGATAGGCAAGGTTTCCAGGCATGGACATGAGAAGGCATGTACAGCCATCTCAAACCAAACAATTCTTCTTCAGTAATTTTACATACAATTATTTCTATAATCATAATGGAGGTTGTAATTTGCACAGGTTATAAGTATAAGAATTGGAAAATGTTTCTTATCACAAGATTCATAGTAGGATAAAACAATTATTTACATCCCACAAATCCCTTACAGCAAGGAAGTAGAATATGTTACAATACAAATACAGTACCATAGATACATCCAGGCATGGACTATTTCTAAATCTTACCCTTGAGAAGGCATGTACAGCCACCTCTAATCAAACAATTCTACTTCAGTAATTTTAACTGCAATTATTTCTGTAATCGTAATGGTGGCTGAAATTTGCATAGTTTATAAGTTTAATAACAGGAATATGATTCTTATCCCACTTCAGAGAAGGATAAAACACTTATTTGCATCCCATAGATCCCTTAGAGCAAGGAAGTAGAATATGTTACAGCATAAATATACTACAATAGATACGTCAAATACATGGTTTGTACAGTTATTTATAGTCAACGTATAGCAAAATCACATTAAACAAACTAGAAATATAGCATGGCGTTGGTGTCACAAACAACTTAATAATATGCACACTACGTATCAGCTTTTAGTTGAAAACATTCTTCTACAGGGTAAAAAAAGTTAGAAAACAGACAATATTTCATGCCTGTCTTTCATGCTTTTATATCACACTTCAATATTTAAGTGTTAAATGGAAGGGCATTGTGCAACTTGGTTCCTGTATACTACACACCCGTCCAGTAAATAATAAGATTCGCATCTGCAACATGAAAGTCACTTTCATGTCTTGTATTTTTTTTTCTGTGCCTGTATATTTGTTTCAAAATTTTCTATGTTGTCTACAACACAAAGTTGTAACCAGTACAGCTATTCGGTGGAAAGGAAAACTTATTAAAATTAATTGTAATTCTCCTTCAAGAGACTCCTTACTGACAAGCTGTCATTTTGAAGAATCTTGAGTAAAACCTGGCAAAATTTATGAAAATATTGTTAACCAGACACACATCAGACTGACATACTCCATGATACAGAAATCAGCACATTAATTTTTTGTAACCAGAACAGGGAAAAGAAGGCTTGGCAAGAATGTTAAGCCTACACATGCATTAGCTGTTCTACAAAATAAAAACAGAAATGCCTTCGTTAAGAGTGAAATGCCTTTTGTAACATGGCGCCAAAAAGCAGGCCCAATTATCGCCGTTACACTCCTGATTACATTCTTTATGTCACTAAACTATGCAACTTTTGGCCTTGTCTAAATACTTCACTAGTTCATTATTAATGAAAGATTACAAAATAAGTTGTCTGCCTCGCCAATTTAATTCGAGGACTGGTGTTCAAATTACAAGGGCCTAAAGAACTAAGTAATATGCGTTTTAAGCCTTCTTACATTACGTTATGTTCAAATCCAAAAGTCTTCTATCCTTGTAGAAATAGTAACGTAAAAAACAACGCACAATAACTCATGTAACATCAACTTACACTAACAACGAAGCTTTTAAAATATGTACACTATTTTATATAACATGTGACGCCGTCTTGTAAACGACGTGTCAAAGGTACTTTTTATTCACTGTATTGCCCGGGTGTGTACACGATGTTCAAAAACACACAAAGAAATTAGGCATTTAACGGAAACTGTACGATATGAGTAGGTTTAACTTACGTAATATCAAGTTTTATGGAAAACGTTGACTCTTCTTCGACAACAGAATCCATTGCCTAAATCCTCACGCCACTTACGAGAATATTCACCAAGCACCAACCGTTAAAAAAACGAATCTCTTTCAAACCAACTGCCACAATCATTTTTTAAAACACTACCAACCTAACGCATGTGTACCACTATTACAATTAAATTAATAGGTTTTAAGAATTGCCACTAGATGCCAGAATACAGCAAAAGTCCTACGACATCTCCACTACGAATTATGCACTACATTGTCGACTAAAGTCCCCTTATAACGATAACTCCTACAGCTATTCTCTTTGGTTAACACACATATGAGCTTACTCGGTATGTATCAACGTATGTTTAACCCTTAACCCGCTAACGTGGAAAATAGGGTGAGCTCCTAATAATGCCAGCAGATGGCAGATGGGATTTAACTCAGCGTTTAAAGGGTTAATGTAATATTATTACACAAGATTGGCAAATCACACACGTTAAACCTGTATATCAGTAACAGGGTATAAGCCATTTCACTCTTGTTGCTTCCTAAAGAGTGCTGGTCTCTCCACATTTCTTTAGTTGAACCATGTTCAGTTTAATTGAGAATGCGTATCCAATTCTCGCACTCTATTAAAAGTGTTAGTACCTCCATTATACTTTCAACATTGTTGCCTTATTACTTGTTTTAAATGTGTGTGGAATTGTTCGATGTATGTATTGAAAGCTTTGTAGAAAATTATATACAAATTATTATTTATATATGATATATGACATCCCAAGTAATTAAATTATTTTTTCTATTCACTTACGTTTGATAAAAGTTACTTTTGCTTTAAATTAGGATATTAATTTCCTTTAAATGCCATGACTAACGCATAATGTCACGCCGGTTCCAGTGGCCGCGCGGTCTAAGGCGTAGGTCTGTGGCCGCTCGCCTGCTGAGATTGTGGTTTCGAATCCCACCGGGGGCATGGATGTTTTTCTGTTTTGAGTGTTGTGTGTTGTTAGGTAGAGGTCTCTGCGACGAGCTGATCACTCGTCCAGAGAAGTCCTACCGACTGTGGTACGTCGTTGTGTGTGATCTAGAAACTTCGTGAATTAGGAGGCCCTGGCCCACGGGGGGGCTGTCGTGCCAGAAACAAACAAACAAAATGTATAATGTCAGGCTTCTGCCGCTGTGTAAAAGAGTTCTCCCTTCTGGAATGTTACGTAGCAATATTTAGTTACCGAAAGAGGAAAGTCACATCATCCATGAAAAAATAAGCCACATAATTTCGCTAGTGTTCATTGACTAGTGTCACAAAAATATTTTCATGGGAAAATATATCGGGCTTCAATTGTATTTTATATCAAAAGACAATCATGACAATAGATGCAAAAATTGTCTTGCGTAGGGAAATATTTAATACCATTAACATTGTTCCACTTGCTAGCCAGTACTTACATTACCGACATTGTAAAGCGCGAGAGAAAACCAACAAGATGCAACAGTTAGATGTTTATCATCAATACTTTCTCAACATATTTCGGGCATCATTATGCCCATCTTCAGGAGAACAAGACGTGTGTTACTGCACGTGGTGTGCTGCGCTGTAACAAGCGGGGAAAAGGCAGACATTAGCTGTAATGTCTTTTTTGTGGGGTAGTGTGTAGTAAACCTAGATGGAACCTCGTGTGTATGCGAATGTCGTGTGCAAATGGGTGTGTCGTGGTGTTGGACTGGTATCTGCCTCGTGCGTTTTTCAGGTCTGGTGTATCGGGAGCGGGTGTTCTGATGCATGCTTTGTGCCTGTTTGATGGGAGGGGTGTGTGGTGCAGGTGTTATTAGGTGCACTAGGGGGAGGATGTCGGTGATGGGCAGGTTGGAATAGGGGGTCATGTTTTGCATACAATTTGGAAAGCATCTGGAACAAAGTCACGTTGATGAAATATAGAGATATGACCATGTGCCAAATATTACAACAATTTTGTAGGGTTCTGACTATAACACATTAAAGCCACTCTCCATTTTACTTTGTCCAACGCTCAAAGTTTGAATATAAACACAGCGTTTCGGAAAAATATTCCCTTTCTGTTCTCAGATACAAGGCGGGAAGGCACCTGTTGGAATTATGAATAGCTCCGTGTGACGGGTGGGCCGGGTGACGTAGTCGGTTTAGCGACTGCTGACGGGCTGGACAGTCCGAGGATCGAATCCCGATGAGTGCGAGATTTTCCGCGCCTGTCCAAACTGGCCCTGGGGCTCACCCAGCCTCCTGTACAATGGGTACCGGGTCTTTTCCGGGGGTAAAGAGCGGCCGGGGCGTGACGTTGACCCCTCACCACCTTCTAGTGCCGTGGTCAAGAAAGAGTAGAGCTATACCTCTACTCCCCCTATGGGCCTACAGCCTGTACAGAGCCTCAGTGCCTGTACAAGGGTGCACTTTACCTTTACCTTTACCGTGTGACGCCGAAATGAGTCTACTGGAATCACATGTAACAGAGGAGGCCATGACGGAATTAATCACAATCAATTTTAAAATTAATATCGTTTTAAGGGATCTTCAATGACGTCGGCTAAAAATGGCGGTTGAATGTCGAAGGTGGTTTCGTGTCCCATTTGTACAGCTTTCGTTTACACAGTGACTCATAGCACCAGGGTAAAATGTAACGCGTGTGAAGAGTTTGTGGTTCGGATCTAATGACGATCCTGGGTGATCAATTTTTTTGTACATATTGATCGGTTGAAGGTGTAAGTACGAAAAAGTCTGTCATTTGTGTAGTACATCATCGTCATGTAATGTTCTTATGTCATGTTTGGCGTTATATTTTAAGAGTGTTTAAAGTGTTGTAATATCTGTTATGTTGTGTATCGTTTCAGGTGTCTGGAAAACATTCTTAAAACATGTTTGCCAGTTTAAAAAATAAAATCAAAGAAGAGACAGGTAGTGATCCTACTAAACTAGCACTAAGTAGTCCTCCACAGAAAATTAACTATGGCAGTGGATCCAGAGGGCACCATTCAAGGCAAGGTTCTGGCTCCAGTTTGGGTAGTCTCTCGCCTGATGGTGTAAGAGAAGAGCTGGTGTCATCCCCCACTCCACTGAAAAGACGAGACAGTTCAGAAATCAAGCTTGCTGATGGAAAGGTGAGAATTTTCTTTGCAATTATAACCAATTAATGCAGTTTCTTTGGTTGTGAGAAAGTAACTTTTCAGCACATTAGCATTCGGTTTTTAGGTAGTATGGATAAGAGAATGAAAATGACAATGAGGGTGAAATTGGCTCTTTCCTGCAGTCATAGTTTTTTCACTTTCTGCCTCATGATGTATTACACCTGAGACAAACTGATAACGTCATTTGCATATGCAGAAATTTGAGCATTGCATGGGGGCAATACTGAATTTGCCCCCCAAAATTTGTTATATTACTTTTTATTAAGATAACACACTTTTTTCGCTACCCTGCTGATGGGGGAACAAAGCCTATTGAAACACTGGTAACATACTACCAACCAACATGATATCACATCCCAGAAGATTGTAATGTGTAAACCTTAGATCACCTACTTTTTATTATTTGCCATATGACAGCATTTTATAAGTATTACCATATGTTGTTTTCCAAAAGACACATACCTTTTCAGTGTGCATGTGAATCTCATTGATTTTGAAAAAAGTACTGTAGTTTTCACAAACAGTTGGAAGATGGTTGCTCTTATGGGAAGGCATTGTGATATGTGTTGGGATAATAGACTGTTAGTTAAATGCATTTTGGAAAAGGCTAATCTCAGACTGAGATGGTAGGCTTGTTGTCACACTAATTAGTGGACTTACATAACTTGTTTCTACAGCTTTGTGCTGTGAAATTGTCTCTTATTTTCAAACCAAAGCTTTTAGAAAGCCTGAAGGCAACTTGCTTTCGAGGAATTTTTGCGTTTAATACATTAAACATGTCAAGGGGTAGAGTTGCCAGTATGTGAAGCTGACCACTGTTGTTGTGCTGAGCTTAAGCCAGCATTGGCCATACCACTGGTCTCCCGTGTACAGTCGTACTGTGCACAGCAACAACTTTACAAGATATAAAGACACTTTGAATAGTTTGGCCACTGTGTTTTAAAAACCATCATTAGGTATTTTGAAGTAATACATATTTTATAGCATGACTATAATGCAGAACAATGCAGGCCATGTTTGTATAATGTAACTGTGTGGCATGTTCAGGTAACCATGTTTCCATGGAAAAGCAATACATATTGCATATTGTGAGTGTGCGTCTGTTTTCTTGCCCTAGTTATCCGTCATGCAAGGTGCATCTTCTCAGCACCATGCTACGTTGTCGTATGTGATCTGGCCCTACAAAATTTTTTCACATTATCTCATAAACAGCACAAATTTCAGAAAAATTTATTGAACATCAAATGTCTGTTTTTATTACCTCTACAACTTATGTATGAAATATCTCGCATTCTGAGAAGAATTGAGCTAGTTATATTCATAATGTACACAGGTCTTCATGTAAAGTACCTGTTATTCTTTTCAGATTTTTTATTTTCTTAACAGATTTAAAAAAAGTGACATCAAATTTCATAAAAGTCTGTCCACTGGGAGCTGAGTTGTTGCATGTGGACAGACAGACAGACACACAGCTAGACACACAGACATGATAAAGCTAATAGTTACTTTCCACAGTTTTGCAAATGCGCCTAAAAACTAAAACTGTTAACAGTGTTTTTAAACTGGCTGTTTGAGAAAGTACTGTGAAGTCATTCTGTAACACGTGATTAGATTCTGGTTCTTGTGGATGACCCCTGCATTGAATTTCAGGATGCTGTATGTGGATTTGTGGTGAGCTGCGACATTTTTCTGAATGCTTCAGTTATCTCTGTTTCCACCAGGGCCTCATTTGTAAATTTGCCTATGACTGCCCTGATGTATGCAACAAGCCTGACACTTGGCATATCAGAAAACAGCAGATTTGGGTATGTCACAATGCCTAAAGCTGGATATGACACTCAAATTACTTGCTTTGTGTACTAGTAGATTTTGCAGATTGTTTTGATGTATGCTTTGTTACAGCTGTTTGTGCTGAAAGCAGGTATGAAGCAGCAGAGAGTAATTATTTATTAAAAAATGTATTAGCAGGAAGTTTTGAAAACTTTATGAAGCTACTCACCTCCATCTCATGCCAAGGTTAAATATTTCATGGAACTCTGTCTCCATTCTCTTGTACATCTTCATGAATTACACTTTAATTAAACACAGGTACCTTTGTTATAGTGTGGGCCGGGTCGTGTAGTCAGTATAGGGACTGGCTCCTGTACAATGGGTACTGGGTTTTTCCCAGGGGTAAAGAGCAGCCAGGATGTGACACTGACCCCTCACCCCTTCTAGTGCCATGATCAAGAAAGAGTAGGGCTATACCTCTACTCCCTGTGTGGGCCATACGGTCTGTACAGAGCCTCAGTGCCTGTACAAGGGTGCACTTTACCTTTTTACTTTACCTTGTTGTATGTTCAAAAATTTGTGTTTGAATTATAGGTGCTTAACCAGAAGGAAATGAAAAGGCTCGAAAGGCGTGAAGATGAATGGAGGCGGAAGCTACAAAAATTGGAAGAGGAATGGACCAAAAAATGGGAAAGTAAAGAAGAGGAATGGAAGAAACAAATGGAAGAAAAGCAAAAAGAGTGGAGGAGATCTTTAGAACTTCTTGAAAAAGAAAAAAATGTACTGGAGGAAGAGAAACGAGAAGTTGTGCAGCAAAAACTAAATCTTGAAGAGGCCTTAAAAGTAGCTGATGGTGTGTTGTGTTGTTTTCTTCAGTTTCCTCTTGCATGTCTGAATGTGACAAGTAGTGTGGGGAGGCTGTGCTATACCATATGCACATGAAGTACAAAGCATTCAATAAAACTGATTTCAGAATATTTATTCCTTGTTCATGTTATGCAAAGAATTACTGAGGTAGAATTCTTAGCCTAAAGCTTGTCAAAACTGGGTTATAGAATGTGAATAACAGTAGATGGTTTAGTACTGTAAGCTGACATGTGAATTTACAAATTATTATAAATCAGACCATAATTTAACTAATTAAACCAAATGAAGTAAATCTTTTGTATATGTTAGAATGCATCTAAACTCAGAAACCATTTAGAATTGATTGAACCATGCTTAGGAGGTAAAAATTTTCTTCTCAAAAGACATTCTGGTTGTGTGTTTATTTTCTTGCGTTGCAGTATCACAGAGGAATTATATCTGTAGCACATACATACTGTTCTCATTAACAGTACCAATTTTTCTTGTAGTGTTTCTGCCGTTAAGATCTTGCCCGATGTTCTGTTGTTATCTGTATTTAGTGACTTGCCAGAGACTGTATTAGTGTTCCTTTCTTTTATAGAACACAAGAAAAAAGTTTTACAATATCAGGAAGATATTGAGCAACTGGAAGGATTTCAGACTCAAGAAATGTCAAAGATTAAACATTTGGTAGGTAAGCTTTTTGAATTCTATTTCCCTGTAGTAAATTTGATCCCCACCTTGGCACTCCAGTTTGTTCTTATCCTCCTTTGTCATTTTATTGCAGTTACTTGTTCTTTGGATAAATTTGGTGCCTTAAAAGATTCTACAACTTGCATTTAGTTCTCTGTTTTGTTTCTTTGCACTATTTGGTACTTGTAATTACTACAGTGCCATTTAAAATTCTACATTTTGTACTTAACCTCATTTTCATTTTGTTGTTAGTTACTGGTAAAGGAGCAGGAAGTAGCAGAGAAAGCAGATGCCCTGAAAGAGGCCTCTGGACAAATCGAGAGTTTGAAAGTGGAAGTTACTCGACTTAGGCACTTCGAAGAAGAACTTGCCAACCTACAGGTAGCCTCAAAGAATCAAGTTTTGCTTTTTATTACTAGTTGAGTTTTTCTTTGGAATTAATAAAATAGTACAATGCAGTTTTCAAGTGTTGTTGTAAATGTTTTTGAGTAAATTCTAGAATATAACTCTGTAACATCACCATTCTTCCTGACCAGACATCTCTCAATGTTTGGCAGCATTTCATGTTTCCGTAATGTAAAGAACTTTAAGAATTCTGAAGAAGAGTTTGTAGACTATTAACATTTTATTTGTAAGCTAGAGGATATTAATTGAACAACTACAACGTCGATACAAGTACAAGACATTTGTAATTTTGTTACTGTAACAGTTTGAATGTCCTGAGTGCTGCTTTTATATCATGGATTCTTTCCATGCATTACTTATACATAGTACACCAGTTCGGATTGTCTAAGTGCATAGTGTCCAAATTTCATGACCTGAAGTATGCAGTAATGAAATTTTGCCTTACAGTGTAAATTAGAAGCATATCATATCTTATTGTGGTCAAAAAAGTTTGTGAGGTTTTACTGTATAATTTAGTATATGTTTAAAGTTTTCCTTAATTATATGTAAATGATGCAGTCAACACAACGTTTTTACCACAAAAACAATATTTTTTTTTTTATAAAAAGGGAACATGTTTTGACCCAAGGGGGCCATCATCAGGATTGTGAAATGTATAAACAGAGGCTAGCTGTGTAATTACAATTATTGTACTATGGATAGCAATGCCTTCCTAGCAATTTTGTTACAGTTATTAGTAATTTAGGAAACACAACAGAATTCTGTATTCAAGGCTAATGAAGTCCTGTGTAGATGACTGTACCATTGTAAGAATCCTCTTACACTGAGATGTATAATATTCTATTAAATATTCGTATCTAAAGATAAACCCAGAATTTGGACTGTAATATTCAGTCTTAACTACATTTGATTCTAATCTAATGAACTGCATGGAAAAGAATCTTTCTTGAAAGACTAATAACTGCTCAGTTGATAAATTTCACACCTTGTGTAGAACCAAAGGGCTCTTTCCCATGTTCACTAAAGCTTGTTTCAGGTGTCACTTCCAAACCAAACAAATTCAGTTAAACATTAATTTCCCTTAGCCATAACATTTTTCCTCTCACAACTTGTTCTTGTGTCTTGAACACTGGGGTGGCACATTTCTTGTAAGTAACGGTACTACCGGACAACACAATGCTACATTCCAGAAGACTGAAATCGTAATGTTAAATCTGATGGAAGTTTGGTATTTTTCTTAATTGCTGCAGAACTTCCTTCAGTAAACGGAGTAAAGCATCAAACCTATTAATAATGCTGCTGTTTTCCTGTGCTTGTGACATCTGGAGGATGCGAGAATGGCGGTGTTACAGAGTTTTATTCTTCAATTTTATAGTCAGAGGACTGTGCATCGTGATATATTCTTATGATAAAAGCCAACAAGCTGCAATATTTCTCAAATTCATTTATGATAAAGAACTCAGATCTACTGTCCATCATAAGGAGTCTCAACACTGTGTATGCAGCAATAGGGTATTTGTCATGCTAGTTATGTTGACTGCTAGCGAGGTCAGGTCCATCCCAACCTCACTAACAGACAGTTGACATAACTTGCAGTGCCAACTATATATATATAATATATATATATATATATATACTTCTATATATATATATATATTGTTATGGTGATCGATATCTCGTTATCAAGCCATATTGTTGCATTGCATATTGTATAGTTATTCTACACTAAGTATTGTACAACCTGATGATGGCCATTACAGAAGGCCGAAACATGTAGTTGCTAGCTTTAGCCATCAATGCTACAAATATATCTATAGTTGTGTTTTGACTACCTTATGTACCATATTGTATTTTGAGAAATAATGTTTCTCGTTGGCTTTTATTGTAAGAATTTTATTATTCAGTTACGGTGTTTTGTTGTGTTTGGTGGGTAATTCAGCTTTATGCCTCCTCTTGTCTGATAGTCATATAGTCATATTGTGATATAGTTATGGTGCTTACTACTACTTTCACTGCCACTTTTAGTAGTACTGTCACTATATATGTTACTTTACTTTTGTGAAGAATGTATTACACGGGATTTGAGGTTCTGAACAATTAGGCTGCGGACTGGACAGTCCAGGGTTCGTATCCCGGTAGGGGCAAGAGGTTTTCCTCTTCTCCAGAACATCCAGACTGGATCTGGAGCCCACCCAGTCTCCTGTTTAATGGGAACTGGGTTTTTCTCCTGGGGGGTAAAGCTGCCAGGGTGTGCAGTTAATCACTCACCTCCTTGTAATACTGAGGTTAAGAATGAGTGAAGCTGTATCTCTACTCGTCCTGTGTGCCGTCATGGTGTGAACAGGGAAAACTGTACCTCTTTTTTGAGGTTCTCACACTGACATTGCTGAGGATTGAGGTCTTCTGGGATGTGACACTGTGTTGTTGGGTAAGTGATCCATTATGTTTTGAATGATTCTGTTGTCGTGTAAGGGGACCAAGGTGACTTACTGCTGCAGACGAAGACAACATGATTTTTCAAAACACTGGGCACCACTCATCCATCGACACAGTATAACATCCCAGAAGATTGCAGTCCTCATGAACTTACTACTTCAACACAGATTCTATGTTAATTTTTTGGATAACATTTCAATATTTTTGCACCATCACAATATCAGTAATAATTATAAATGTTATTTTTGGTGGAAAACTGTGAGGGCAACAGTTATTTTGACTTAACAAACAATATTCCACATGTAGTGTGTAGATATGTTTGTGTTCAGCTCTTTATCAGAACTTGTATGCCTAGCTCTTGTGAGTCAGTAATTATCACCATCAAATCAAACACCAAAGACAATTTTTGAATAGCTGCATTGCTGTTGTACAGTTTACAAAAAGATAAGAATATGCCTGAACAAAACTTGCACATTTTTTGGAATATCTTGAGAAGTGGTGCTCTGTCACTCCTGCCTTACCAGTTTGCACTCCTGCATGTTTTTAATGTAATGGTGGTGGGATGGTATTTTTATTATTGTTTTTGTTGTTTTTCTTTGTTATTAGAAAGAATGAAAATGGTTTAGTCTATTTATTTGATATTAAAATCATTTTAATTATTTTTAACATGGATATGTACCTCATGCTGATGTGAACTTGTGACAAAATATGTAGGATTTATTTGAATGCAAGTAATTTACATGGTTGCCTTGGATGCTTTAATTATTTATAAACTATCAGTCAGTAATACAAATCCATAACACCACGTTACTGCACAACATTTCTCAGATCACAGAGCAACTATATGATGGACTTATTTTGCAAAATATTTTGTGATGGGGAGACTTCTGCACTTTGTTGTATGTGGCTCTTGTTAGCCTATTTTATGCCCACAAGCTTCTGAACCAACAGCCCATTGCCATTAATATCTGGTGAAGAATGAAACATGAAGCCTTCGTATTTATCCAATGAGTTAAAATTATTAAATATATTAATAAGTGTCTGTTAATGACCCCATGCAAAAATGTATGCTTATATTCTGGAATTGTATAAATTTCAGACTCGTTTTCCTAATTTTGAACTGGGAGACAGATCAGACAAAATTTCATCTTATGAGGTTGCAGATTTGTATATATTTGGTTGTAATGTCAGTATTGAAAAGAGTTGTGTCAGCATAGTCAGTATCATGAAAAGGCTATGGGCCGCGTGATCTGGTGCCTGAATCGTGGCAAGGATGAGAGCTGTGCCTTTTCTATGAAACATCCAGACTAGCTCTGGAGTCCACCCTGCCTGATATTCAATGGGTAGTGGGAACTGTTTTTCTGGGCTAAAGGGGATGGGGTGTGAATATGACCACTCAACCCCGTCTAATGCCGAGGTTAAGAATGAGTGGAGTTATACCACAATTCCACTATATGCCTGCATGGTGTGTGCAAGGAAAACTTCACATGTCATGATTAATACAGTGAGGAACTTTTTCACAGTGCTCTGAAGTGCGGTAGTGAAATAATAACAATGGAAATATTCACACGTGATAACACTTTGTGTGCTGTGGGAACATGATAATGCTAGTGAATAGATTAGTAAAACACATGAATGATTGTTGGATAAGAAACTGGGGCTAGGTCATTGACCACAAGTTGAGTAAGTGGCATTCCCATTTAGTTCAGTGCATATCAACTGGCAAACCAGGTGTTATCAACATCCTGGTCTACTTGCTAGAAGTGTACATAACAAATACAGTAAATTTTAAGCTCATGGTTCCGTGCATCGTAATTCAGTGTTGACAAAAATTCAGCCAGATGCAACAGTATGCAGATATTTATTTACTGCAAAGTCACTCTACATGTTTCGGGTGTCACAGCACCCATCATCAGGAGTACTAAAAACTGTAACCGCAGCCTCCGGTTCAGGTCTTAATACTGGTACAGCTACTTCCCTCAAACGTGGCCGGATTTTATGTCCACAAGCTTCTGAACCAACAGCCCATTGCCATTAATATATGGTGAAGAATGAAACATGAAGCCTTCATATTTATCCAATGAATTAAATTTATTAAATACATTAATAAGTGTCTGTTAATGACCCCATGCAAAAATGATGCTTATATTCTGATCAGGCCTGACCAGGCCATGTTGGAGGGAAGTAGCTGTACCAGTATTATGACCTGTACCGGAGGCTGCGGTAACAGTTTTTAGTACTCCTGATGATGGGTGCTGTGACACCCGAAACATGTAGAGTGACTTTGCAGTAAATAAATATCTGCATGCTGTTGCATCTGGTTGGATTTTTATTAACATTAAATGCAGTAAAATTTTTCAACCAGCATAACTATAAACTTTATTAAAATCTAAGTACCATGCTATGTATTTTCGTCATAAATACATAAAAGCATACAAACATTGTACTTCCGACTTCATGTTGAGATCCCACGTTTTTAGGTGTGTTCGCAAAAATCGCAAAATGCAATTATTAGCTTTGCCATGTCCATCTGTCTGTCTGTCTGCATTGAACAGCTCACCTCCCAGTGGATGGATTTTCATGAAATTTGATAGTTGAGGATTTTTTGGAAATCTGTTGAGAAAATGAATTTTGTTTAAAATCTTACAAGAATTATAGGCACTTCACATGAAACCTATCTACATTTGTGATAATGTCTTGCTGAATTCCTCATAAAATGAGAAATGTTTTGGACAAAAGCTGTAGAGGAAATCAAAAGACACATTTTGTGTTCATTTATTTTTTAACAAAAATTCTACATTTATGAGATAATGTGAAAAAATATGGTAGGGCCAGAAAGGCTGCAGGTGGCGTATCATGGTGCTGTAAGGATGCATTGTACATCCTGGATAACTAAGACAAGAATACAGACTTACACTCATGATGTTAAGCACTTGCTGCTTTTCCATGGCAACAGTGGTTACATGAAAGTGTCTCATTGTTATATTATATGTGCCGCGTCTTACTACATATGATGTATGTTAAAGGTTGGTTTAAAATGTAAGTTTCAAACAAGTTACTTATTTAATCGTGAGGTTGAATATGAACTGTAATTCTTATTTATTCTAACACAAACCATGCAGACTTGTATTTATATCAGGGAGCTGTTCCGGGTATTCCGTGTCTGTACCAGATCTATTTACTGCATTTTGGAAGACCTGAATCTTCAGCAGCAGTGCTGTGAAAAAACTCAAAGCCTCCCTACGGGGACTGTTCTTAACAGCCTCTTCCCATTCATCGTGAATAATACTTTTACAGTTTTTGTTTGAACAAATATCAGGTATGATTTTTGAAGTTCTCACTTAGTGGCTCTGAAGGGTGTGGTGTGCTGGGATATGACACTGTAGTCTAGTATAAAATCACCAGTATTCTGCAGGAACCTGCTGCCTCCATTTTCGAGGTAAAAAGAGAGTCTTTTACCTTGAAAATGGAGGAAGTTGATGTCTCTGAAACAGCAAATTTGTACCAGGCTGTATGGCATCATGTACCAGCAGATAAATCTGTTCTATTAACCGTTTCAGCATATAATACAAATGCTTTATGACAGAGACACAATTTAAGGCTTGAAGGATTGTGGATTATATTGTTGCCTTCACATAAATATATGCTGATTTGTGGATCTTATAGCAAATTATCACTGATTTTCTATATACTTGCTAATTAAAGTCTCTGATACAATTAGCAACCACAATAACTGAAAGGATTCTATATAGTAGATCAACCCCCTACCCCAATTGCCTGCTAATGTGTTATGACAGTTATCTGTGAAACTCTAGTTAGAGCATCCAAGATTATTTTAATTCACAAGAGCTTGTGACAGGTATCTGCAAACCATTCAGTGTTTGGACTTTGTCTGTAAGCCAGTGTTTAGCAACTGAATACCACTAAATGTGCTTTGTCGTCATCGGATCCTTGTAGTCTAAGATAATTTTCTCAACCTTGAGTTATGTTTGTTATACTGCATTCTGTAATCCAGTAGCATGGATGTTTTCCAAATAACCTTAATTCAAAATAGTCGTGTGTAAGAACACAGTGGATCATTAACAGTGGCATTACTCAACCAAACAATTAAACAACTTTAAGATATGTTTGTAATTATGAGCATAAAGTAAAATGTGAACTTTATTTATATGTGCATTGTCAGAATGGACTTAGCAATTTTGTATACAGTTGAAGAATAAAAGACCAACTTGATGTCACCTGCTATTTTATTTCACTTCTTATGTGCTCAACATGTTTCGGACATTAATATATCCATCATCAGGAGCTTGCAACTATTCTGTTGAATTACAACATTGGTCGTATTGTTCTTGGTTCGATGTGTGTTGGGAGTTTCGGTGTGGTTGGGTTGGAGTGGTATCCATGTTGCAGGCTGAAGCACAGCTTTGTGCTTCAGCCTGCAACCAGTGTGGTAATTCAACAGCATACTCACAAGCTCCTGATGATGCCTATATTAATGCCCGACCCATC
>Ga0123352_10005456_pt1 | contig 19165 bp, 8 predicted proteins | sample TergutLab28metaG_FD_89700 | JGI IMG/M metagenome (GOLD analysis project Ga0123352, IMG submission 89700) | Labiotermes labralis P1 segment gut microbial communities from Petit-Saut dam, French Guiana - Lab288 P1 | ecosystem: Host-associated > Arthropoda: Insects > Digestive system > Gut ... | reverse complement strand
CTGTGATGAGACACATCACCACACGATCGGTAAACTGTGATGAGACACATCACCACACGATCGGTAAACTGTGATGAGACTCATATCACCACACGGTCGGTAAACAGTGGTGAGACATATATCACCACACGGTCGGTAAACTGTGATGAGACACATATCATCGCACGGTCGGTAAATTCTCATGAGACTCATATCAACACACGGTCGGTAGACTGTGATGGGAGTCATTCATATGACAAAGTGCAGTTCTACTTGAATACTGCAGTTGATTACCCAAATTTATCTCACTGCTGAGAGTATTAATGATGAAGGATTTAATTATTTTGCTCGAAATGGAAATACTTATCACCTCCCAAATTTACCTAAGATAATAAACTTCCTCAATGATCTAGGCAAGGCATATAAGCTTGCAAACTTATGCAAACTTACGCAAACAATGTCTCACTAAGCAGGTATTAATAGAATTCCAGATTCCATGACAAATTTTGTATAAATTCCTATACCGAATTTCATAAAAATGAAACAGAAAGATTAGTAGCTGTAAGTTACACAGACAGAAAGAAAGAAAGGCAGACAGACATATAAGGCCCTCTTTTTTGTTTAGTAGGAAACATCTCCAAGTCTACGAGACGGGTCGTAACAAACGTCAGGGTACGCGACGCCACAATGAAAAATTTTGAATCAAATACAGCTACTTAAGTAGTAAACATACGATTTTTCCGTTGTGTGAAGAATAGCAAGTGTGAAGCACTTACCTAATCATAAAAATATAAAGTTGTTCCTGTGGGCACCGTGAAGGCATTTGAGGATTGGAGTCATAGCTCCACTCATTAGTAAATCAACAGGCCTAGGTTAATGTGAGTGGTCGGCTTTAAGTGCCAGCAGTTTTACCTTTTAGAAAATAGCCCCATTTATACGATGAATAGAAGGCGGAGTGGGTCCGACAGCCTGCCTGGAATTAATGAACGAAAAGAACAATTTCAAACAGAATAATTTCTTACTCTTTCCGGCAATCAAAAAAATGTTTCTTTGGTCTCCAGTCTAGTCACACCGATTATACTCTCCCGGCTGTCCTACAAAACTATGAAGTATCGCAGCGCTAAAGCTGCACTGTCACTCTTCATCTCCATTAAAATCACAAATCAGTTAGAGAAATAACATCGAAATTACAATTCCGTAGGCAGCTGCTGTCAATATCACACTAATTCACATCCCTACACACGTCTATAGACTGCAGGTGAGAATTTAGTTAGAAAAAATAAAACAAAATTTTTACAGATACTGTTAATCACAAAATAATTCATGTTACATTCTTCATGTTTCGTTGAATGTGCATATCGATATAACTGTGTAAAATAAAAAAAATTGATACACAACTTATTCTTAGTATATTTCGTCAATCTCTACATGTTTCAGGTGCATCAAGGCCCATCATTAGGAGGTACAACCGTATGTATACAACATTTGGTACTTATTATTCTTTTTAGATGATTGGCTGTTGTCCTGGTTGGATTGGAACAATCTAAACAGGACAACAGCCAGTCATCTAAAAAGAATAATAAGCACCAAATGTTGTATACATACGGTTGTACCTCCTGATGATGGGCCTAGATACTCCCGAAACATGTAGAGGTTGACGAAATATACTAACAATAAGTTTTGCATCAAGTTCGTTTTTCTTTACACAAGTATATTATATACTTCACCGTGGCAACATTTTGCGACCTAATGCAGTCAGCTTTAGGTTATTAATATATATATATTAATATAATAATAATAATAATATTTATTTACTGCAATTGGGTTGTTACCTGGTGGCGGTGGTTATTTTACATGTATACAAAATATGAAATTGGTTACTACAAATTGGTTGGCTACATGAGAATCATGTAGTGACAACTTGGAATCTTGGGAACCACCTCACTAAACTCAAAAGAATATTGCATGCGACTGTATTACATGGCATTAAAAGCTGAGATCTTAATTTTACAATTAAACCGTGACATATTACAATGTCACTTTTTAATCATATTCGAACATGGGTTAACACATTTACGATTTTTAATGTTAAAAAATCTCTCATTATTTGTGGAGAATTTGTACGTATGTTTGCGTCTATAAGGAGAATATGCACAACGTACGAACCTTCCGTCAATAGTAGGAATTTTTTTTTAACATTTAAAAATTTTTAATATCCGAATACAACTTTTAAGTGTTAAAAACCAAATCTGACATTTCAGCTGTAATGTTTTAATTGAAAAATTCTGATCTCATTTGTCAATCGCATCTGAAATAATTGTACACAATACCTTTGTCAGTTTTATATTAATGGTCTAAAGTTGATCGAATTAAGTCAAAACATGTCGCCACAATGAATTGTATAACGAAAATTATGTTTGACGGTATCTCCTTATTTGTTACAAAGCTACATAAAGGGATGATAAGCTTAAAGTTTTTATAAGATGCATTGGAAAAAACGTAAAGGCGTAGAATTATCTCATATTTATATGTAATAACTGAGTAAAGCCACGCACATTAAAAGAAACAACTGGACTTGATGTCTGTTGAGAATGAATCGGGTAAAATCTCTTTATAGTGTGTTTAAGAAACATCGAGTTTTGGTGTGTCGTAGGTAAGACAATTGCAGGGGAGAATTTAGAGGTGAGCTATTGTTAACACGAAAATAATACTGCGGTTCTTACGAAGGTAAAAATTCTTGATCAGGTAAACACCGCCTCGGTCTTAAAATTGACACTGAGCCATAGACGTTACTGTATTTTGATGGTGAAATCCGCTGAGCAGTATACTTGCTTGCGGACCGGTTGGACTATCAGTCCACTCACGTTGCGAAAGGCACGTACTTTAGCAAGCCTACCCTTCTACACGCTACGTTCGAACTAATCTAAATGCCGACTGTGTTACTGACATCGGCGTTTGTGGCAACCCTAATGGCAGCTCAAGTACCCCTCGCTGATGTCTTATACCGTTTCCCATACAAACGTCTGAGTATGGAAGATTCCATTGCAAGAAAGAGCCCATAAAGTAAGTATTTCTCTCTTACCACCGGCCGCCCTACGCTAAAGATGGGAAGCCCATACGGATGCGTGACGGGAAAGGAAGATGTCTCCGTTAGGGTAATTGAGTTGTTCCATGCTGTCACCAGCTCTATACTAAGAGGACTTATCTTTCTTTGGAGTGTCCACTGGGTGGAACTTTAAGTATGAGTAGGCGCAAACACACACACACACATACACACACACAAAAGTAATGATGTTGCTCGACTTCTTACGTATGGCTTTGCACTTCAAGACACAAAGAATGTTACAACGAATCACGTATTTCTATAATGGCGTGCGTTCCGGATGTGTGTGTAAATATATTAAATTAATTTTTTATTATTATTTTTCACTTTTCCTTGTGTCCTTTTTGCAGACTGTAGAACTAAAATAATTACATTTATTATGGAAAAGAAGCTGCGATAGCGCACAGAATACGGAGACTAGGCTATTTGTTAAACAAAGGAGGAATTGACTTTCGAATCCGGGAGAAGCAAACGTCCACACTGAGTCTGGAGCCCAGCTACCCTCCCATTCAATGGGTATCGAGAGCTCTTTCACCAGGGGTAAACCGGCCAGGTCGTGAAGCTGCCACCCACCACCATCAATAGCCGAGTTTAAGAGAGAGTGAATTCATAGCCACTTTTTCATATGTCTTCACAACATCACAAGGAATTTGCCATTGAGGAAAAAAGCATTTTAAAATAAATTTAAAGAAATATTAAGTACTGACGAAGCAACATATCTTGAAATTCACAAGGCAGGACTAAACGTGAAGGTACTGAAATTACTACGCCTTGCCAAATATTGTTAATATGCACAAACGTACTTGAGTAGAAATCACCATACCTTATTTGTGCTGTATTTATGATGCACCGTGTTGGCCAACATATACATGGGCTTAGTTAAACAAGGTTTAACTCAAAATGACATAAGTTTTTCCGGAATCGTCGACTGCCTTGCTAAAGCATTCAAATACGAATTAGAATAAGGACCTTTTGTGAACAGATCATTTAAGGATAACACCGCAGCAAATGACGAAGAGTTTTAATTAAATCCTCACCAAAGATAAAATTTATAGCGTAGAAATGTCAGATCTATCTTTGAAAATGTTCTCAAGAAGGCCGTAGCAGTGAGAACGGTAGAGGCTAAAACTAAACAAGTAGACCAAAAGCAGTACGTATTAGTTAAACTCTGAGTGGTAACTTTCTATTCTGGTAGGTGGATGTGTCACTTACACAAATTGTTGGCGCATTTAAAAGAGTGTGTGTCTATTTAAAACAGCCTGATTGGAGAATATTTTAAAGAAATACTTTTTAAAACAAAGTTTTCTTTACGATAAACGGGGTTTATAAGTTAGATTATTTAATCTCTCAGGAGTCGATATCTGCAGACAAAATTAACCCTCAAGTTCGTTCAAAGTTCGGCAGTAATTAACATTCATTAATGCAACTCTATAACGAAGTAACTTTGATAACTATACTAACAGAATTACAGACTGAGTTCATTGTTAGGTCATGTGGTAGTGGAAGAGGTACTCTTCTTCGGAGAAATCCCAACAAAATCCACAGAACAGGAAAAAGTACGTGTCTTGCAAAGAGTTTCCAGATAATTTAGAATTAAAAAGAATATTGTTAGTAGTTCTACAATAAAATGTAAGACAGGTACAAATATACTGAAATGCACTAAGAGTGATATAAATAGTACATACGGAGTTAAACCTGTGTTTAAATTAAACGTGTTTGTGGATTAATTCTTCAAAGACAGGCGGTTACTCGACACACAGTGAGCCTTAAAAACGAAAAATTGTACATTATTCCCTGTGTATGCATTTCCCTGTTTTGTTTGGATCTCGGAAGAAGCGCCCGTTATTTTGGTAACTGAATAATTTTTTACAATCAAGAGGAAATATTTTCAATGTGAGGTACGAATTGAGAATTTAAATATGAATCAAGTCAATCTTCACTCTTTAAAGTTTTCTTTAATATAGAATATATTTTGATTCATGCAGCTGCGGAGGAAGCTCACTCCACGAAGCTGATTTTACCTACTCTAGAAAAATCTAAGATACGTTGCTGGCATTCTGACCAGTTGCAGTGTTTCCTCCCAACGAAAATGTTTAAACTTTCTATGCCTTGAAAAAAAAACTCTCCATAAAGTGATAACTATCGAAAGTTCCACGGATTCGATAAATTCGAATGTTTTCTAGAATTCCTTACCTGTGCTAATTTGTCGTAGGATTATTTAGACTGCAGACAGAAGCCATACAAAATAATTTGGAACAAAGTTATTTGACTTTGTGTTTAATAAATGATAAGAAAAACAGGCTCTGATTTAACTGAGAGTAATTAAACCCTGAGATAAAAATTATTTGCGGTCACGATAACAAAAGCACGTTGGTAACATCAAATTTAACCAGAAGTAAGTTTCGCAGTTACAGCGCTAGCTCCTTTTATCTCCTGCCATCTTTCTCCTGTACAGACATTACGGCAAGTTTAAAGGGCAGTAATTTGATGATAGAGGGCATCAAGTATTTTATTGCTCTGTTGGAACTGGGAACTCTGACCGCCTTACGTGTAGAGTTTTGGATGTGGAGACTTCATTAATGGATCTTCTTAAGTACTTGTTATGCAACTACGTCAAGCAACGTCCGGAAGCCATAACCACATGCAAAATGCACCTTGCAGAGCTGGCAGTCTCCAGCGCCTATCTATTAACTGTAATGCAGCCTAGTGTGTTACACACCCTGAACACAAGTGCTTGTGTTGTTGCTGTAATTGTCAACATGAAGTAATTCGAGTTTAAGTGAGATATGTGGCATTAGGTGATGTGCTTTTAAGCGTCAACATATTATTGTTTATTTTTGGCGACAAAATATGAAGTGGAACTCCTCTCCAATTACTTTTAAGACAATAAAATTAATAAACATTAAGTGTGGGGGGCAGTGAGCACCCAAACAAGCGATGCGATGCGTACAGGAGCTTTAGGTCAGAATCCTCAAACATTAGATTCACTTGGAAAAGATAGGCATAGATAAGAGTTGATTAAAATGATTCTTCAAACAGTGGGATATAAACGATTTGACAGGATCTGTAGTGCTCAGGACACAGATTAACTGTGGGCTGTTGTGATCACGGTAAACTAACACTAAAAGTTCAAATGCTGGAAGGAAATCTTTTAACAGCTGAGAAACTACGATCTTCTAAAGAAGCACTCTGCGAGATGCAGTTGATTTATAGCAATAATTTAATTATAGTGCTCAGATGTTAGTATATTAATTGATCACCTTTCATATTCTGATAATTTAAGAAATGTGATTGACAATAAAAATTATAAAATCTACTGATTAGCGATTCAATTTATGCCTGACGTGAATCAGAACAAGTAGTCTAATCATTCAATAGGGGTAAAAACTACGTCACTGGCGTGTCTGAAAGCAACGCGATTCTCTTTTTATGTGAAATGTGTAATAAAATTATCTTACTTTAAAGGAACGATTAAAACTTTATGTGTATTTAAAATCATTGACATGTTCGTACAATAAGAAAGTTTTTAATTTTTGAATTAGTCTGTGAATCTCGTGATAAGGAAGGAACCCTGACCTTACGGATGGTCTGTTGAACAGATTATGTTCTTCCAGCATGATGTGTATCGACAGAAGAGGAAATTTAAGTTATACGTATGTCCCAAAAGAGCTTGGAACAATTATACTAATTACTTGCATCCGATAGCTCCCTTGCACACTTGTATGCCCTTCTTCCATTCAGAAACAAGAAAATGCTTGCATGAAAGGAGAGACTAAAATAAGTGTATAAGCCCTCGGTTTAATTATAATTATTCACATTACACAAAACCAAATTTATTCAGTTTACAAAACGAAACTTGAATTTGTAGGATACACAAAGAACACTACACGATAAATTCCGCACACGGATACAAACAGGTAATTCAATTACTTTTGTTGTCGGCTTCAATCCGCGAACTGTAATTTCACCGAGTAATGAAATAATTAGATCTGCCTTGGTAGCGCGTTCACGAGACCAGTGCGCGGTGTGTGCACACGCGTGTTAATTAATTGATAATGGGATTTGTTTGGAGTGCATCACTAATACCAGCCATTGTGGTCTATTTTTAAAATAATTACGAAAAATGCAGTTCTTTTAATAGTTCGCTTCTACGTTCATACTATGTAGGACAGTTGGTAAAATTCAGAAAAAAGATTGTTTATGAACCTTGGCATTCAAATGTCAATTCAGGTGTTTTATTCAGGATGCCTTATGCTGATTGCTCGAGTGACTCAATATTATTCCTGTAAATTACATGTTTATCTACAAAGAAATAAAATTTTCGTGAGGTACGGAGTATACAAAAGCCGCAAGAAGTTACCGACAAAAATGGTTGAACGATGTTATATAAAAACATTTAAATACATTTTGAAAATTTTCTGTAGCCTTGAATTTTCTATGTAGTGAAATATCTTGCAAAATGTTTCTAATTTCTTCTTGAGGTGGAAAAGGAAGGGAAGTATTCTAGAGAAACGATTAAGAAACAGACAGGGGAAACTTTCAAAAGGCCCTGCAGAACAGGACCCCTCTTCCCTTTAAAGCACGAAAATTAAAACAGAACCTGTTGTCGAAAAGCTGTAATGAGATAAATCGAAGGAATCTGGAAAAAGTCCAAGATAAATTTCAAGCCTGTTGCAAAACCAGACTTCCTGTTTTCATACGCCCAGTCTTGAAAATAATTCATTTAAATTTCTTTATCAGTAATGTACAAATTTTTAACCTGACTATGAAAAGTAATATGGCATATTGTTTGGCACCCATGGCTGTTTAGCAGGCGGAATGGCACTCTAAATCTCTAAGCATCTGGATGGTGCTCTGAGCTTTTGATCAAATCGATTGGCTCTCTGAAGTTCTGAGCCAATGAAATGGCACTCTAAGTTCTGGAAAAGTAGATGGGGATTTGACATTTCGAGAAACTGTCTTTAGTAACATATGCTACACAAGGTTGAGTGTGTAACTATTTTCGTATATGGGTTTCTTTCGTAAGGAAGAGTGCTCTCAGATTTTTAGAAAAAATTGCTATTACTGATCCTGACTACGTTACCTTTGCCAGACAAGTTCCCAACATTTGTACCATTCACAAGTTTTCAACATTTACAAGTGTCAGTCAATATTGTGACTGCTGTAATTGTTGATAACAAAATACTTTTGACAAGTATAAGCGAAAAATGACTGTCGATTCGTAAATAACGTTTAATATTTAGAGCAGGGATAGTACAGTCAGTATATTGACTATGCCTGGAACACCAACTAATCCTAAAGTTTGATATTTGCTGACTGTGCATCTCAGTATAATCTTACTAACTGACCAACATAATGCACAATTTCTTGTTTTATATTAAGTTTATTATATTCTTCTACATGTTTCGAGCAATATTGTGCTCATCATCAGGGGGTCAAAATTGTATTATACAGCATCTGAAGGTGGCCGTCAGGTGCGCACCTTAATAAAAAACAAGAATTTGTGCATTAAGTTGGTCAGTTACTACAACCGACTAATCCTAGTTAAATCCTGGCTGAAGCAAAAATCTCTTTTCTTTGCTAGGCCATATCACTGGCTTTGAGACCAATTTATCCTCGCATTTAATGGGTACCCGAGTCCTTTTTAAGATATTAAAGCGCCTGAAAGACGCAGCAACACACTTACCTTCATCTGCTGTCCATATTACGATTTACACTTCTCAATGTGCCTTTTACGAATTCGACAGAGAATCCTTTTCGCGCGCAGGGACGTGAACATTCTCATGGTGCAGCTCCAACACAAAACCCCTGTTCACGTCTCAAATGCTGAAGGAGATCTCGGTGAAACTGGAAGCTGTACGAAAATTTTTCAAGACTTCAACTTGTTAGGGCGAGAGAACTATAACCACACAGTGTAAAATAGATGGCAAATTTAAAATTTGAGTTGTTTTAAACAAACCTATGTGGAAAATTATGTATATTAATTCCTTAACCTCGCAGAAGTTTACACTAAAAATTAAATACCATTTAGAGCGGAGGCAGTGTAAAATCTGACTTATTGTATGCCAATGCAAATACATTCCAAGGCATATTATCTCATGAAGAGAAAATGACAATACTCACATTCCTATAAATTTTTGTGCAATCTCTCTAGTAACTGTCTGGTAAAATTATGAATTGTTTATATTTGTGTAGTTATTCATTTAAAAAACCGAACATGCACCTTTTTTTGGATAAAGTACATACATTGGCAAACTTAACAAAAGTAAAAGCAATGCCCTCATAGAAATATTACAACCTACAGTCCATTCTAAACAAAGTTTATAACACTTACGCAGTTAATTAAAATGTATTGTAATTGTCTAATTATAGGAGAACCTGTGTTAAATTATGTGTAACATGTCATTCTCAGTTTATCTCAGACAATTTATAATTTAGTATTCTGGGTTAATTAATTCCTGGAAAACGTTTCCAAGTTCTTTTTCGTGGAAAGTTTTTACAGAGGTAATATGCGGATTAGGTCACTGTAGAATGTACGATCTGAAGAAATGTGAGGGATAGGCTACGGAGGACCTGAGTGATTAATGTAACCAAGCACCGCTTTCCTAGGCTGCATTCAAACACACGTGGCCTAAGGGAATATTTCATTCAAATTTCGCGGCCATCAGTAATGCCTGTACGTACACTCGTAGACATCAAACAATACTATTAGCATTTCTGAATTTACCTACGTGGCAAGTAATACAAAGGTGGAAAGACCAAGTAATTTTCCGTTTATATACCTTAAAAGTTTTAAAATTATTGTTCATGTATCTTGTGTAATTAAGGCGATATTTACATAAATTTAAAAATTATTAGTTTATTTCCTCTTTTTATTGTAATTTACACCTTATGTATTTAAATATATTGCGTCTTTTTATCTTAGTAATTAGCCAACTTGAAGCACAAAATTTTGTTTTACAATAAGTTAATTTAATGTGCTCGAAACATGTAGAGGCATGAAATAAACTCATTGTAAAACAAAATTTTGTGCTTCAAGTTGGTTAATTACTAAGATAAATATACTGAAATGCACGGTCAGCAAAACATTAAAAAAAATTGCGTCTTGTGTTGTTCCAAGTCGACATCTATTATGACAGGAGAAAAAAAGGAAAAAGTTCAGGAGAATCTCGCACACTCAGAAGGTACATAATTTGGCCACTCACGGAGCAGATGTTGTCGTTACGGTGATCAAATGAAATGGAATAGCTGCCTTGTGATTAGGCGCATGGAAAAGTTAATAAACGTATGCAAAATTTATTCTAAAGCCAACAAGATAACGGCAAAATGAAATATATTGCTAAAATGGATATTACGGAAAAAGATTGGAAGAATATTGACCGGTTTCGTATGGTTGAGCTACTGTGAAGAATTATAACAGCTTTTTATATTCACTAAACGGCTAGGAAATTGTGAGCTTTGCAGTTATCGCAGCAATGCCGATGAAAATTCAGTTCATCTGGGATGCAAATTTTGCGTTTTGAAATTCAATGTTTTACTCTTTCCGTACAAGTATATTATATATTTAAAATTCAACACCAAATTGTTGCACAGCACTTTTATTTGTTAATTAATCTTCCCACATGTTTCTGTGTATGTGTAGCATAAAATCAGAGCTTGAAGTCTGAATGCTGTAGAATATGATTTGTCTCTTGAAACTGTCATTCCTTTTTTGCACATTAATGCATTCTTGTTTTACATTCAGATTAGCATCTCTAAATAATATTTGGTATCAACTGTTATTAAATCCAGTCTATATTGTCCTACGTGTAATCATAAAATAGAGCTACTTACACAATTAAATCTAGGAACGCTGACGATTGCGTACGTTACATATAAAAGTTTAATTCCTACCTCAGGGAGAACACACTTTATTCATTAATTACTTTCAGTTAATGCTGTTCAGGGAAATATTGGATGCTATTATGGGATTTATTGGAAATAAATGAACTATGTGGACAAACCGCAAATTTCTTTCAACTTACATATTTAATACTGACTTCTACACGGCTTACTGCTAATTGCACGTAGCCGAAGGAACGTTTCTAGACTGGATGCTGTTACAAAATGGAAAATATGGAACGAGTGAACATCCGACATTAAGCAAGTTGAGTCTCCAGTTTCTTCAAAAGGAAAGCAACCGATTGCTTTTGGGGCTCGGTAACGAGGGACGGGTTGAGAAATTTGGCCCCTAACTCGACAGGATTGAAGATACAAATGCGTGGTGCAAGGAAGAACGGAAACATCGCACTGCGGATCGAGTAGTTTAGATCGCTCTTTATACTGCTGTACTTTCGCCTGGCCTACCGTAACGTTGAATGTTCTGCAGTGTCGGGGTCATATGTTCTTCAGTTTAGCAACCTGGATCAATGACAGAGTTGTCACAACGGTTCTATGGACTTAAACACTGACATTAGGTTTGATGTGACTTGGCTATTTTGTTGATAGAAATCTTGACTGTAGACACTTAAAAACCCAGAAACACAACTGCTTATTTCTACAACTAATTCACAAATTTCGTGGAGAATAGAAAAACTAAACTCCTTGCAGTCGTAACAGATAGGCTAATGAAAATGGCAGCACACAATTAGAGAGGGTAATAATATGTGGGTGTAATATTATATTTACGTATCAATGTGCTTTCACATAAGTACAAATTTGTGTACGTGCACATATATATATATATATATATATATATATATACGTGTATATATATATATATGTACACATATATATGTATATACTTATATATGTTTTTATACAACGATCAGCGTCTCAGATATCCCACAACGCAACTAATTAATAAACTTATAACGTCTTACAATCTGATTAAGAAATTCTGTGCTGCAATGAAACAATTTCATAACCGTTTTCACAAAAACCAGTAACTCTTGAAACTGCTGCAAATAATCCTTTATTATATGGCCTTCTATCTATTTTTCACACAAAATACTAAAATTGCTCTTCCATATATATATATATATTAATTTCACGACTGACTTCTTTCGCTGAACGTGCAGTGGCACAGATTACGCAGTTCTGCAGAATGTACTTAAATATGTTTTCCAGTTATTTACATATTCCCTAATTTTAAGAAATTGTATGGCTCGCTGAAAAAGTTCTAATACAACATGATCTCCTATATCGCCTCCCATACCCCTAAAACCTTTCTTAATATTTTTTCTCCCAAGCCTGCTTTTCTGAAGAAAACTCAGCCCTATATTTTTATCGACTAAACTTAAAATTACGTGCATTTATCACTTCCTGAACAGGCAGGGCTTTCTAATCCTTGGTTACTCACCCCAATAGAAACGAAACGTGTAATTTAAGTACTTGGTCTCATTTATCTTAGGGAAGTACTTTCTTTTATGTATTTGCACCCCTGTAGTGACACAGGCCGAGATTGGAAGAACGTTATTTGTACACATTGCATTCTTGAAGTCTTCTTAGTGTCACTAACCAGACAGTAGTAACGCAATCAGTAAGTGTCACTAATGCACTAAGAATTTATCCTATAGCTTGACGGGCTTTTCTGACTTGTGCAGTGAAAGGACCAATCGGTATTCCTGTCATTATCAAAATCTACTTGTTTTAATTTGGTTTTGCAACTCGCATTATAACAGGTCATGGTTTCAGTCTGCTTTCTCTCTGTGACTGAAGCTAATGACTTTGAAGCACGCAAGTATAATTACGTGAAATAAAGGGTTGTGAACAAAAGCAGAGATAAAGAGATTACGACGACTTGCTGCGTAATAACCCAGAAGAGCGCAGTTCTCAGCTACTTCACGGCGGAAGCCGGATATCACTCAAAAGCAAAGAGCATGAAAGGAATGAGATGATCAGAAAACAAGAATACAAACTCTGGTATTCTCAAATACATTAATGTCTTATATTTATTGGAAAGTGCATCATTGTAATAACTGAAAACAAACCACACCGAAACACCAACACACATCGAACCAAGAATACACGACCAATGTGGTAATTCAACAGAATAGATGTAAGCTCCTGATGATGGATATATTAATGTCCGAAACATGTTCAGCGCGTAAGAAGTGAAGTAAAAATAGCAATGGACATCAAGTTGGTCTTTTGTTTTCAACACTATGTCTTGTTTGGAGATATTTTGGTTTCTTCTTTCTAAGGTTTCAGCACCCACCTCTTTATAAGGTATAACATTTTAGTTTAAAAAGAAATTGTGAGCAACACAAACAGGACGTGGGAAGAACCTCTTTGCTAAAGTACTAGAGAACATAGATTTAGTGAAATACTGGTGGCATCACACGCATCAGGAAGGGGGAGGAGAATATTTTTCACTCCCTGTTAAACTTCAGGATACTTCCTATAGTTTTGACGTTGCTGAATCCAAATTTGACAACTAAATTGCACAATCACCCACCTATGTTAAGGAAGAGAGAATTATATTAAAAACTACGTTTGTAATAAAATTAGACATACTTGTATTATATTGGTTTCCAATTACAATAAACAGTACAAAAATGAAAAATTTCTATATGTACTCTACTCTATCTAGAAAAAAATTCATTAAACCCTCACGTCCTCTTCTTTTGCCTCTTTATTTTCACCATGTGATGTCTCCCTTCAGCAGTAGTCAGCCAACACACTCGGACTCGATATTCCACTGTACCTCTTCAATCTGAGAAATATCCTGATGGGCCCTTTCGTCATGCCCATTGGAGACGGCTCCCATGCTTTAAGACAATAATCCACATGGGAATGCAGGAAATGAAGTGTCAATGACATTTTACACCCCATAACATTGTATAATGAAACTAGCTCTGCACAGTTTTACTTTAAGTTTCAAAGTTTTCGTTGTTTAGAAAGTTTCTGCCTTCCAGGTTCATCTTTTTGTAGAATTTAATTTTGTACTAAATATTGTTCCTTGAGTAGATGTGAATTTGTTGAACGAGGAACATTTCTTCTTTCAACTTGGTCTCACTTATTCTGGGAAGTTTTTGCCTTCAATGAGCAAACCTTTCGTTTTACATAACCATGGCTTTCACAGACATCTTTATCAAACCGAACTTGATAAGCAATGGAGGCAGATAACTGTTTCACATCTCCCCTAAAGCAGTATGTACCACATTCTTCTGACCTGGTGCTGTTTCTGAACGGAGTGACCACTTTTTCATTTCTGTGGTGGCAGTCCCTTTCCCGGCCGTCCCATTCACGTTAAAAACAGCAGAGAGTAGTGTATCGGCCTCGCAATAAATTTTAGGTCAGCACATATATTCCACCGGTGTTCTTCATATAATATTTTTTGCAGCAACACCTGTATGTTCTCGAACGTTTCTTTCATGTGAACTTAATGAGGCAGTGTTAGAAGGGAACGTATTTCCACTGTGGAGAAACACAGCCTTGATACTGACTTTAAATGAATCAATGAAACGCCTCCATTACCCAGAGGTGTGTTCAAGTTGCAATTCTTCCATTAGTTCTTGATTTTTATTGCGGTACAATAGATCACTATCCGGTTAATATCACGTTGTTATGTCTGACAGCCTCTGCCTATAAAATGATACTATTACACTTTTTTAAAGAAGATAAAACCGCTGAAGCCGTTATTCGAGTAGATGAGCCTGTCTTTTCGCTGTGATAAACATCGGTGTCTTTAGCTTCCTCCAATTTGCAGTGAGATAATTTTCCCACTGAAAATTAATGGGTCGATAAACAGTTGCAACGAAACCTTATTAGTTTGAGACAATATTATTTTAGGTACTTAAATGACTTAAATAATTAAAAATTTATGGACAATATAAAAATTCTTAGGCCCAGCCCCAAATTTCGGTTTTTAGCCATTCAACTGAAGTATCAATTTGTTCACACATTCGTGATTTTGAGATATATTTTGACCGAATATTATTCTAGTATTTAATTGAAAAAATAAGTAAAAAAATGAACAGTAAGAGACCTTAGGCCAAGCCTCAATTATCGGTTTTTGGGCATTCAACTGAGGTATCAACTGGTGTCGTCCAAACGAAGTTGATGTAAACATTTTATTCATGCCCACTAATTGGTTAACCTATTTACAAATAAAATCTATCAAAGCTATTTTAAGGAGGATATTGAGAATGATCAGTATATTTGTTGGATATCAATTCATTAATTCAAATTAAGTCTGCCTTACGACAGCTTCACAATTTCTTCCAAAGCCAGTTCCTCAGAGAAGTCGAGCTAGTCTTTCCTCTTTTAATTTACTGTATCTTGGTGTTCATTAAGTAGCTGCTTACAACTTTAGCCTCGTCTTCCCTTTACTTCTACCCAATCCCCTATCTTTTCTTCAATAACGTGTTTTAGAAGGCAATTCCCACGCAAGATGTAAGCAATCCAGTTAGCCTTCCTTCTTTCTCTTAGGTAGAATATTCCCGTCCTCCTTGACGCTATAAATAATTCCTCATTTCTTACATGTTCGGACCATCCGTCCTTTCCCAGCACCACATTTAAAACTTTGCAGTTATTTCTGATCTGCTTTTCGAAGTGTCCAAATTTTAGCACAATATAAAGTTATGCTTCAAATGTAGGAGTTTAATGTTTCTTCATAAATTGTTGCCAAATTTGCTGGTGAAAGTGGTTTTGTATTCTTGAATGCGGCTTGGTTATGGTGGATTTAACTTCACGTATATATCTTGCATAATCTGTTATCATGCAAATCCAATAATTGAAATAATCCACATTTTTAATTGTATTTCATCTATCGTATTGTGATTTGGGTAAGATTATCTTGAGATTTTCATTACTTCAGTTTCTTCCACATTCATTTCCATTTCACAGTATAATCCTATGTCAATTAGTCTATCAAGCGTGTCCCGTGCCACCGTTTCTTCTTTTGCCAGTAGCACATTATCATCTACAAATTTCAAATTGCGAATTACTTGTCTTCTTATTCTGAAGTCTTCAAACACTTGAAGAGTTTTCTTTGTAAGGTATTCCTTATATAATTTAAATAAAATCGGCGACAACACTATCCTTGTCTAACTCCTCTTTCAGTCTTCACACTTCTTGTCTCTCCTTCATCCAGACGTACTGTAACAAACTGATCTATGTGTTACTTGCTGGTGAGATTTCTTTCGCACCAGTCGATACCAGTTTTCTTTAGGATCAAAGTTGTTTAACAAAATTATTTGATTCGCTGCTTCTTCTGTTCCAGTTGCTAAATTCATGCGTCAGCAGTACAATACCTTCTTTTAGGGTAAAGCAAGAAAACAAGACGATAACCCCCCCCCCACACACATACACACACACACACTATATATATATGGGTTTGAAGGATTTAAGCTTCTTCTATTTACCAGGCCAAGTGGATAAAAAGAAACAATTTTTGCGATTCACTGCCATGTGAATCAATATATACCTGGTTTTTGAAGCCTATAAATTTCACGGATCCCACCGGCAAAATGAAGTAGTTTTTACGATGCAGATATTGTGTACTATTTCAGGGTTCATAATACCTAAGATATAACATAAATGATTGAAAAGATTGGCGCATTATTGCAAAAAAATATTAAATCTGCTTAATGAGTTTACTTACAAAAATTTCACCATTTTTAATTAGTTTTTCTGCTGTCTGAACAACCATTTTTCTGAAGTTGGTAAGCTTCCGTAAATAAAGCCAGGAGCTCTAATTGAAAGCATAAGTTATGGAGACGTCACATATGAGACTTAGCCCTTTTCTGGAGATCCTGCCAGTGAGATTATTGTTATGTTCTCATGACGACGTAAATATTTTCTTTAAAAGATATGAATTATGTATAAGTAATAATAAAAAACAAACTTATAATATTCAAGTGTATTGTCTATATAGATTAGACTGCTAATAAATAAATAAATAAATATACATTAAATGGAATCGCTTGAATATTATTACGTATTTCGTCTGTTGAACAAACTCTGAAACTGTGACACAGGTTCAAGAAACTTTGTCGTGTTCCTACTGAGATTCCTTTAGACTCTACCCTAAGCACGTCGATATCAATCCAAAATTATGCAGCGCGTTTCTTTAACATTGGTATTAATATATAGACTTATACATGTATATGAACATGTCACTTAATGCATACAGAAGGGTCCTACGTGACTTTGTCTGCATTTCATCAGAAATACAAGACACAGAATAAGCTTTGATATAAATATAAATTTTATACATTTGTGCACCAATTGTTGCGCAAGATTCTCAGTTCTGACACTGTTGGTTATAGAGATTACAGTCCTATTGGCTATGACAATGTGTAGGTTGGATAATGGGTGCCAACATTTAGGAGGACGTTAACGTCCCCATTTTCATATTGTCCTGATGTAGGAGAGAGCAAACTTCTTCAAAACTTTGATACTGTTTGGGTATCCCAAGGGTATTATGTCGCAGGAGACTGTAATCTTCTACAGCAAATCTTTTATTCAAGGCATCGCTTTAAATTACTATTACGTAATACCTCTTCAAGCATTAGTATTGCTGACAAAATTTAGCATGAAAACTTTTCTTTTAAAATAGAAAAAAAGCTTCAATCAAAGTTTCTATTAGCTATCTCTGATAGATCATCTACTCTTCATTTGAATTGCTGCAGCAGGTTTGGAGAAGATAAGAAACTCGCAAGTTATGGGAATTTCAAAGGAACTGAAGCGACGGAGAAGTAATGGGTTGATTTCTCTTAGCCTTGAGCAATGTAGAACTCTAAGTCTAATCCGACACTGGCTCCATGTCCTGAATTCTCATTGGCCTGCAAGATGTGCAAATACAGTCGTTCTACCTACTAAGCTTAATCCACAGTACACTCACGACACTTAATTTTGGACTCTAGGATACTGAAAGTGGATGGCAAAGTAAGGAATACACAAGGGAACAGCAATATAATAAGCCATGATTTCGGTATCTGAATGGGAAAACGTGACGTCATATCTACAGACCTACTGGGAAAGATTAACTGTTAAGGGCTGTGACATTACTTGCTGTGCGTGTAGCGTGGGTGTTTCGGAAAACAGAACTGTGCTGTGATAATAAAATACTTTATCAATAGGAAGATTTATAGAAATCCCAAACACAATGAAAAAAGCGTCCTCTTACTTCCGTAAGTTTCTCCTTCAGACGTTTCACATTACTTCGGAAGTTTAGGTGCTGCTCCCCAGTGACAGTTCTGAAGACTACTAAATATTACTCCATAGTTTATATCGTTACCCTCTAAATTATACACTAATTTTACTCCTGCGATAAATAAACTCTTAAGTGGCCACAACTTTAATGTTTTAACACAGAAAAGTCTCTTGTATTTCATTCAATTTAAACTAAACTGGCCTACCGTATCTGATGATTTTATGGACTCTAATATCACCAGGCTATAAATTAGTCATTCTCGCGTTTTTCTGTAGGTAGCTTTCAGAGTCCCTTGGAAAGCTAAATTAAAAAAAGCTTGACAAATTTTGAAGCCGAAATACACTGCTTTTTAAGTACCAGAACGGTATATCTGCATGCATACGTATATGGCTTATTCCCCACGAATTGCTTCTTATTACCAGCTTCAGGTTCCTTTAAACTCTGCTTATACATCACAAAGGCAAAGTCGTTTGTACTCAGAAGGTTTGGGCTGGCGTATTTATTACGATGATGCTTTGAGAAGGGTAGTGAGTGTAACTGCATTCTCCTTGTCTAATTTATATACCTGTAGGTGAAACTTTAACCTAAAACGTATCCTTCGTAAAATTAAGTACATGTTGCTTACTCCTTGTGTAACTTTCTGTGAAAATTTGTCGTAACTATAAATTCAGAGCATGTTTCGCCCTCTGTATCATAAACGATTGGGAAAATTCTGAATATGTAACAGCAGAGTTACGAGTACGTGAAATTCATTATGGTAAACCATCTGTTCGCTCTGGTTCGAACACAAGTTGGGTGAACAATCTGTTCCAATATATAAGAAGCTGGTTCAATAAGGATTTATTTACTATTAATAATCACTGTTAAACACAAAACGTAAATACACTTAATTGCTTCCAAAAATTAATAGTTATGTACTACGTCACTATAATGCACTTAGT
>Ga0123352_10005453_pt1 | contig 19168 bp, 14 predicted proteins | sample TergutLab28metaG_FD_89700 | JGI IMG/M metagenome (GOLD analysis project Ga0123352, IMG submission 89700) | Labiotermes labralis P1 segment gut microbial communities from Petit-Saut dam, French Guiana - Lab288 P1 | ecosystem: Host-associated > Arthropoda: Insects > Digestive system > Gut ... | reverse complement strand
GGTGAGCCCAGGTTTCATCACCTGTGATGATCCGGGACAAAAAGCCCCCCCCCCCCTCTTCCCAGCATCAAAACACTCCAACAATTCAGAACAGATGGCTTGGTTGTGAGACTTCGAGGACCCATCTCGCACATACCTTCGAATATCCTAAAGCGTCAATAATTGCCATTGCACTTCCATTGCTGACTGAAAGCTGTACGGCCAATTACTGACTTGTGATGCGCCGATCTGCATGAATAATGCCATCAGCGCACTGCAACATGTCTGGGCTGGTGGCTGTGGCAGGACACCTGAACTGTGGTCGATCATGCAGCTCTGCGTCTCCACCTCCTGAAGCCTTAACTCTCTGAAACCAGCGTCCAACAGTGCTCCTATTGACTGCACAACTTCCATACACAGCACACAACTGTTTGTGAATGTTCCCCACACTTTCTTTCTCTGCTACTAAGAATTCAATTACAGCTTGTTGTTTGTAATGCGTGTCAGACACAAACGCCATTTTCACAGACTACTGCAGCGGTGCTGTCTGTCAGATGACCGTGTACTTACACACATGTGCGCAATAAACATCAGGTTTGCTACCTCTCAATTTTCACATTGCTATCTTTGTTCTGGTGAGAAAAAAAAAATGTGGGGCATTCACTTTCTGAGCAACCCTCATAGGATACGAATCAGGCTTCTTCCATATTCCGTCACTTTGTGCTAAACCACTTGGTATAGCATGTAATATGAGCTTTTCTGTTTTTTAAAGGCTGCTGAAGGAACAGGAACGAACTGAACGCCAGGAAGCAATCAGACGGGAACGTGAGCAGCGTAATCAGCAGATGATGGAGGTAATGTGACAATGCTTGTAATTTATCAACTATTCAGTAAGTAGTGAAATAAGCTCTTGTACAGCCCAAGTTAAGACTGCTCAGCTGATTGCTGTTTGAAGCTGGTAAAGTACACACTGGCCTTGTTAATCCAAAATCTGTGGATTGGGCATCTACTGTCTCTGAGGATTCAGGAACTCTTTTTTTAATTCTATTCACCAAGGGCACTAGTAACCATTTTGGTGGAAGTATGGGTTACTAGGAATAAGCAATATGACTTAGGTAGGAAAATAAAGATAGAAGGGTGATGTCATGGTTGTTATGATTTGGTTACTTCTGTACCTGAGCGCCATGCAACACAGGCGTATACGGGACATAGATTAAAAGTGTCTGAAAATATTTGTGAGTACTAGACAGTAGCTGAGATCAGCTTCATGATCCATCTCCTTAGCCTTAACCCTTCATTGCTGGAATGAAGTGCTCACTGCACTCTGCAATAGACTCAGGATTTAGATGACTGCCTGTTACTTCACATATTCTTGGCTGATGATGTTGGTAGATGTTCAATGCTTTCAGCCTCACAGTGCATTGATTTGACCTCTGACACCACACAGTTAAGGGACTCAGCTCCTGAACAGGAGTCTGGTAGAAACTGGAGTAGTGAAAAGCGTTAATGAAGTGAAAAATCCTATTCCTTGCTGGTTGCTTGAGCCTGGCTTTCCATTCTGTAATTACTCGTATTCTCAACTCAAATGTAAGCTGCCATGTTTATTATCAGTATTGATTATAGATGGTTGGTTTGTGGATTATGTAATAAATTTTGTACCTGTAGAGGTTATCTAAACACTGAATGGTGTAAGAGAATATGAATTGGAAAATATTTGAGTGCAAGTGTTCATGGTTATAAACTAAGTCCCAGTGTTCACCTGTTGGGACTGAGAAAGACTTTACTATGGAGATATTCCTTGATTCAATTAAAATTGGGGAATTTCCCATGTACAAATTGAGATTCACAGCCCAATTGCTTGTTATTATATCATTGTCACATTGGACTAAATTTTCTTGACAGATACTGCTAGTACATGGATGTTATTAGATACCACAAAGTCAAGAATGTATGGTATGAAATATCATCCACATGCTTCTTGCATTTGGCTGAAACATTTAGTAATATTTTGGATATACAACATGATGCCAAAATTAACAGTTATCAGAAACAACATGGAAAATCAAATATTCTGGAAAAATTAATAAAATTTAATGTTATGTGGATTGTCTTTTAAAGTTAAATTCTTTGTATATCAGAATGGTCATATTTAGTCTGTTAAAGTTTTCATATATTACAGCACTGTTTGCTGTATTTTATCATTTAAAAGTATATGCCTGTGTAGCATGCAACTGGGAAAGAGCTTTCCATCTGGTTCTGCTTGCTGCAGTTTGCCATTTGAATTCTACAATATCATTGTATTCAAATTCACTAATTTCTTTGGAATCCCAAATTAATTTAAAATTTCATATGAATACATTCTGTTTATTGTGTCATATGCTTGTTTAAATCAATAAACAATAAGTGCAAATCAAGGTTAAATCCATAAAATTTTTCAAGAATTCTTCTTAACATAAAAACAATTAACATTAGATATCCTTTCCTAAAACCACACTGATAATCACCTAAAATCTCCTCTGCCTAAGGGACCAGCCCTCTGTGCAGAATATTAGCTGAAACTTTATAACATACATTTAATTGTTACATTGGAGTTTTGTCTTCTGTCTTATGGATGGGGCATATTATTGCAGTATGCTGTTTTCTGGCATTCTTTCTGATGTCTGTGTTATTTCTGTTAGTGCATGAATTTCATATGATAATTATTTATGTCCTGCACTAATATTATCTTCTCCTGGTGACTGATTATTCTTTGATGTTCTTATTATTTTCTGTACTTCATCTTTTGTTGGGAGTTGAACATGAGCATGAGGTACTTGATATATCACTTCATCCCTTATGTCCATATCATCTTTACTATTAAGGGTTACATAGAAATATTTCTGTATTTTCATGAACAGTGGATCATTTCCAGTTAAATTATTAACTGTTTCTTCACAAAGGGATGTGCTTAGGCAGAAACTGACCTTTATTCCACAAGCTGATATACAGAACTTTTTTGCCTCGTTTATTTTGTGTGCTTCCCTCCATACCTTCCAACATTTTAAGTTTATGAACCCTCTAATTCCCTCTACAGATTTTCTAGGTGTCATGTGGTTCATTTTTGTAAATTTTCGATATTCAATCTTGTCTTCCTATTCAGCATTTTAACATGGGCTTCATTTCTTTCTTCTAACTTTATCTGACATTCTTCAAACTTTATCTGACATTCTTCATCGTACCAGTCTTTCATGTTTGTCCTTTCCGTATACCCAACTGCCTCACTAGTGATCATTGTCACCACTTGCTTAATATTCCCCCATTTAGTTTCTCTTGTTTCTTTATTCTGATTATTTGGTTATTACCTCAGTAGTACAATTTCTTATCTCTTGTTTGTATTTATTTATGATTTCCAAATACTTTAATTTTCTGATGTCATATAAAGGTATAATTATATACCATGTATATAATTATACCTTTATATTTTCTGTCAGTATTTAATCTGATGTAACTGGTGATAAAAATCACAGCCTGCACCTTTACAACTTCTTCTTAAAAAGCATGCCTTCCATCCACAATACACGATCTATGTGATTACTGTTTCATCTGTCAGGGGATTGCCAAGTCTCCTTATATGTATTCTTGTGTGGGAAGAACATATTTTTTTGTATTGTATTGCTATTATTATTAGTCACAAAATCATTTGCTGTAAACCTATTTTCTTTTGATATCCCATGCAGGCTCCATTTGCCTGTAATTGGCATGAAGACTTCTTGTCTTCCTATTTTGGTATTTTGGCATTGAAATCACCCCCTATAGTTTTAAATTAAATGTTGGAATTCTTTTATATATCTGATTAAGTTTTTTGTGAAGGGAGTCATTAATTAGCCTGTCTTTTTCTTTTGTAAGTCTGTGTACCGAAATTATTGTAAAATTATTAAATGCTCTTCTTGTCCTCAGGGGGCATAAGCTCTCATCCACCACTTCAAAATACATAATGGCTTTTTATACTTTTTGTTAATAAGAAGGCTGCTTCCAAAAGTGTTACTGTCATTACTACTGTACATCATTGTAAACTTCCCTGTATCTGAAACTCCATCCATCTTATCGCTTGGATTGCTGCAGTGTCAGTTGTGTGTTTTTTTTAACATTTTTAAACCTGATTTTAACATTCCTCCTCTCTATAGACTGAGTACATTCCAAGTAGTAGTATAAAAATCTTAATCCTTATATCTTTTCCTTGGTCTTTTACCAATATTATCCATCTGGCATCCATTATTAAGGCTTCTGAACAATGAGGCTTTGTTTTGTGGAGGTGAGGTTGCTAGCCTCATGCCCCAATGTCCAAACTGGAGGACCAGGTTATCCCTTTTTGTCTGGGTCATCACCTTTGACCTGTCTGGCATGGGCAACCCTACCAGCAGCTACGCTACTTTCGGCTAGCTCCCAGGATGATTTGACCACAAGAGTCCCACCACTGCAACAAAATAGACATACTGTCAGATGGAGAGTCAGGGAATATTCAGAATTAATTTTTGTTGGTCCAGCAGCTGACTGGCATGCAGAGAATGGTAAGATGGCAGGTCCAGTAGCAGAATGTGTAAGAATTTGGAATATTGTTTAGCAGATTAATGTGAACAGTGTAACACATATAGAATTTTACATTTAATTTGCATAGTGTAATGCCACAAAGATTGGTTTTAGGGTATAAATATTTTGGAGGAGGTTGTTGTTATCTATACTCATGCTACCCTGACAACCTTGAAAATGGAGGCAATGAGCTTATCTGAAACTTTGGGACATTTATACCAAATCACATGGCATCATTTCTCTGATGACTGCGTTCCAGAAATAAATTTAATACATAGTCTCATGGTATGTGTAGTGGTATTATGATGATGCATAAGTATAAATTATAATGTGCTGTTGGGAAATGGACTGTTGTTTTTAGGGTTGTGTGGTCAAAGAATTTGTGATATTAGTACAACAAGGTTAGTGAAAGTGTGAATTACCTCATCTTGAGGTATGCATAATTGTGGAGGACAGGTGTGCAGCCACTGTATTTGCTTGTTTGGTTGGTGGTCCTCCACATTTCTAAGGGACCGTACATATTATATAACAATTTTCCAGTAATTCAGCTATAATAATTTCTAACTTTGTTTGTCAGTCACATTCTGAATTCAGTTTTGGATGATGTATACGATTTTGTTTTTTGTTTGTTTAATGATTGAATGTTTATATTTACCTGTTTATAGTTTTGGTTCTGTATTAATGTATTCATCAACTTTACCTTGACATTTGATTTGTTGTGGTTTCAGAAATTCACTGTGACAATACTTTATTTTGCGCTTATAAAACATTGACGATAACGCGGATAAATTTTTAATATTTTGTTTATGTACTGCTGTTTTTGAAGAAACTTCAAAACAAAATTGTGATGTTGCCAAAAAATTAGAGTAAATATTTTTAGTTCTTGGTTTTCTACTGAAGCACTTTGTACTGAGTGTTTTCCTATGTTTGATATCGGATGTCCTGTACAAATTATTTCCATTTGCATTTTGGATTAACAAGGATGTTGGGAAATATCACTTTTATTAATAATTATGTCTCTGCAAGCTTTGTAATTAGGTGGTATGTATTCATCTTGGATTGTTGCTAGAATGTAAACTTTTCAAATTATTTAATTTGTAGCATGTTACTGCAAGGAAAGGATGATCAGAAAATACTACAAGGCATATTATTCATAACTTAAATTTTTTCTGCTGTTATATTAGTGCTTCTTTATATTGTCCCATTGATAGTGTTAACATATAGCTCACATCTCGTGTGTATCTCATTAGTGAAAAGTTTTGTGTTGATTACACGTAGCATAGAAACCTTTGTCATTGGCTGAGCCATGTACTCGTTATAACTTTGAATACAAGGTTTGCTTCAGAATGATTGCATATCTGTTTACTTACTGTAACGATGTTAAACAATGAAACAAAGGTGGGACTGAATGGTACAATATCAGAAATTGCATGTCAGTCTCTCTTGCACATTTCTGTCATGTATGTTCGGTGTTCTACCAAGCACTTCTGTGGATATCAGCAGCAACATATCAGGTAGCAAATGGAGGTACAGTGGTTGAATGTGAAATGAACAGCTTCAAGAACTGTAAGCCTTGTATATATTTCCTTTCTAATTACTTAATAGGTTTTTTTTTTTTATTGAAATATGTGTTTAGTAGTGTTTTTCAACAGGTGATCTGCAGATAAGGACAGGATTCTGGTTTGCTGCAGTGTGTGCATCTGTAGCAAATTGTCAGTGCATATTTGACATTATGTTTATTAGTCATCATTTTATGACATGTGAAATTTCTGGAGGCTGTGATCATCTAATTGTTACTATAAAAATTGTGATTAAGAATAATCCACTTTTTGAAGGCCATTACTCCATTTTACCGCTAGTCAGTTAGCTACATTATAAATTAAAACACAAATTGATTTCTGAAAATTAGAAATGGGTTAACAAGGAACAATGATTTTTGTAGGTATGGTAGTGTAGAAAGCAGTAGAAAAGTGTGTTAAAGTTAAGAGCACTGTGTATGTACTTCCGTTCTTATGAATGAAAATGTTACATGTGCTTTCTACTACATATCAAGATGATGTAATATATTTTATGTAGGTGTTTAATTCAGACCTTTTATTTCATGGATTAAGTTATATTTATTTATCTGTTGTGGATTGTGTTGTCATTCATATTTGGATTGAAGATTACTGTGAATAATCTCAGTAGAGACTAATGGGAGAAAATTTGTCAGTTCTAATTCTGGAAGAATTTTTTTGATCTCACTTGAAATGCTGTATTAACAGGAAGTCATTTTTTTGTTGATGTAATTCAAAATCATTTTTATTTGTTGCATGGCTTTTCATTTATAAGATTTTTATATGACTCATGGAGATGAAGGATGGGAATAACGTGTTTTGCAGCAGTGACTGTCTTTGAAGGAAGTCACATACTGATTTTAGATCGAAGTTAGCTAATGTTGATGGCACACAACACCTGCTTTCTGCCAAGTCTCACTTTAGCTGCCACAACATTAGTGTTACTGGCATTTCTGCCTGCCACAGGGTCGGAAGAGGCTTGCTTTCACACTTGAACAAAAAATGCACATCATTCGTGAAATAGAGAGTGGGAAAAGCAAATCGGACGTTAGCCGTGAGTTAGGGCTAGCGAGTTCCACCGTCGCAACTATTTGGAAAAATCGCGACGGCGTTCTCACAGCCTATGAAAACAACGTTCCTGTGGTGACGAAGAATGAGAATCTGAGTCATGAAGCAACACCATCCTCCTCCCCAAATAAAGATGACATGCTGCTTATGCAGATGCAAGAAACGGTAAGACTTTATCATCATTAGCTGATGCCCCACCCCGTTTCTCATCCCAGTTTTCATGTAGGCCCGATTGCAGTGAAACCTCGTGTCAGTTAAAAAATATCTGGCATTTAATGTGTAAATTTACTTCGATTTTGTAAACCATCATGGTGCAGTAATCTAAAACACCAAAATTACTTTAAGTTGTTGCTATGTTTCAAGTGTACGTAATTGTTTTAAAAGTGTATGCATATATATTGCTTGTGATATTTAAACCTCTTAGAACAAATTCACTGTTTACCTGCAGAATGAAGGAGCTGTATCTCCTAAGATTGATTATTGTTAGCTGTTGTATGTTCATCATGGGCTTGTTTAACGGTTCACACATTGGTCTGCCGACTTTCAGCGCCTTATTTCTGTATTTGTCACAGTTGCAGCTGTAGTGACTGTGTCCATGCAAGTTAAATGAAGTGGAATTTACAGAATTGTATAAAAATGTTTACTGAGTAAACGAGGTCTCGCTGTTAAATGAGCAGGCAAAATAGTAGACTAGATATTTCCCCAAACCAGCATGGCAGTTTGAAATGTTGCAGGCTGTGGGTGTAGGGGATAGAAATTTGTAAGTGCTTGGTAGCATAGAAGAAACAATTTCACAGTATTTGAATTATATCTGCTTGAGAGAAAACCAAACAACAAATGGATTCTTCTGACTGACGTCCTGTTCAAATCTGATTTGACGCCAACCATTAATAGACTGTAACTGTCAGAATGGTCCATATTGTTAGGAACATTTTAACTTGCTTAGTAGATTGAGATGTTTAATGCACATACACACACATTACACCTTCTTGTTAGCAGTTGCAAGCTATTCACTGCAGCAACCATTAATTAACAGAAGGGCTTTTTTTTAGTACACTAATGCTATGATTGTGTAAAGATGTGCATTTTGGTAACTGTTACAATTCTGGGGGAACAGCATCAACTTTCATGGAGTAATGGCCATTGCAAACCTTCTCAAGTCATTTAAATTTATTGAAACAGTTTGCTATCCTGTAAGTCAAGCACAGTCCACATACAAGTGAATTTCTTGTCTTGTATTACATAACGTTGAGATTTTGTAGTAATTCTAAAGACCCTTGATTCTCTTAGATTATTGATTCTAACAACTATAGAATGTTGTATGTAGTTTCACTAGCTACAATCCAAGGTTGAAACTGTCTTATTAAACTTACATTATTAGAAGAGAACTTAACTAACCTGCATGGAATATGTATTTTTTTCTGTATGTTTCTTTAGCCTAATGCTTAGTAGAAGTATTTGTGGGAGTTACTAACATACACAGTGGTTCATTTTCACAGATGCTGTGTGGGCCACAAAAGTATTTTAACAGGTTTGAAACACTTGGAAAGACATTATGTGTATATAATGGGGGAATTTCAGTACAATGCAAACATGCTAATTGTACAGGAGATTATGTCCACAGCATAATTGAAAGAAGTTAGCCTCTGGTGTATCATACTTTGAAGCCAGTACTTTCCAACATCTCATATGCAATAGAGATGTGTCTGTGTATCAGTTTTTTCTTTCACACTTACAATTAAAGATTAATGTTTGGAAATATGGAAATTGATTTTAACTCATTAAAAAAAAGCAGACAAATAAATTAACTTATTGAGTAATAGAAAGTAAAATGTTCAACAACAACAACAACAACAACAACAACAACAACAATAACAACAACAATAATAATAAACAATTTAGAATGGATTAGATCAGAACCTTCAGTTGCTACCAGGTCTCCTGTTGGCCATTGAGCTACAGAAGATCACACTACTGAGCACTGCACACATTATTTGTAAAGTGCTGGGGTAAATCACCTAGATCTCTTGTTGAGATCTGGACTTACCAGAAGACTGCCACCTGATAACTAATAAGCAAGAATAAATTTAAAATAGTAATAATTCAATGTGTCTGCCAAGGTGAGTCATTTCAAGCAAATTCTTAAATTTTTCTCTATTCTTCTCTGCCCTCCCTTAAACATTCCTCACATATTTGTGGCAGCTGTTCTTCTGCTCTGTTTTGTGTATCTTTCCTCACTTAATTCTTACAGCATACTTATGTCTCATGCACTGACAAGAATTCAATAGAATATATTTCCAGTAAATGTATGATGTCTAAATGTGACTTGTTGCAGCCCACTCTTGTTACCTACAGGCTAGCGACCCTTTTATCATACAAGAGTGGGATATTTAAATATACTGTAATGTGACACCAGGAGTGTATTTTAACTGGTGAATTTTGACAGGTGACTTTGGAGATAAGTTGCTTTTGCTGTAATGTTCCAGTGAAAGAGATTTGAAAGAAAATACACTGCAAAATTCGTGTTACTAGTGACTTAAAAAAAAGTCACCAAAAAGTAAAAGTAAAAGTAAAAGAAAATATTACGTACCATACATAAATACAAATGTATTGCACTTGCATTTATGGTAAGGCTTTCTTTCACACATTATGGTGGAACTCGGATTTAGAAGTTTACCTTTGTACGGTAAATATGGAAACATGGGTCTGTACTCAGGCTAGCATTACACTGTGTGTAAAGTTTGGTAGTCATTTATTTCTTATTACCTAAGCACACAAGATTGGTGTATTGAGCCTCAAGTTGGTTTATTAGACTGTACTGTGGGTTTGGTTTCCACTTAGCTTGGACTGAGGACAAGGTTCTGGTGCTGTCATTTTGAAAAGATTTTGTGTACAGTCACACAAAATTTTTGATATATATTTTATATAAAATCTTTTGTCCACCTGCATGTTCTCTTATTGTCTGAACAGCTGTCAGACATTAAATTCCCTGTCAGTGCTGCCCATGTTGTGACTCTAGTTTTCAGCAGTGACATGTTTTTGAGCTTTTCATTGTTCATCACACAAGTGGCCTTGTGCTTCTGGTTTGTAGATATTCATCAGCATGTATGTCTTATCATAACACGCCCATTTTGATTTCACTGTTTGCCAGTACTCCCAGGCATGCCTTTACAGTTGTGCCTGACAGTTCCACAAGAGTTGATAATGACTGTTGTGCAGGTCACCAAATATATTTGGGAGGGAGAAGAAATTGTCCATGTAACCTTAGTGGCCTATGCATTCTAAATTCCTAGTGACACTCTGACTCACTGTCGCATGTGTAGCTGTCACTGTCCATGTTGCATTGTGTGTGGCCTTTCCCATGTATGTGCTCATATTGTAAGTATAGCCAGTGATGCCTGACACTTTGTAAATTGTTGTACAAAAGCATTTATGTTTCTTAGAAATATGTTGCTTGGAAATAATTTTTTCTTCAAAGAGCAGAATAACTTCATCCACAACCAGATGTTCAGCTCAGCTGTGAAGTGTAGTATGAATGTTGTTTAGTTGCTGAAGAGAGATGCAACTGTTTAAAGTCTGTCAGTTCCTGTGAGTTATGTCTGGTTGATTCATATTGTCACAGAACTGCAGAAGTGTTCAGTGCATGTGGTGGGGCTTTTAAGAAGTGTAAAGTGATAATTTAATGTGCAAGTTTGCAGTTTTCCGCAGTGATGTTATTAAGAATCCATTATTCTGGGATGTGACACTGTTCTATTGGGTGAAGAGTGCCTGATGTTTTGAAGGAATACAGTGCCTTCATCTTCAAGGATGATCCATGAACCTCTTCATTGTCACATCTTAGAAGTCAGGAATCCTCAGTAGTCAAAATGTTGTAAATATAGACCATTCAAGTTTGTGTGGGTGTTCATAGCACCCCATTTATATATTGCTATTCTAATGTGTTTCAGTCCATTTGGACTCCCATTCCAGATCATACGCTCATATAAAATCCTGATCTTTCCTAATTAGCTTAGTAATCTTAAATTGGTTTGTGGTTCACTGTGTACCTCAGTTACAGTGTAGTAATACAGACCTTCCAACTACACATGTGTTAATAGCACCCCCTTTTTATGGCTCTTCTCATGTGTTTTGATCCCTTCACACCATCATCAGGAATTACACTCCCCAGATATTAATAGATGATGATTAAGTGGTTCATTTAGAGTGAGCCACAAACTTGAATGATGTGTTTCTGGAAGTATTCATGCAGTGACTACAAGCGCACAAACTGTCCATGAACCTCAGCTGTCATTTATGTACCATGTGCATGTGTACTGTAGAAAATTACCAGTGTACCACATATTGAATACGTGTTTTTCTGAATAACCTGAGCACATATGGTAGTTGCGTGAAATTTTGAGGTTATTTACTACGTTTACTACGTGATGGTGCGAGTGAAGAAACTAGATTTCATCCAACAGTCCATGTATGTCAACAGGGGGACTGTTAAGTCGGCTGTTGGTAGCCAAGGAGTAGGCATCAGTGTGTAGTACATGCACTAGTGCTGAAAAGACTTTGCTTGCATTTGTGTGGATGTTACTTACTATCCACTCCATTCTGCTCTTTCCCATTCAGTTTCTCTTCATTGCATTTCTGTGTGCCATCACTTTGTAAATGTGCTGTATGTGATTAGTTCAGAATCAGAGTAATAAAGTGTATCAGTTCACCATTGTCTGGAATGTAAAGTTCTTCATTTTCAGCACTTCATAATCAAGCCTTAACCATGAGAAATGTCCCACTCATAGTTTTTACCAACAAATATGTAAATTTCTTTTATGTATTTTTAGATTTTTTGGAATCTGCCAGGCAACCAGGCGTACTTATAATATGACTACATTAGACTGATGTATAAAACCTTGAGGCTTATGAAACAAATGAATGCTAGCAGTTTTAGTGCATGGGATTATACATAATTCATATATTGCAAAGTTAATTAAGCCTTATAGGGTGTTATTTTATGTCAAATGGTAAATAGTTCCTGACATTTCAGAGGAGCATAGTGCCTCCATTTGCAGGGTCAAGCAGTTCAAGAACACAGGGCTGCTTGATGAAAACATAGTTGTCTGTAACGTGTAATGTCAAGGTCTTCAACAGAGTTGGCACACAGACATAAAACATCACTAACATGGTAATTTATTAGTCATACGAGGAAAAGACATAACACCTGTGACAAAAACCTGAAAACTTATGCGATAAAATTTCATGTCATAAGCAGATAATACATAAAGGGTGCTGAATTTTGACATTTGTGTGTGTATTATAAAAAAGAGGCCTAGGGTGGAATCATGTGGTAAACCAAAATGCATATAACATGGGTGAGGGAACTTCTCATTAAGTGGACAGAATACAATTCTGTCCTGTAGACAACCAGTAAACTAAGCAGTGAATCCTGGTGATATGCCAGAAATCTTCAGAATATTGAGAAATTACAATAAGTTCTCATTTAACATGGAACAAAACAAAGTAGAATGGAATATTTTTCTCTTAAGAATTAATTGTAATAACTCCAAAGAATAATGTTAGTGAGTGAGCTATGTTTATTAAATCTTTGGTCACTAAAACTTGTCAGTGTAAGAGTAAATGTTATATAGGACACTGTTGAGGGCCACCTGTATGTGGAACCTAGGAAAGGTTTAACTGGGATCAGCATAAGTGGATTTCGTCTACCCTTGTCTGCAGAGTGCAGGTGTGACTGTATTCAAGTGCTTATTGTATTTGGTATTGGTTTAGTAAATCCATGCCAAGATGGATGGAGTTGAAATTTTAAACAGAAGGGTAGTTGATCCTGCATAACACATTCTGAAACTTCAGACAAATTATTAGAAATCAGAGTAGGCCTGTAGTTAGTCACAAGAGCACTTCTGCCCTTCATGAAGATAGGAATAAATGCTACCTCTTTTCCTGCAGGGCAAAACCCCCTTTTGAATAGACTGAAAAATATATACTCTAGAATGGCAGTAAATATTGCTGAGCAGTTTTTGTGATAGCAATAGGGATTTTGTCTAATTTGGCAGACTTCAGTGCCATAAGTAATGGAATTTCCTGCTTGACATTATTATCATAAATGAAAGAAATACTTTAAAAGTTGGATAAGATAGCATTAGGAACTTTAGGAATATTGACAAACATTAAATATAAAAGTAGACCAAAGTAGTCAGCAAAAGCTCCCACAGTAAGTTGTGACTTCATAACACAATTACTACCAGTTTTATTTTGTGTAATACTTTGATTGGTCTTACCGAATGTAACGATGTAGAGCACTTCAAAAAATGATTAGGTTGGGTTGTGCTGTTGTTGTCCACAGATTTCAGCTAATCGGTGAATTTAATCTGCTGATAGGGGTGTAAAAAATAATGTTCTGCTGAGTACATTTGATTTTCATTTATCTTCTTAAAAAGTAAAGGTTTCTTCTTCTTCTTGAAGAAATTTTTTGCTAATACTGACATTGATGATGATAGTGATGGTGACCAATAACAATGATAATTATGATGACAGCCATGATAATGTGTGAAATACAGTATTTTCAGTTGCAAGCAAGAAGAAATGGCTGACTCAAGTATGACTGATATGTCCATTTGTGCATGAGTCCAGCATGCTAACCTTTATGCTGCATTTACTTTAATTGGAAATTTCCTTAACCTAAATATAACATTACAAACACAATGTTTGTGGGACTGTAAGTACATGCTATAAGAAAGCAGGCTTTGTGAGTTCTGCCAAGTACTCATTTCTTTGCCTAAATAAATATAAATTTCAGAAGTGATTGTGTCATTGTGTGGCCAGCTTAACTCATCCTAGCTCTAATCATTAATTACTCATGTCATTATTTGTATTTCTCACCAGTTTCCTCATGTAAACTATTAAGATGTAACATTGTTTCCAAAGTGAAAACTTTATCTCTAGAAATTTACATTAATGATCTTGTGGTTCTGCTGCACCCTGCACAGACTGCGACACTGACTTGTACACAGAGGTGATGCAAAAGTAACACTATGTTACATGCTAGGTTCTGAGTTGCCATGGGAGTTTTTATTTATGTCGTTAGCATGTAAGTAGTTGTGTGACCATGACCACGGTCCTTGAAAGATGTGAATTGTTTCTCTGTTGTTGTAGTGGCCAGTTTGATCAGTCTTGAAAGTAGTATACAATAATATGAGCACAGTGTCGTCCATCATGTACGTCTTTGGTAATGACCCTGCATTTGCTATGTGGCAAAGGGTGGTGAGAAGATATGATGGAGTAGCAGGAGCAGACATAGCTGACTTTAAGGAATTATTCAGGCTTGCAATAAATTATGAGAACAATTTTCTTTAAATGGACTATGCTCTTCTGATTATGAAGCATACTTGTTGCTGCATGAGTAACCTAGTATCATGTATTGCATGTCCATGAATGATATTTACAATTTTGATATTGTATTGTTCTAAACATATTCAAAGTACAGTCAAGAAATTTAAACTGTTTGCAGGACTAATTTAGAAACTGCTATTGAAGACTAATAAAATTTCTTGTGAGCACCACAAATGGTTCAATGATTGTCAAACCAATATTTAAGCTGTGCTGCACTTAATTTTGGAAATGTAATGGAAAATGGAAGTGTAGTGGGTTTCATTGTTGGTAAATCAGATTTGGTGTGTCTTCTGCCCTTCTGTTTTGGATCCTGTTTTGCAGTAATGTTGATTGTAGCTCTACCTGGTATCCAGAATGTATTGTGGCCTGCAACCTAGGAAACTGATTTAAATTTACAGAGTGTGTTTTTCCAGCTGATTGTTTGTGTCAACAGTACTTAAATGTGCTCTGAATAATACAAGATTAAAATTTTACAAATGATTTATGGACATGCTGTATTTCTTTTTATATGTTTGCCGCAAATGTTTGTTAAGATAGTTTGCTGTAGACTTTTCTTTTGACGTGTTAGCCGTTGATAATTGCTGCATGCTGAATGTTGCGCATACTGAATGGATGTGGTTCTGTTGTTTATGTTGCATGTTCAGGCCAGGCGCAGGCGCCAGGAGGAGCTGGAGAAACAACGGCAGGAGGAGCAGTTGAGAAAACAGCAGGTAATTTTGCATTTGATTTGTCAGTCTCTCTGTGTGGTAATTGGCACAGTGGTGAGGTATGCTTACTGATACAGGAGAAAGTGACTAACAGAAGTGGAAAGATGTCTTCCAATGGATTACACAACTTCTCCAGTTGCTTATCACGTTGCATATCTTATTGTGCAGTGAATCACACTGCATTATGTCAGAAATTATTTTTCTCTGTATTTTGATATTTTGGAAGTCAGTGATACATTTGAGTTTAATATTAAGCTGGATAATGTTGGACCATTATGCACAGAAATTAAGTTTACATGATAATGTTTAGTGTGTATAATCAGTAGTGTATGTTTTTGGAATCCATCTTGGATGTTAAATATGGAGAAGGGTGAGTCAGGCAGATCTACATGACTTTATTTATTTTATTTTATGTGCTTCCTGTGAGGAATACTCATATATATAAATTAAATACATAGGTCATTTCAGAAGGTTTGTGTATGATTTAATGTAATAACAAAATACAAGATAACCACACTACTGGTATGCCTGAATGTTTACACACTCTTCTACTCAGTGTTATCACCAGCACTGTCACACACTTTCCCTATCTATGTGGTAAATGATCAGTAGCAGCTCTGTATTCATCCTTGCTCAGACAATGTAAAGAGGCAGTGACAGCAGTGTTGCTATCTTCTTCTGATTCAAATCGTTTACCCCGAAGATGATATTTCACCCATGCAACCAACCAGTAATAACATGGGGCGAAATCTGGAGAGTAGGGAGCACGTGCTAACACATCCCAGCCGAGCAGATTTTGCACATCATGACACTGAAGTGTTGCATTGTCCTGGAGCAAAATGACAATGCTCAGGTAATTGTGGTTATTTACGGCGAAGATCTGGCCTCACCTTATCCTGCAAGAGTGCGCACTATTGTTGGCCATTGACTGTGGTACCAACTGGCACAGGATGGTCACGCACAAGTCCACTTCAGCTGAAGAACATAAAGTGCATGACTTTCCGAGCATTCTGACTGAAACATGCAATTTTCTTCCTCGTAATGTTTGGGTGCACAATTCAGCATTCTTTCATTTTAGCTGAGAGTCAAATGAATGTGTCCATGACACATCATCCCATAAAATGTGATCAAGGAAGATGTTGCCTTCATTCCTGCAACTCTGCAGATGGCTGGTGGCAAGAAGAACGTGCATGGCTCCTTGGTCAAAGTTGAGCGTATGTGGAATCCACTTTTCACATACTGTTTGTTTCCCTCAGCTGTTGGTGAGGGTAAGGTAAATACTTGCTGGAGAGATTGCATCTTCTTTAGCAATTCCCGTGCATGAGGTACTGGGTGTACATTCAAGGACAGGTTTCACTTGTTCCATGTGGAATTCATCTGTCACTGATGTTGGGGTTCCACTGTGAGGGGCATTGTCTGTCTCTTCCCAGCCATTCTTAATGGTATTCACCCATCAACAAACAGTTTCATGTGGCCCTAAAACCTTCCTCTAACAACTTGTAACACTCCAGTGCACTTTTACCCAACAAAACATGAAATTTTAGTAATATTCTCACATCCTTCCATGATAATCTTCCTTGTAGTCTTTCCTGATCCATAGCTGAACAGCAACTGACATCACAAAGACAGTGCACCTTTGTTACAGCAGCAGTAGTGCCACTAATGCCACACATGTGTTGCAAGTTTAGTCATATGAAACACTGCATGCTGCTGCCACCATTCATTGACCCATGTAGTATTTAACAAAATGTCTCTATCAGCCACACCATGCAAGTCAGCTCAAACATTTATTCTTTTGACTTGACTTTGGGAATTGTCTGGTTCCAGCTAGGGCAGGGACACTGGATGTCCTGACTGAGGTTTTAATGTGGTGTTTCATGCCACCAGCAGTTGGCCATGAACACTTCTGTGCATGTCCTTTCCAATTTCATTATGTACTAATCTGCCTCAGTTCTGTGCTGTATATTCTGAGCTGCTGAGAGTGTTGATAAATAAACCCTCAATTTGATTTTGATTGGCATACAAAATGAAAATTTTAAAAATATTTAATCATCTGAAAAATTATGCACAAATTTACTCTTGTTCTATACAGGTATTTTACTGAAAATTGAAGATTGTGAGGGGGTGTTGTAAGTGAGGTTATCTTGTTTGGGTAAATGTGGTAAATATGTGTACAGCTGATATGGCTGAGTCAGTTACATGACTTCCTCTTGGGTGGATTAACAGGATTTGGTTTGCAGTGAGAGTGGGATTGTTTTTCTCTTTGCCACCTCATCCTAACTAGTAGGATAACTAAGTCAAAGAAGGATGAAATTGGCACAGAAGGTAACACACTTCAGGGAGATGAGAAATGTGTACACAGGTTTGGTACTTAAACCTGACAGAAGAAACCACTTTGGAGCCTTAGTCATAGGTGGTAGGATAATGTGAAGATTATCTTAAAAATAGAGGATGTCAAGTTGTGGGCTGGATTCTTTAGGCCCAGAAGTGAGTGCAGTGGCAGACTGTATTGTACATCTTAATAAACACTTAAGAGGCTGAGGGATTGTTAGCTTCTCAAGAAGGACCCTGCTCCACGGACTTAATCATGTGTACCTAACTTCTAACTATTTTAATATTTCAGGAACGAGAATTGAAACGCCAGCAAGCTGTACTGATCAAGGAACAAGTAAGTACTTTAGTCTGTTGTGTAACTATTCACTATTGCTGCAGGTCCTTAGGAGAAGATGCTGTATTTGCTCTTGTAATTTGATTGGCCATTTCTAAAAACTGACCAATTTCTGTCAGAAATTAAACCATTGATAATTAGTGGCCGCTTGGTGTTGGCTTATTTTTAGTTTAAAAGATCTATGAGGCTAATATCTGCCTGTGAGGTGTCTTCAGTAAAAGGTCTAAATCATTATTTATATTAAAATAAATTCCAGTTGTCCAGTAGTGTTTATAATGTAGGTATGTCCATTTACATAAAGGGCCAAAGATACTTTTGTTTAGTTATATTGTAATTATCTAGTTTACTGGATTGTTCAGAGTGTTACCTCCTTATGTCTGTATGGTATTTAAATGGCACATAATGCAAAAGATTTTGTCATTTAGGAGCTTAGAAATTTAATGTACAATGCAGAGCAACTAGCATTACCAGATGTTCATATCTTCATAAGAGTCCTTCATTAATACCTTTAGTTGTTCATCTGTCCCATACTAATCTTAACTTTTGGTCATGTTTAAATGAAAATAATGGTGTGAGATAATTGGCTGTTTTAAGGTTGGCTGTGGAATTTAATTGAATTGCTTCGGTGGAAACTGGAGTAGGTCATCTCAGCTGGATTCTGCTTGGCTTGGAAATGTAAAAGGGCGCTTGTGATAATAATGTTCAACTTGCCAGTTACTGTATTTGGTGGACTGTAAGACACATGAATATTTGGAATGAAAATTTAGAGGGAAAAGTATTTTCCTTACATTTTAAGCTCATTTGAAAACAGTCATTAACAGAATGGCAGTTTGTTTGATGGAATGTCAAAAGTCAAGGGAACTACATGTTGCCAGTCTGACCAGGCTCAAACGTGATTCTTCTTATCAGCCAGTTGTTTAGCTAGGATTTTGGTGCCTGGGGTAGGTAATGACAATAGTTGCCCCTAATACAAATTATGAACTTTAAAAAAAAGTCACAGTTATTTTTTGTTTTCTTGTATTGGGCTCAATAATTTCAATTTTTTTTTCAGAGCAGGAGATCAAAGTTTTTTTATGTAAAATATTCATTTGTCACTTTTTTTTCTCTCTCCCCTTGGACTCTAGTTTCCAGGGCAGCCGCACCACTGCTGCTAGCCGAGGGGGGGGGGGGGGCCCCCACTTTTTCTCCCCACATTCCAAACTTTTCTAAACTGCCAACCACCTATTTTTACCTTT
>Ga0123352_10005452_pt1 | contig 19169 bp, 10 predicted proteins | sample TergutLab28metaG_FD_89700 | JGI IMG/M metagenome (GOLD analysis project Ga0123352, IMG submission 89700) | Labiotermes labralis P1 segment gut microbial communities from Petit-Saut dam, French Guiana - Lab288 P1 | ecosystem: Host-associated > Arthropoda: Insects > Digestive system > Gut ... | reverse complement strand
CCCTACATTCATACAGCTAACTCCCTACATTCATACAACTAACTCCCTACATTCATACAGATAACTCCCTAGATTCATACAGCTAACTCCCTACATTCATACAGCTAACTCCCTACATTCATATGCTAACTCCCTACATTCATACAACTAACTCCCTACATTCATACAGCTAACTCCCTACATTCATATGCTAACTCCTTTCATTCATAAGCTAATTCCCTACATTCATACAGCTAACTCCCTACATTCATAAGCTAACTCCCTACATTCATACAGCTAACTCCCTACATTCATAAGCTAACTCCCTACATTCATACAGTTAACTCCCTACATTCACACAGCTAACTCCCTACATTCATACTACCTCCACGCAATATATAATTTTTTTAAGAGTTTTACATTTGCCTAGATGGTCAGTAAATGTCTGCATATTGATAAGTATGTAAACTTTCAGGGCAACACAAATATCTATTTATTGTCATATAGCTATACTTTTCAGTCCACTTACAGGGAAATAATCGGGCTTTTAAATACACCCTTTCAAACAAGCAAATATGCATACGAAGTACCCACGTCTTTGTGATATCTCATATTAAACAAGTTTATTTGTTGTATTTCTGTGATGTCATCTATTAACTTTTGTGTAAAAATAAAATTATCTATGTTAAAAGCCTTCATTTTAAAACATTTTGGACAATACCTGCGAGTTTACTACAGTTAAAAGTTTGATGCTTTTGAATTAAAAACTATGTTCAAAATTTTCTTTGCGTTGAGATTTGCTTCGTTTTCCTCATTCTTCTGTCTTATTTAGTGTTGTGTCGTGAAGAGTGAGTTTCCATGAAACACGTAACTCCATATCGATTTCTCCTATTCAGAATCAACACCTTCAACCTTTCTTTCATAATATTTCTTTCCGGTTTCTTTCTTTAGTGTCAAATATAGTAATAATGCGGACGCCCGGTACTATACACTTCATGATAGCACCACATTGGATAACCTCAAATAGTTTTTTACATAGATTATTTTCTTTACATGAACAGCTACAAGACGACACAAAACAAATATATCACCTAAGGTTTTTAACAAAGTCGAACTCTGTTATAACGTGTCGTTATAACAGAGTTTCAAACTGAGGAGTACCACAGAATATCTGACGTATAGACGAGGTGTCATAAACCGATGTCGTTATAACGGGGTTCGACTGTAAATGGGATCTTACTAATAAAGAAATGAAGGCTTTACCTCGAACGAATATTTACTCTTTTTAAAAGTTTTTATTTAACATCCTGATGATTGTCCTGTGAGTGGGCTGAAACATGTAGCTGTAATATAACAAATGAATAGTTGCACTGGACGTAAAGTCTGTTTATTTATCAATACTGGTAACATGACACAGCGGATGGGAAATATTATATTAATAAATTTTTCAAATTCTGTGGAATTCAAAGTGTCATTATCGCGCCCTTAAAATCATTGTTTGGGGCACTATCCTTAGCCATATAAATCTAGTCCACAATATCATATCCTATTTTATTATCATATTCACTCTAAACCTAGGTATTCCGAATTGTTTCTTAATTTAGGCTTTATAACGAATTTTATGTACAAAATTATAATCTTCCCCTTGCGTGCCTACATGTCCCATTTATCTTACCCCAGATGTCAAACGTGAAGCAGTTACATGAATATAGAAATAAAGACTGAGTAAATGGACTAAATAAATAAACAAACAACCAACTCACCCTCTTGAACACCCCAATATTTATTGAAGACTAAAAAAATGAAGCCTCTTATAAACTCGTATCCAACGTCCTCGCACTTTCCCTCTCCTAGATCCAGAAACTCTCCTTAGCACGTTTCCATAGCGAGTAGGAATCTACATTAAGTAATACACACAGCACTAAATGAAAATGTACAGCGAGAACATTTTGGAGAAATATTTCAACCCATGATAAGAGTATTATATTTCTGATAAGAAGTTCATATACCTGACAGGTCAAATTTCAGGGATTGTACAAGACACCAAGTAATGAAAACCTTTGCTCTGATGTGGCCTGCTAAACACCCTAGCAGAGCATAGTCAATATCGCCTTTGCATTAGGAGGCCTTACATGACAAAGCAGAGTCGCTGCAACTTCGCCCGTCTTTGGCTAGCGGAAGGATTTACTGTGAAAGGAAATCCACTGCTTTCTGCAGATTTTATTGTAGGCGATATGACACCCTAATCAATTCATTACATGATATTAAGCCACTTATTCAACCAATAATTTTGATGATATTTATTGACGGTGATAATATACGGGAATTCCTCACATCTGCCTGATATTACTGTATTTACTGATAACACTTTTACTGTGGTCTGTTTATTTTAAGGTATTCTTTTCCAAAATTGTATATTACCTGAAATAATGTTATGGTAACAAATATATTTTGTAAGTTGTAATCTTTCTTTTGGGTTATTCCTCGGCGTCTGAATTTTATATGCCGACGTTTCGGAACACTCCCTATTTTCCATCTTCATAGGCGGTGTAAGTATTTTCCTAATTACAACGCCTATGAAGATGGAACAGGCAGAGTGTTCCGAAATGTCGGCATGTAACATTCAGATGCAGGGGAATAGCCAAAAAGAAAGAATACAACATTCAGAACACGGCGAAAGTTTGAAATTAAAAATTTTGTAAGTTACTTCTTACTTTTGACATGCCTATTTTATTAGGGACAGCAGTCTCGTATTGACGACGAATACTCTTTTCCAGAAAAAGTGACGTAAATCGAAACAAGAACATGGAAAATCATTCATGCAGACGTATTGCTCCAGACGGCCATATATGAGAATGGAGTTAATTAAACAAATTTATAACCTCAATGGCGTTTTTAAGGAAAGAGAACAAACTTGTAATTTGTTCGAGGCTTCTTTAACAATCCGTAGGCTGTTACCAGCTTAGTTACACCGTCGGTGCTCACATTGTAACTTTGTGGTTGGCATGTGGTTTTGTGTCACGTTTGGCGCTAACATTATTCTGTGACATCAGAAATCAAACGTTGTACTGGCTGAAGAACACAAGACACTGCTGATTGTACGGAAGATTTGCAGATGTACTTCGATAAGGTTTCGGACACATTTTGTGACGTGACTATTTTACGTTACATGTATTCTCTTTACAGCTTGTGGTTATTGTTTTAGAATGACTAATCAGAAACTCCTTTCACACACACACACACACAAACACACACGGCAGTACGTGATGACGTCGACCTATACTTGTTAGCTTTCTAGTGAAGTATGCATGGTCTGAATATTTGTCAGCTAGCTTGGTTTAATGTAATTATTGGAACTGGAGGAAACTGAATGCGGTTTAAACAGCCTCCCCTCTGTATAACTTACACGGCAAGAGACTCCCTTTTCCAACTCTCTGGTTTTGCAATAGGTTTGCACTGTGTTTCGTAATGAAATGCTGATGGCTTCAGTTTTACATATAAAGTTGTGATTCCCATCCTCAGTACTAGGTATATCAAATTCCAGTGTTTATATTTATGCCATTAAAATAGGCATGCAAATAAATAGAGAAAATAACAGAAATTTATATGTCTTCGTGGGGTCAAATATAATTTTCATCCAACAAGCTACACAGAATCAAATTCGTATCATAAGCTAGTAGTCAACTATAGTTTCTGATAGTCGCCGGTAGAGAAATTCCAAGTCTTTTATGGAACTTGGCAGATCGCCACAGTGCCAAAAATGATCAGACACAGCATCATATGCTGCAGCAGACAAATTCGTTTCGCATCCTCCCAGTCCACTTATTGCACCCTTTATAATGCCATGGTAACTATATGTATCATCTACTGTAACATTAAGGGATTATTCAGTTTGTCCACCCAAAGTTTGTAGGGGCGTTCGCAAAAATTTCGGAAGGCAACTATTCGTTTTGTCATGTTTCTCTGTCTGCGTGTCCGTCCGTCCTTCCGCGTGGAACAGCTCGGTTTCCACTGACGGATTTGCCTAAAATTTTAGATTGGAGAATTTTTCGAATACCTGTCAATAAAATTCAACTTTCATTACAACTTCACAAGAAAAACGAGTACTTTACACGAAGACCTGTGTGTATTCGTGATATCTGGCTGAATTCTTCTCAGAATAAGAAACGTTTCTGACAAATATGTAGAAAAAATCATGTCCAATAACTTTTTACTGAAAATCGTGATATTTATTCTATAATGTGAGAAAATATGGTACTGCCGGACAGGCCACAGATGACAATACAATACGACGCATGCGCTTTGCATGCTAGACAATTAAGGCTATAGACACATACTCCGAATTTGTAATATGTATTACTTTTCCACGGCAATTCTGGTTAAGCGATCGCGCATCGTTGTCACGCTATAAGGACATCACTTTTCTTGTCATCAGTTTCTTATGAATCTCACAATAAATACCGATTATTTCTCCAGACAGCATTGCCGTTTCGCCTTTTATCTGTGAGGTACGAACTCAATATTTTTATACAAAAGAGAAGAATGTCAAGCTTCAGAAGGTTAAAATACGTTTCAATATAACTTTCCCATCTACGTCTCAGTTTCCCATGTTCCATTCCCAAGATTTCCAATTACAATTTTCATATTTACGTATATTTATGCTGAGGGCTTCATGGCCATATAAATTCACACTGTGGTGGATTTATGAGTTCTGATAACGTGCATTGTCACAGACAAGTACCAACGTTTCGGAGAAATATATTCCTAACATTCTCACTGCTTAGTGACATTTCTCATAAACGTTGGAAGCAACTTCCCCCATTCTACTACGTCATGACACGTAAGAGGAAAATATGGATATTTTACATCGATTTTTCTTCTGCATTCCTAAATAGACCTATATTTTATATACTGAAGAAGAAAATCTACCCAGATAGAAACCGTCAGCCACCGATTAATGTGTACAATGATAAGATTTATTACTAAAATAGTAATGAATCGATTTAATGCCGGCCTATTTGCAAGTTCTGAAAGTAAATTTGTGAAGTAGTAGTGAAGAGCGTGTTTGGATTTGAACACATAACCTTCATACTGACACCGCTGCTTCGTTAGATTTAGAAGATTGTTTCCCTTCCGCTCACTGTTTTTATAATAAACAAGTGTATCAATCAAATCTCCAGCGCAGTGTGTACCATTTAAATTAACTCTCTCATGTGATCAAGTAAATATAAATTAGACCCTTAAGCTCACACCAGTTTTCTTAGACTTTTGAGCGTTTCAGCGTAAAAATAATATTTTTCTTCCTAAATTATTACCCAAAATTAATTTTTTTACGTTTATACAATTCTACACTTCGTAAAACTTCTGGATCCACAAAATTTGGAAACCCTAATAATAGGATGGGTGACTGTCAGCTTCAGAGATCCGATTGTGCTTCATAGATTTAGCGCCCCAAAACTTTAACTAGAATATTGCTTACATTGTTTAGAAAGTGGAGAAATGTGGAAGAGATGGAAGCCATGATCCATGGATAAACATTGCATATGTTTAGAATGGCAGTGAACTTCAATGTGGAGGCGTAAGAAGTAAGAACACTGCGATAGAATACGTTGGGTGACATGCCTTCTTTGTATGCAAATGTTGTCAATTATTTAAGTGCCGACATGTAGGTACACAGACAGGAGTTCAGTGTGATGCAAAAGGGGTGAAGTAAGTTTGGAATTTTAAAGAAGACGATTCTAGACGGGGCTGTGTGAGACTGGATACCTTAGTGGGGGAGAATTTTTTATTTATGGCATATTCAAAGACGCTCTCAGCTGTTTGGATTACGTAGCTTCGAACGGCATATTATTAGTTTATAATGAATTCGAAAATGTAAAAGAAAGCGGTTGTTGCCTATTTTGACGTACTCTACCGGAATTTGGCAAAGGTTCTGAGGAAAACCAGGAAGAACCTGAGTCATAGTAACCGATCGCTGGGCTTTATCTCCGGGCTAAGAAGTTTACCGCCTTTTGCAATGGGACGGGTCAGTGCTTACTAAAAAGTCAGGGAAAACAAATGCCTCTCTGTTCACGTTGAGAATGACTGAAACCTACCATGACATTGGAGAAACTCTTCTGCGATACGTTGGTAAATATCTAGCAGAATAAATGAAGTCACATTCCAAACATCAACAATTTGTGAGTTCTGACGGTTGAAATATCTGCAATTCATGAAGCCCAGCGGCTAATATTACTTTCATCAACAGCAGTGACAGCGTATATGCACATTTTATCCGATTGGGAATATTTGTTACTGATTCCTTCTTTACCATGAGAAATTCAATAACAGCCCGTTGTTTAAAACGCACATCGCCATATCATGCCGTTTTGACAACATCCTGCACATGTGCAGCAAACCTCTTATTTCGCAACGTTGCAGTAGGAAGTGGCACATTCAAAATTAATTCCATAAAAAAGTGCAGATATTTCTTGTTGATTTTGACTGGAGTATAGAAATTGTTGCAAAATTTTTGGGCAACATTCTCATTTTATGTTTTGTATTTTCGGAGAATATATCCGAATATGAGGTTAAAAAGTGTATTTATCTCAGTATTTAACCAACTTGATGCACAGCCCCTGGTATCATCACGCCTATAGGTGTGATGATACCAGGGGCTGTTTAATGCAATTTTGACCTCCTGATGATGAGCACGTGTGCTCGAAACATGTACAGGCATGAAATAAAACTTATTGTGAAACAAATTTTGTGCGTCAAGTTGGTTAATTACTGAGATAAATATACTGAGATGCACGGTCAGCAAAACGCCCAAAAAATTACAAAAGTGTGTTTCTCTACGTTACTACAGTACGCAAAAAGACGTTCCTCCCTACAACACCAATCCGAGGAATAAACCGATAATTCCCGTATGAAATTTAGTAAGGTGTATCACTGCAAAAACAATGCACTAACTCCACGAAGAAGACGTGTCGCTGCCAGTCACCGAGCTGTCAAAAATTTCCCTGTCTTTTAGCGAAAACCTAGGCTCATTCTTATGTACACAAGTGTCCGATATGTGACCACAACCTGGACCAAATAAACCTAAGCCAAACACTCGTATTATACTTCTTTAAGATACAATCTAATGCGATCCTTTCATTTGTCAATAGATGTCACGTGTGTATTTTTTTTCGAGATTGTCATTGAAATATTTTTTTTCTCATTTTGGTAATGAACCCCTCACGAACCGTTCCTTTAATCACCCTGCATTTCACAACCCCAATACGACAGCATAAAAACATATAGTATGACTCTATTCATTATACATTACTTACTTACTTACTCCATGACGCAGAGTCCTTATTGATAAGCTAACTGGTTTGCAGCTAGTCAAGAAATTCTCCGCATTTCACGGAACCCGAAGGTTCATCATCGCACTCACAAACGTCAGCCACCTGTCTCTATCCTGGGCGAGCCTAATCCATTCCATATACCCACATCCTACCTCCTGGAGATCCATCCTAACATTATCCACCCATCTACGCCTAGGTCTCCCCAGTGGTCTCTTTTCCTCCGGTTTCCCCACCAAGACCCTATACACCCCCTCTCCTCACCCATACGCGCCACATGCCCAGCCCATCTTATTCTTCTCGATTACATCACACGCATGTTGGGTGAGGAGTACAAATCATTTAGCTCCTCGTTAATTCATTATATATTAATCCACAACATTTTGAATCTTATTTGGAAGAGTTACACAAAAAATATACCAACAATGACTCTGTAAAAACTACAAATTATACAGCCAAACTGAAATGGATGCAGATATCACTGACAGCAACGACATAATCCAGGCGCGGCAAGTGTGATAAGCTATAGAAAGCTTGCCTTTGGAGCGGTTAGAAATTTTAATGACGTCATGCTTTATTATAGCAGTACAGTGAGATGAATAAACGTAAACGGAGAGTAAAATGTCGAAGTTGCAATTAAGGTACAGGTCAGAGAGTCTGAATTCTCGGTCCCACTCAGTGTTACATAACAAGCTGTGCGCCAGTTTCGAGCATGATTCTGTACCCAGGAGACCCTCTCGAGTGAAACACGTTCGGCACGGCCCTTAATGAGCATGTACAGTCTGCCAATTGTACAGTCCACACTGCCTAAAACACTGAATTTAAATGTGGTTTCTAATGCAATAAATGTGCCAAGTTATTTACACACCGTAAAAATAAAAAAGCTTATGAGTAAATTCAAGGAAGTCTATGTGGTAAAGATTGATTCACTGTAGGTTACGACGCTGGTTAGTTGGGTGGATGGCTGCCGATGTTTCAAGGAAAATACTGCCTTCAGAAATCAAGCAGCCTCCTTGGACTGAGAACACAAGAAAAGATAAAATGGCATGGCATAAAAACTTGAGAAATCAGGAACCCATTGGGAAGACCTTGAATTCCGTACGGCTTTAAAAGGTGTTTTCCAAGGATTTGTCAGAATTATTCAGAGAATTTTCGAAAACTTGGGCCTAAATATTCAAACACTCAAAGGTCTAATTATCACTTTTCTTCAGAGCGCAAGTCAGTTACTTTACCAGTTCAGGACAAAACGTCTTAGGGGCAACATATTCGAATCATCCATAAGTGAATAATATGTAATAATAAGTATAACTAATACGTTAAACAAACACAATCACAAGTTCATAAATATTAAAATTTTAAGCGTGATTTGTCTTATATTTTTGTAGTAGACATTTTAATTTACATTTTACAGAATTTGTTTTTTATTTCAAGTGTTTTTGCCGAATTTGGAAAGACTATGAATGACTTACGTATTAAGTAAGACTAGGAAGGCATCGATAATGTGTTTATTTACGCGGTATCACAATACATATATAGAGAGACTAAAAAAAAGTAAAGCCTTTATTGAAGACGATGTTCAATATCCGAGCCGAAAATAAAAAAGTGTGAGTTTCGAAACACTAGGCAAAAACCGCGAGATTTTCTCTTTTCACAGCGGTGATACTGAAATTGAAGTCGTCTGTGATGCTACGTCCTGGCAATTGTTAATTAATTATTGATATTTCGAGGAACTTTAGTACTTTTCTGAGCCCAGCAGGACTGCATGACCCCTGCAGGTGAAAGCAATATGCTCTTTCTAAAAGTCGGTGACAGGTTACCAGCCGCCACTGTGCATCGTCCCTGAAACATCAGCACAATAGTTAACCACTGAGTCGTTAGGGTCGATCTTAGTATTAGCTGTAGACTATGATGTAATCCTTACTGAATGAGACAGGTCACATTTCATTCTACTGTCGACAATAATCACATAAATGTTAACGCGCGCCCTTTATGGTAAAACAAAATGCAACATTCGATAAGCAGAAGGATTATTCAACCAGTTGGTTGGAAACTTTCCGCCCCGTCGAACGGTATCGACAATTGTTACAATCGCTGGGCACACGTGTTTCTATGCACAAGTACATACAAACACACACACCACACACAATTTTACGGACCATAACACTACTATAACTTCAATTGTGGTAGAAGTAAATATCAGCGGGACCACCTAAACTGCCAGGTTAATCTCCAGACCACGAGATTTAGTACAAAATAGTAGGATTATTTAGTATTTATCCGAGAAATATGACGGTACGGGCAACACAATAGTAAAATTATTATAAAAATTCTAACTTTGTTGTACAGGTTTCGTCAGAACAACACAAAATATACATCGAGTGAAATTTAACTAATATGCCCCACTTTATTGTCGTGTTAATTCTTTCTGTCTAATTAAAATCATTGATAAGCATTAAACTGATACTAATTTCACACTGACGGAGCTTTCTTGTGGGTTTTACTGACCTATAAATACCTGATAACTATGAACCACGATCTGTCACTGACGACTAGATGTCCGATTCCCTCTTATCCAAGTCAGCTTCATTTGAGCGTCCCTTACACACTACACACGCCAGACGGATAACAACAGACCACATTATCGACATCTCTCAATTTACTGCACATTATACTGAAACGACTAGCTAAGAGCACTGCTGAATTCGCCGTAGATATCTCCGTGTCCGTTGAACGTAAGCATTGAATGGACAGCTTCCTTCCTGATATCAATTACTCTGTAAAACGGTTCTTACTAAAGCAGTTCAGGTACAGTCTGATATTATCAAACAGCAGCAATGACAGTCGGCATTACTGCTTCATATTCGGCAGGTGTCACTGTCCCATCTCGACCAAGTTAACTCGACTTGTTTTATTTTCTGACAAATTTAGTACTGTCCAAAGCGACGATATATTTCTTCCAGATGCTTACAAATAGCATATTTACCCACATACTAAATGCGTTCGCTGTTGAATGTAGGTTACCTGTGTAGCATTGCATAGCAGCAGTCCTCTGTCTTATTGTAAAAGGAAGCCACGATAAGCACGACACTTACCTAAAAGAGAAAGAAGAAAACCAATTAATAAACTAATATAGAGGCAAAAAAATTAAAAAAAAAGCATTTTTATAAAATGCAGCGTTATAGATGACGATATATTAATGCTACGTCTATGAACTACGCGAAACGATAATTTTACAGGAGTAATAAGATATAAAATACAGGATTTTACTCGTACATCACACTGGAAATATAAAAAATTTAGTTTCACAAAAATTGCTGGGGGTGTCATCTATTTTTCTAAATACATGCACCACACTCCCTATATGTTACATTTATACAGCGCAGTGCACGTAAAGTTGGTTTACAAGTTGATAAAAGTATAACGTTCAATGTTTGTCCCTTTTTTTAATGTTTTGTTGACCGTGCATCGTGATATATCCGTACAATACGAACCAACAGGATGCACTATTTACTCTCAATTTATTTCAACAAGTAACCTCTACATGTTTCGAGCAGATTTACTGCTTATCATCAGAAGGTACTAGTCTGCATATACAGCAATTGGTATATGTCATGCGTTTATGTTGGCTGGCTGCTAGCAGCTTGTTGCTTAATAACTGAATAATTCCGTTTGATCTCTAGGTATGTTGCAAGTCGGCTATACATCTGAGAGCATGAGCAAAGAATTATTTGTCACTACGATCTGTTTAGTCAAATTATGCCTCTAAATTAGGCCATGATCAACGTTTCAGTGCACAATGGGACACTTTACGCGAAGACGTATGTAAGTTTTATTTTCCGGCCACACAAACATTCCATGAAAGCAATATTAAATAAAAATCCAACTAGATGCAACAGCATGCAGTCTGATTTATTTTACTGCAAAATCACCCTACATGTTTCGGGTGTCACAGCATCCATCATCAGGAGTGCTAAAAACTGTAACCGCAGCCTGCGGTACAGGTCATAATATCGGTACAGCTACTTCCCTCCAGCGTGGTCAGATCCCGATCCTGATGATGGGTGCAGTGACACCCGAAACATGTAGAGTGATTTTGCAGCAAAATAAATCAGGCTGCATGCTGTTGCATCTAGTTGGATTTTTATTTAATAGTGAATTATGATGCACGGAACCATGAGCTTAAAATTCCATGAAAGCATTACTGTGCGACACTAAATATTGTACATAGTTGACAATGACATAAAACGCTACAGCACACACACACACACACACACACACACACACACAATGCACTGTTGCATTTCCGCTGCAAAGTGAGTTATGTGATCATGCCACGATGTTACGATATACTAACATTGTTTATCTTGTTAATATGGTTCGTGGTGTATATAATAACCAATAGACTCTAATGGGTTAAGAAAAAAATGAAGGAACATTTGTGTACAGGCACATTCCTAGGCACAGGCGTGAATAAAATAAGAAGGCGAAAGCATTACAAAGATTTATTAAGTGAACTATGAACTCTTAATAACGTAATTTATCATGCAGTTTAAGTTTTAAATCACAACTTGAGTTCTGTATCCCATTCCCAAACTTGATATTACTGTAAACCACCATTTGTTTCCGACACGAGCCGGCAATAAGTCTTAAAAAAAAAAAGACGCGGAGATTTCATGTAAATCCGGGAGAAAAAGTTTCAAAGTTGGTATCGCTGTCTGAATAATAAGGGCGCGTAATACTTAAGCCTACTTTAGAAATATGACGATAAAGTAATATTAGGCCATCTCCTTTCCTACGCGCTCTTCAGTTTCTAAGCATCTGAGCCGCGCTGTTAATTCTGCATCTGATCTCAATTATAACCGTACTGCAGAATGATGAGTGGTTCACTTAAAAGCTATGCCAAACGTATTCATTACTCAAAATAATTATAAAGCATGACTTTAGAATAATGATGATGGAAATGTATTTCACCGTATCAGCCGAGTGTGTGCGTGGAGAGACCGAGGGAAATCAGAAAAACCTGAGTTGGGCCACCTTTAAAGAGGGGGTTGGGTATTGCGTGGTTTTACAAAATATGAAGTTAGAATTTATGTAGTTGCTGAGTCACATCACACAATTCGGTGATGTGCCTACTGACAATAAGTCTTCTGCAGTGCATAGGCCTATCGAATGTGTTAACCCTAGGCCTAAAATAATATTTGGGTATTGTGTTGCTTAATATGCTATTGTTAAGTTGTTAGTTCTCATTCTGAGCTTTCGCCTGTTTAAATCCTATTGATCTTAAATACCATCTCGTTATGGCTCTCCCTCCACCTCACTTCTGCTCTCTTCATCCGGTTTTCCGATTCACATTTAATATAATATGCGCAGTTGCCTGAACTTTTCAGTTATGTGACCTTGTTGCCAGTGAGTATTTTCGTCAGCACAATTTTCTCATTCATGTTTGGCCATTTGTTTTCAGGAGCCTCTCGCTCCACTTCTGCATTTTTTTGGGGAGGAATATCAACAATAGATGGTATAAATCAGAAGCTGCACAACTCGTCAGCTCCACTTAATATATGGTACTGTGTAACAATATATTATTTTGCATCTGTCATGACAATGAAGCTTTATTTCCAATGAATATGAGAGAAATTAGCGGGTCTCTTTATAAAACGAAGGATAACTAATTTTAATGTAGTTTTCATAATTAAATTATTTATTTACATTTCTAGTGTTGTTAAATTTTAATTTATTCATTTATGTTTTAATTATAATGCTACTGGTACTCAAATTTCTGACAATACTATCATTAGCCCAGTTGTAGACCTATAGCATGTAACTGAAGCATTATTTGTGAGTACGCCTCATGAAGTGGAAAGGATGTAGTAAATACTGTCGTGTCCCTCTCTGAGTTGCTATCGTATTATCCGCTTAAAGTGCCTGAGAAAAGACACGGTTATATTCAGCCACCATAGTCCGTGTCCCGGCAAAATTCCACAACACCGGGCACAACCACATTGCACGATATGACAATATAAGTTGTTCAGATTATTTCATATAGAATTGTTAGTAAGTCTGTGGTTGCAAATACATGGATGGAGATGTCTTGACCTAATTTCAAGTCCTATCTCATAATTTGCCCGAATAGGCTGAAGAAAACAATGATAAACATCAGAGAGACTAGCCAGTGTCCAGACTCAGCTTTGAGCCAGGGACTTATGGAATACGAAACACGACTGTGAACCTTTCTACCACAAAGTTCGTGTTTAAAGTTTTAGATAAATTTATGAGCCTTTGTACTTGACAGAAGAGATGCATTATACTGAAACTGATCCTTCTGAAAGAAATTGGCGAAAAGTTGCCCGTTCTGCCATCTTTAGATACCTGAATGTGAAGTTTAATCTTTATCCAAACCTGCAGTTTGAGTTACCGTGGAAGGGAACGAAATACCAGTGCAAGCAACGAAGGAATATGGGGAATGGCCATATTGTTCCACTCTTTCTTAAACTCAGCATTAGGTAGGGACAAGTGGTCAAATTTATTCCAAGGGTAAGAAGCCCTGTGAACCATTCAGTGTGAGGCTCTTGGGTGAACGTCAAAGCCTCTTTGATTCTAGGAGAAGACAAAATAACCTTGTTCTGCAGGGAATCGAAACACGATAACTTGACTGTCTAATGCTTGCGTCTCCAAGCCTCTTAAACCAAAAAGACTCATACCCGTTATTGTCGGGTTGGTTTAAATGGACAATACTACGGCAGTTACCATGGATGGAAACACAAGAACGCGTTTGTAACCAAGAGTACATTACGAACATTTTTAAAAAGTGGCTGTCTGTGACAGCATAACGTATGTTTATGATCAACTGATGTTATACAGTGCCTACTGGGTTCAAGACAGAGTTCCCATCGCAGGCGAACGGGATAAGGGAAGATATTAAACCGCGAATGTCTGTGCAACCTCCGGTCTTTTAACAATAACAAAAAAAAATTGATACAATTTTTTTTATCGAGGAATACAATTTATTTATAGACTCCTTTCAAAATAAATGCTTCTATAGAGTTGCTCCAAGGTTTTGCTCACAATGGGACTCAAAATAGAACAGCGAATACGATTTTGGGATTTGGAAAGCAATCTGAAGAAATCGTAAGTTTGATAAAGAGATTCGGATTTAACAGTCCCTCTCTTTCATGGACATTAGCAAAGCTTTGAATTCAGATCGTACTTAGTATTCCGTAAAAGTCTAATTTCATCGTATTGCGTTCAGAATTTAAGACTGAAGCAATTTCAGAAAGAACAGTGCATCTACCATGAGGGCGGGTGTTGCAGAGCGCGGAAGGAAGGGCGTAGGCCGAGAAGCCAGCAAAGTGTGACCCGCCCTGATGTTGGACAAGACCTACCCTCTATAGAACCTACAAGAACTTGCCACATTCTTGCTATACCCGCACGTGACTTTCGTGGGGTGCGAATAACTTACAATTAAAATGTCTCAGAATAGAAACGGCGAAGCAGCCGGAGAAAGTTAGCAACAGAATTGTACAGCAAGAGTATTCAGCGTCTTCATGTGACAGCCGTCACGGTCGAAAGTGAACACACACTGAAAAGTAGTTACCTGAATTTTGACGTAACCTTAGCCAGGTTTGAATCTCTACGACAAAACAAGGCTGTCTAATTACCGGCACGACAATTGGTTTTTGTGCAGTCCGAACAGAACCCTTCTTTCTGCTAAAATGTGAGTTACTTTTTCCTTACTTTTTAAAACGGTGGCTACACGTGGTAAGAAAATTTCACTAAACATTACTACTAATAATATTTCTGATAGGCTAACTATTGAAACTATTTCAGTGACGGACATAGAATGCTGTTATATTAGAAGAGAGTTTTGGCAGCCTAGTGCTTCGGATAACCAGCAAACACCGGAAGAAATAATTGTAAATTTTACCTAAAATAATTATACGTAAGGCACAGAGTAATTTTATGTAAGGCTCACACTAATTGTGTATAAGGCCACAATAATTTTATACAAGGCCTGCAGGAACTATAAATAAGAGTCACTGTAATTTTAGATAAAGCCAAATAATAACAACTGTATATAAAGGCTGAAGTAATTTTACATAATGCCTAAATAATTGTATATAGGGCCCGAAATAATTGTATACAAGTACCATAATAATTGTATGCACGGCCCACAGTACTTTTACATGGGCCCCAAAATAACTGAGTATAAGCCCCACAACTGGTATAGGCTATATAGAGCCCACTAAAAACTTATATAAGACCCAGAATAATTATATATATGCAGCCAAAAGTAGCTGTAAATAAGCCTCAAAATACTGTTACAAAATGTCTACAATAATTACATATAGGCCCACAGTATAGAACGCAAAGTCCAAACGTTTTCCGGGTCAACGATTCATTCCAATCAGAAAAGGGAGGGAAATTATTTTAACTGCCCAGCTGGTGAGTCGGTAACTGTCTTTGTTAATCAATTATGTAATTAGAACTTCCTTATTCTTAAGCCGTGGGCCAGTTTTAACCAGAGCATAAATCTCGACATTTCCCCCAAGGCATTCTAGGAAAGTAAATGTGTTTAAGTGAGACACCTACAGCTCTAAGTACAATTCGATAGAGTGCCGTTCGTGATACTGAGCATTGAAGGCTTACAATAGCTTTCCTCTATTTACCGGCCAGGCGACCCGGAATACTCAGACTCTCGGTTCCTCCTGTCTTCGCTAGAATCCGTCTTCAGTAACCAGTCGGGCACTACATGGTTGTTCCATTCTACTCCTCGTGCAGTCACCCATTCTCTTACTGATAGCGCTTCTTCTAACATAGTAAAGTTTACCCCAGTTTATTCGGCCTACATGTGCTCAACTAAAAGTGTTTCCTTACATTCATCATATTTAATATCAACTTTTTGCAATATGTTTTTATTTGTTAATTATTGCTCCGCCATATTTCGGCCCCAGCTGTTGGCCATTTTCAGGTAGTTAGCAAGTTTTTCGATGTGTGCAGTTTTTGTGTCAACTTATTTTGTGGCAGTTTTACATATACGATTAAAATTAAAATGTTAAGAACCTTAAAAATCAGTTTATGCAATAAAAAATTATATTACGTGGACACCGATGCAATTTGATGTGTCCAGACATCTGAGTTTAGACTTTCTTCAAAAGAAACATTCCCGTAATCAAGTTTAAGGTACCTCGTGTTCCAGTTATGGAAGAATGTAACACTACACGTGATTGAGTCAAATAATTTCCAATCAAACACAATATACATCTCGTATACAGAACCTTTAAACAGCAAATTTATCGGGTTTTAATTAGGCCATCATGGGCCGGTTCAAGATATTACAAAGAGGTTTAATGAATCTTGTACAGCCTGATGATGGCTTCACTCAAAGCCGAGAAATGTCGCTGTTGTTATGTTCTATACAACAAACATGTGTTAAGTCTGACGAATAATTATTGACTCTTTCCATATTCGTTCTTTTTTTATCCTCCCAAAATGCCCTGTTCTATAGTTGAATAAAGACAGACCAACTTGATGTCACTTGCTTTTTTATTTCATTATTTAATGCTCAACTTATTTCGGATGTTAGTACATCCGAAACATGTTGAGCATTAAATAATGAAATAATAAAGCAAGTGACATCAGGTTGGTCTATCTTTATTCAACTATCAAAATGATGCACGGTACAATAAACATAAGCCCCTGCTCTGTGTTATCTGCTCATGTTTCAGCTGCAGAGATCAGAATTGGCCTGATAGCACTCTTACTCACTGCCACCTTTAGTCCTGTCTACGTATATAATCTTCTTCCACATAATGTTAGTGGAACATTCGAATAAACTAGCTGCCCCACCTTCTTATGGCTTATTTCTGTCTGTAGGCCTACGTTGCTTGTAATTCAAACTCCCACATATTTAAAAATTATCATTCGTTCCATTTTTTTAAATTTCCTTCTTGCAGCGTTATGGATAGATTATTTTTTATTTCAGTTGTGGAAAGTCTCAACTTTAGCCTCTGATCACCAATTCAACCAATACAATGTCCTATGCAGATCAGTTAGTCTTTCCTACGATTGGTTAGCTGCTTTACCAGTCTTATGTTTAGCCGGTGTCTGTGTCGTTACCAGATGATCCAGCAGTAAGCACCGTGAATGATACGTGCCATCTGTTCCACTGCCAGATGTGATGCAGTAATTGTAAATATGCTTGTGTGAAGAGCAAGTTTATAAAGTGGTTTTGTATCCTGTGCTTGTATAATTATCAATTTTTTTAATATGTAAATTTCAACAAGAGGAATATTGCCAGATTGACAGTTTAGTGAGAGAGCGGGGATTGTAAAGTGGTGAAAATAAATAAGAGAATGTGGAAGTGGTAGGTTTACACAACTCTGCGTTGAAAGTTTCAAGTCCTTGTCACGAGTACGGGTCCCTGCCGAAAGAGAATGACGCTAGGCTTTTTGCGAATGTCACAGTAAGGGGGCAGATTGCACTGACTGGACTGTCATTAGACTCATTTATTTCAATAAACCAAGAAAACTGAATAACTGTCTACAGTTTGTGTAGTAACAGGACGAGGTAGCCGTGGTAGGTCAGGCAGCGTAATGAAGAGGCCACTGAAAGTAAGACCTGGGCCCGATTCCTCGTGGTAGGAAACATTTCGTATTCCCCACCGTGTAGAGACCGGCTCTGGGGCTCGTTCACCATCTTATCCAATAGGGATTAGGGGTTATTTTTCCTGGAGTAACGAGAAAGGGGAATTTAGCTGATCGCCTATTTCCCTGTAGCGTCGAGGCGAAGATGCAAGTGGCTACACATCCTATCCGCATGAATATGACTTCACGTCGCAGTGCTTAGGACCAACTGAACACACAGACAAATCTCACCTTAGTATTAGTAATAGTAGTTGGCCTAATGGGAGTAACAAAACTGTAAGACGGCATAAAACTGTTGACAATCATCATTTCCATCATATTCATGTTCTTAGCACCATCTACATTTCTTCAAAGTTAAGAGTAATTCTTAGCAATGATTGTACATAAAGTTAACTAAATAATATTTAAAGTACAAGAAGACGAAAGATTATTTACAACAAATACGATAAGTATAAATCACTTCAATTCTTTATGTATGTATGTATGTATCTATGTGTGTGTATATATATATATATATATATATATATAACATGCTGACGTAGTAGTCTAATAGCCAATTGCAACAAAGCACAAATGTCTACATTTAATATGGAAATATATAAGAGTTAATACTGAAATAATTTACTTAGGGTAGCATATTTTCATGCCTAAGAAAAAATTTATTGGATGCGATAAAAGAACATGTAAACAAATCTGCTCTTTAGAATGCCAGTTTTATAGAACTGCGATCAAACTACATGAAAAAACAGAAAATTTACAAAATAAACACAGGGTACATATAAAGGACAGGCAATAAGGCAGTATCAATACAAAGCCGGTGCTTGTACCCCGTAAATCGTGTGATACTACATACTGTAAAAACTGGTCTCCTTTTTTTTTTTTTTATCAACGCTCAACAGAGTACCCTTAGAAATGACTATGCCACGCGGTAAAACCCATGTTGTAAGTAGAGTCATGCCATCACAAGAGAAGAAGGAAACTCGAGGTGCCAGGCATATAAAATGCACGGCAACATTTCAAGTTATGATCCTCATGGAATAACGAATATAGGCGATGAGCAAAGGGATGTAAGAACGTGGCATCCTGGAGCAGTAGCATGTCTTCGGTGCAATATTAGAACAAAAAGGATAACATGAAGTGGAAGGATAATAACATGAAGGAGGGACGGAGATGAAGACAAGAAGGTTAAAATAATAATAATAATAATAATAATAATAATAAT
>Ga0123352_10005449_pt1 | contig 19172 bp, 14 predicted proteins | sample TergutLab28metaG_FD_89700 | JGI IMG/M metagenome (GOLD analysis project Ga0123352, IMG submission 89700) | Labiotermes labralis P1 segment gut microbial communities from Petit-Saut dam, French Guiana - Lab288 P1 | ecosystem: Host-associated > Arthropoda: Insects > Digestive system > Gut ... | reverse complement strand
TTCAAGGTCATCGTCAGCTACATGCAGGATGTTTGGATCTCAAGTTACAAGCAGACAGACTGCTCTTGAACCTTATTTTAGAACGATAAGCCTGCAAAATGTTATGGGAATGAACATTAAAAGTGTTTAAAATGTCCGGTCACCATGGGGTATTTAATTAAAGGACCAGCCCGACGGCAATGTGTAAATATCTGTCTACATATATCAAATTTTGGTATGGTGAACTGATGTTGAGAAGACAAACAAAAGTACACTACACTAACTGGTATCTTACACTTTGCATGGTGTACGTATGTGGATGAGGGCTTTCCAGATCATACGGGATCATGACCAATGTAGTTGTATTCATCCTCCACATAATAAAGAAACAACTAAGAACTGGAAACTGGCTTATTGCTACACATTTTAATATTTAATATCATAATACACTAGTTTATGGTTATCAATTTTATGTATTTTAGCATTTTAAGATATTAGTCACTCCTACAAGGAGGAGCAAAACCTAGATTGGGATGTTGGCTTGTATACCTTTGTTATGACTCCCTGAGAATGGCCCCTTTGTGCCAAAACATGTAGGAGTTGATATATGTCATAAATGGTGTGTCATGGAGTGCATGCGTTGGATGATATACTGATTGTAAGAACATGCACAGTATGAATAACATAAAACTAAAAAAGTGTGTGATCATACAACATAGGATTACATTGCTTTGACACATGATGCCACTGGACTTGCTGTTCGTCACGAACATTTTGGAGAAACATGTTGCCTTCATTGGAAGGGTGGAAGATCTCATCTGCTCAAGAATGTTGGTAATCATATGCTGCACCATATGGTAACATACCAGACTACACTACTGTGAGAACCTCAGGTATAAAGCAGAGATTGTGTTACCCCAGTATGGACCAAAATTAAATTTTCCTGGCAATGTTTAATGTAAACACCAATATAAAATGTCATAGAAGTTTGTGCAGCAGTTTCAGAAGTGGAACATGAAAATTAATGGATTGACAGAGTTTATATTGATATTATTCATTCCATACACTAGTCATGCAATCAATCACATTCACCAGCAGATGCACACAACAGGATTACAAACTGTACATAAGCTTTGAAAACTCCCACGTTTGGGCATTGAGGCACCAACCTCAGGGAGTCACCAATATGATGGTATACAAGCACCAATACATCAATCTGGGAAGTACAATGCCAAGTGTTACAATATTACAGAGTATTATAATTATAAAATATGTACAATGTTAAGTGTAAAATTACAGCATTATCTACATTATACGCAGTGCATGCATGTAAACGTCTGAGTCCATACTGTGCAATCCAAGAGGATCTAGACTCCCCAAGGATGGCACCTCAGCACCAATACATAAAGGAGCTTTTGAAACTTATGTACAGTTTGTATGCCTATTATGTGCATTTGTTGGAGAATGTGACTGATTGTTCTTAATTATGGGTTTATTTTATGTACGTAATGCAAAGAGCTGCAAAAACACGAAAAGAACCGTGTGACTACAGTTGACATGTACCTGCACAGGAAAGATATTTACATTGAAATCAACCAGCCCACATAAGGCTCTGGTGAATTATTCTATTATTTATGTAGAAAACAAAGAATATTTCTTCTTTGTCGCTGCACATATGAAATATTCCACATTGTGAAAGCTGCTGTTTATTCTTTGTACTCAATTCATTTACTCATACAAACATCTATGCGTGTAATTCTAACATACACATGAAATTTGTGTCAGTGTGAGGTTTTTATGGAGGAAAGTGTTCAGAGTCTGCTCTTCTTGGTTGTGAGTCCATGTTCACTTAGCTGTATAGGTAGGTACCACTGTTTCATAGGAATTTGATCAAACATGCCGAAGATGAAGGCATGATGTTCTCCCAAACTGTTCTTATTCTTTACACACTACAAAGTTTCAAAACCCAGAAGACAACAGAAACTGGGTTACTTGGTTAATTTCATACTACATTGTTTAGATTCTTTTTTGTTTCATGGTTGTAACTTATATTTGGAACATCTTGATGTAGGTACATAAAGTCTGGCTGTGTTGTAGAGCATCTGTTGGCTCCCATTCAGTTCATGCTCGTTTCACTAGACTGTACTTCCTACTGACATTCTCATAAGACCCTCAATTGCTCATTGTTTACACTAACATCTAGCAGCAAAACTGTGTGCTGTTTTGGGCTTCAGCATTTCCTCCATGCCAGATTGCAGGGATACTGCATGAAGTATGGTTGACATAAGATAAAAGGGGCCTTAAATTTAAATCTTCTTTGAACTAGAGATGAGTGTACTAGTAAACAATAGTAAGATAAACTGTCATTCATAATTAAAATTTATTTTCACTACTTAGTATTCTTTTAAATATGTTTTGGCCAGCTTGTCCATCTTCAGGGAATGCCCCCCCCCCCAAAAAAAAGTTAATGGTAATGGTAAGTTCTACAAAAAGAAGAAATGAGATCTTGTTGTTACATAGAGTGCACTAATTCATAAGGATTGATGATATGCAAGAATATTGCCTTGAAAGTTCTAGGTTTTACACAATTTGAGGTTATTTTATGTTCAATAATTTGATTAAGATACAAAATTTTAATTTGATAAGATTTTGTGGAGTAGTTTCCTTGAGTCTACAAATTTTAGATGTGAATGATGGGTTATTTTAATATACTTGACATATCACAACAGGATGAATAGGATGCAGGTTAGAGATTCGTGTGTTCCCCACACTCAAATGTACAAAAATTTGTGTTCAGGTAGGAGATTTTTATTAGAATTAGTTGTATAACTGTTAACCTTTATACTCTTTCTTACTACAGAATCATTATATCTTTCTCTACAATCTAGTTAAAACTACACATGCATGTATATTATATTTGTGCACAAATGAGGCAGTACACAGTACCTACTGGAAGTAATTATTTTGTATGACTTCTCAAATGATACTATTCTAGGCAATAAATAAATAAACAAATCAATAAAAACAATGAAATGAGTATCAATGTGACTAGGTGTGTACAGTCTTGAAGTGATGTTGCCAAGACGGGAGCCTTCTGGGATGTGACACTGCAGTGTTGGGTGACTAATTCCGATGTGCTGAATGACTGTGGTGTCTTCATCTTCCGGGTCATGCAGCCCAAGCAGTCTTAAGAAGAATGCTTGACCCTGAAGATGAAGGAACCACAATCCTTTGAAACATTGGGAACTACTCACCCAACAACAGAACGTCATATTCCAGAAGGCTTATGTCTACATCTCTAGGTTTTTATGTTCAGATATCACCAAGCAAGACAGCTCTAGCAGTAACGTTTGTGACTTGTATTCAGAAAGTCTCTAGTTTGAGTCTCTGCAGAGACACTGCCATACCTAAGTTTTATCATGATTCACCATAGTCATTCCAGGCAAACAGTGTGACAGTCCCTAAACTTGCCCATAACCTAATGAAATCTCTAGCTGAAAGCCGTGTTAGGTGGTCCAAATACAAGTTTTGGGGTCTGATTCCATCTCCATCATCAGGTTTCTGATATGACTTGTGCCTAATCTTCTCAATTTCCCCGCCTGCATGAGGCTGGCCTCATACTGGTCCATAAACGAACGAGGTTAGGGGGCTGCTATGAGACTGGCTTTTTGCGGGTATGTAATTGGGACAGTCTGAGTGCCTGATGATGGAGATGGAGTTGTTCTCTGAAATGTTGGTGTATTTGAACTTGTAGTCTGTGGCCAAATTATACAACATCCTTTCCGATTTGTTAGTCACTAAGCAGCAAACTTTTCAGTGCTCTGTAGTTATTAGTACTGATTCCATCAGTAAACAGTTCATTAATTAAAGACATACATACCACATTTTTTTCAACTGTTAATTGTATGAAGAGTGTGGTGCCAAACTCATATGTATGTGATGTAACTGTACAGGTGTGAAACTAATGTGCTGGATGCAGCTCCAGTACTTTATACATATTTGTGTTCTGTACAATAAGACAATGTGATTTTAAAATGTATGTAGACATATGACCTTGTATAAGATGCTTATTATGGAAAAATGTATAGTGTTAGCACACTAACATGGTCAGTACTTCCACTTCCGTGTGTGATTAAATGTATTCCAAAAAAAATTTGAATGTATATCTTTTTGTAATATGCATTTAAATATTATTGGTGTGTAGAGGCAACCCCTTACCAGCCATTGGGGTTACGTTTCTTTAAGATATTAGCTTGTGTTTTTGTAGTTAGTGAGACCAAATTTAGACAAACCACTAACACTCATCAAAGCCAAATTGTTTTTCTTCTTACATGATTACACACCTACAAAAAAATGTAACTGTGTTGGTCGTAACATGTAAGGTGTTACAAATTGCATGCTGTCTTGATAATATTAGAGCTATGAATCTGGTTGTGGATGCCAGTACCCAGCATGTGGCAACTACAGATCTCTCAGTGTGCCAGTGATGTTGATAGTGATGACCATGTGATGACCGATGCTTGCGACAGGTGTATGGGGCTGGTTTACATGGGGTTAGCAAGGGCTAGAGGGGAATACAATGGCAGGCATAATGGGCATCCTCGAGTGCTTGGTAAACAGACATAGTAGAAAGAAGTACAAGTCTATGTATAGCATGGGTGAAGACAGGATTTTGCATACTGTTAACCAGGAGAGAGATGCACATTGAGTCACTGTCTGGCAGCTTTATCACTGAAAGAAGATACTGTCACCATGTATGCAGTAGATAGGAGTGTGGCTGCATTCCAGGCCACCAGACTTGTGGCTGCAGAGGGAAATATTTCTGCCTTCTCTGGAAATTGAACTCCAGTAACCAATCTGATTGCCATGTGTGATTTCAGCCTTCTGCCACGGAGTAGCTGAGAACTGCGCTCACAATTACTCACTGCATAACAACCCAGAAAAGTGCATTTCTCTATCTGATTGCCAGTCACTGTATTGACTGAGCTATTCTGGCTCTTAAATGAACCAGCCAGTTGTTAACATAAAGAGGTATAGCACCGTTGGTATTTTGTCCAGCAGTGGAATAGCTAAATTTTTGGTGCTTGGGGCGTGTAATCACAATGGCCGCCACCCAACAGAAATTATGACCTTTTAAAACATCACAATCATTCATTGAATTTCCTTTTATTAGGCTCAATAATTTAAAATTTTTTGAGCACAGAAAATAAGAATTTTAAATTTAAAACATTCATTTTACTGCCCCTTTGCCTCAGCCACCTGGGGTGCCTGCACCACTCTCCACCTGAGCTATGCTACTGGTGTCTAGACTTCGGGCTAGACTACTAAGATTCAATTCCCAGTAGAGAATTAGGAGAAGTGAAACTGTGAGGATGGATAGGGTAGATGACCTACAGAGAAGTGACAGAAGATATGAAAGTGATGCCATCAGCATTCGAACACACCATCCATCACACAACCCATCGCTTTACTGATCCATGGGCCATGTTTGAGAGATTATCCATGCAGGAATGTTTGCCAGATCCATGGAGCAGTCATTTTTAGAAGTCAATAGCAACACAGCTATTATAATCAAGAAATTCCCTTCATTTTATGAGACCCGAAGTTTACTGAGTGTGTTGCCAAGAGCCCACAACTTGTTACTATTCTCTACCAGAGGAATCTGGGCTATGACCTCCCAACCTACTTATTTTAAATCCATTTGAATATCCTCCCATTTATGTGTAGGTCTTCAGAGTGTCTCTTTACCCATAGTTTACACACCAAAACCTTTAGTGCGACACGTCCCACCCATCCCATCTCCTTCATTTAACCAACGTGATAACCTGATCTAAACCATGAATGGATGGTTTAAATACATCCCTATAAACAGAAACTCCGACATTCTCGCGGAGACAAAGTTTGTGAACCACTGGCTTATTTACACAGAAAATACATCGTTCTTTCCCTAGACACGCAGTTGCCGGCAGGTATAAATCTAACCAGGGACAGCATTTTCTCAGACAGGAACTGGTCCTGTGTTCCAGACTTACCCCACCGGCCGAGCCACGAGTAGCAACTTGCAGTGAGTCCGGGTTTTCATACATGAAGCAGAACTATTATTATACTACACCACCCGACACGACACACTTCACGTGGGTCATCTGATCGAGATCTCTTCGCCTGTCACAGATCGAGACATATTTGCTTTCATACTCTATACAGAAAATCAGTAGCTACGAACTTGTACCTGGAACGGCTATCACACAGTTTTAATATTACAATGTTGTAATTTTATGCATATATATTTTACGTCTTTTAGAATTTTAATAAATCATTCCAGTGACGGCGATGCATACAGAGATTAGCTTATTGAGTTCGTAATTCTTTGAACTGAAAGCCACCTTGCGGATGGCTACCCGCTATCGAAAAATGTGGGAGATTAATATGTGTCATGGATTGTACTTTTTTGGGTGCATTTGTTTGTTGATGTATTAACTCTAGGACTGTGCACAATATGAATAGCACAATAAGGGAGCATGGATGGACTGCGCAAAACGTGGCCCCACGATGGCTGCCAGCGCAAGTCATCCGCGACAGCGTTATTTCCGTGACGAAAGTAGAAGAGTGGCAGACAACTGTTGCGCGTTCGTACATGAGGGCGGAAGGGACATTCGTTTTGGATTTGGTGGGCAGGTTCGCAGCCCACGATGTCGTACGTGAGGTATAGAATTTCATGGAAAGTGAGATTACTCTGCTGGAACCATGAGCCATGCTAGATAGACCTCGACTCAGAACACGATGCCCCAGCAGCCTTCCTTCGACATCGCCACCGAAATCCTACAAAAAAAAAAACGCTGAGAAAAAAGGTGGACGGAATGCATGTGTGTTGTTGGTAGAAATGAAAACCTGAAGAAACGGAAAGGAAGTGAATTATGTATTGCAATTATACAACTAAATTAAAACCCCATCTAACCTTTGTCCGTCGTGATAAATGAAGGAAGTGAATGATGAATTGTAATTATACACATAACCTAAAGCCCATATAACCGTTGTCCGTCTTGATAAATCGTACGGCGCCGCGACTGCAGCGACACACGTGTCAATGAGCGGCTGCTCGGGGCCACGATTCTGCAGTGTATCCAGAAGGCAGAACGTTCCGTCAGACTGTCAACCGATGAAATATGGCGGACATTAAAACTGTACACTAAACGGACAGTCAGTAAGCACAGCAACACATGTATTAAATGTACCCTATAGGAACAGTGGAGTGAAACGGCACAGACGGGCTGCTGCATGGCTTTATTATGCCTAATGTTTATTGGACCGTGCATCATGGTAAAAGTTGAAGAATAAAAGACAAACTTGATGTCACCTGCTATTTTGTTTCACTTCAGCTTCAGCCTGCAACACGGACACCACTCAAACCCAGCCGCACCAAATCTTCAACACAACGAACCGAGAACAAAACTACCGATGTGGTAATTCAACAGCACAGTCCGAAACATGTTGAGTACATAAGAATTGTAATAAAATAGCAAGTGACATCAAATTGGTCTTTTATTCTTCAATTATTACAGCTTATTTAGCTCTCTTTTCGCATGATGGGCAGTAGTTCTTTGCGTCTGCCGTATGTGGCTTTCCAATCTCTCGACTGTGGGGCACCTATCGGTCAACGGCAACAACGCAAGTATGACCAGACTTCATGTGATGATCCGTGTTTTTGCGCTTCCCCCACTACAATCTTCTTATCTTATCGCGACATCACTAGTGTATCACCTTTGGAACGGAGTACTGTCGTCTCTTGTCGAGTGCTGTGTTGTGTTCAAAACAAACCCTTAAAAACAGTAAAAGAACAATGCCTGATACGAAGGTTACGTCCATAATCAGTACATACCAGGAACGTATTAATGAAAAACCATGCATGCCTTCAACGACATACTGACGCGCTACACCTGGCTCCATTAGTGTTCCTAATAAGCTGTTCATTGCATCTGTGTTCAGTGAGCACGATGTTGTTGTCCAGTTTTGGAAGGATGTGGGGATGACTCCAAGCAATGTTGTGTGCTGTAAATGCGGATCATAAATGTCTTGGTGCGTCGACGCTAGTGTTAAAGGGGTTGCCGATGGCGATGTCGGAGGGCCGTATCTGCTTCGGCATGCCGTGCTTTAATCTCAGTTAGGCACGGTACTTGATTTCAGCAGAGAAGCCAAAAGTTCGTCGAGGTTCTACTCCTCAAGTACGACATCGTTCGCCGCGTTGCTGCTCATGCTATCCAGCAAGAATTTTAGTTCCGTTCTGCAACAATCACTGAGTGGACCAAACTATGTTGAAGGGTCACTTTGCCTTTCGCAACAGGTAAGATCTGTTACATTAATTACTACATAGCGACAAATTCCTTCATTCGCATTCACGTCACATTATGTTACGTTAGGTTGCGTTTCATTAGGTTGTCTTGCTTTACGTTTCCTTTCCTTTTGTTACGTTACCGCCCGTTCACTGCATGTCTATGAGCATCTTCACAATTCCCTCCATCCCTACAAACACCATCCCCCCCTTAATCCTTCTCACTTACCTACATATCATTCTTTTGCCCCTACATTCCATCAATTCAGTCCATGCCTACAACTCCGCTTGTGGCGTCTGCATTCACACGGACGTACTGTTACGTTCATTCCTACGCGCCACAAGCGAATAAATTCCTGAACTATCGCCAATTTTTCGAAAGGAGTTCCGCTCTTATCAACTAAAGTCTTAGAATTAATTCCAAGGCTGTAGATGTAGACCTTTGGAAGCACCGCGTTTTGTTGTGTCCTGTGCATTCGTCACGGATTCTAACCAACCAAGGCCTCTGAATTGGTGTATTGGTATTAGAACAGTTGTGGTATACGTAGGGTATGACTGTGGGAGGTAGGTTGACAACCTCCCGGGGGTAAATGCCAGCCTAAAATGCGAGAGATTTGTAATATGGATGTTGGATACACTGCTCGCTCTGCCTTTCATCTGCCATCTCTTGGTAGTTTCGGGAACCTTGCCGGAAGGTGTTGATTAATTTCCCATAGTTCTGTGTGTGTTGATTCTCTTATAAGGGTGACGACATCATGGTATGTATAGGCAAAATTTGCTGTACTTTTTAGCAATTGTCATCGTGAATGTGTAAAGAGGAATAATGCGTATACGAATTAAAAGTATAACGTGCCATTTTACTAGATATAAATATATGACAATTCACGTCGCTGCTTTTTCCTACAGGGTCGTGTTAGGACGAAGACGGTGAAGAAAGCAGCAAGAGTAATTATAGAGAAATATTATACTCGACTGACATTGGATTTTCATACAAATAAAAGAATATGTGAAGAAATCGCAATCATTCCTAGCAAACCACTAAGGAATAAAATAGCAGGGTAAGTCACTTGAGGTAAACGTAGTTATTACGAGAAATGTCTTAAGCATGAAATCTTTAGGTAGTGAATTTGTGTGCGAATTCTTCCCGAAATCTTAGGCAGTGAATTTGTGTGCAAATTCTTCCCGAAATGCAAATGGGTTGAGGGTGCTGATGTACACAGTAACCTTTCACGAAAATCCAAGGTTATTGTTTGTGTCGAAGCACTGGAGAAGGATGCTGGCAGATGTGCGCATGTAATTAACCCAACCTTATATTGGGAACGTCATTGCACCGACCGCCACTAGGATCTTTGTTGTAACCTAATTGTGGATGTGTGTTGTAAAGTTACCGTGAAAGACAGAACGTCTATCAACACAGTACACTAGTGAGCATGGCTGTTTACTTGGAATTAAAAATAGTGTATTGTGGCCACATTCCGAGGACAGTATAAATTGTGGAAAACATTGTTAATGAAGATTGTCTGTGTGTAGATAAACAAAACAGTGTGTTACATAGTTGCATTTGACAGTGTAATCTTTAGTAAAGCAGAAAGCGGTGGAAGAAAAGTAAACATCTAAAAAGGAAACTATAATTGTTATTTATGCATAGTGTTTGGGCAGCAAGGAAAGAGTCTGAAATTATTAGTGATGAACTTTGCACTATCAGATCTGGTTGTGTGAGGTATAAATATTGTTACATAGTGATGCATTCTAAGTGCCAACATTTTAGTAAAAATTACATATTTATAAATTAGTTGGGTATATAAAAGTGACATTGTTCACAGTGGTGGCAGAACATTTGTTTGAACAGACAAATTCCAGACCTGAAGCTTGTATCATATTTATATGCTTCATTTTGTCTTCCAGTTGACATTCATATCTGTAACTGTTCACATTATTAATGTGCATTCAGTTGTACACTGTTTTAGAGTAAATTCTGTCCACTTAAAAGAAAATGTGTGATGTAGCAAATTGGGGTGGCAGCTAATTTATGGAAATTGATCTTGTACTACTACTCCTCCCAGCACTTACGAAACACTACTAGATAGGGTTATCAGTTGGTGGTGTTATGTGGCACTTCCCTCAGGCCTGTCTTAGTGGGATTTGTGGTGGAAAAAGTGTTACTGGGACAGTTTTATTCCTGAGACCTTTAATTTGCTGGTACTTGGGTATGTCAGTGTCACCATATCATAATTTGAAGAGGTCATGCCAAAAAGTGTTCTTGACTACCTGCAAACCATTTGCAGCCATAACTGCTCCCAGGTATGATTGTGTTCTGTCATGAGGTGCCATATTTTGATGTAGTGATTTCAGTAACATGGCAATATGTAAATTAAAAAATGGGAAATTTTAATCCATGATCAGATCCTGGCCGAATGGATTAAAGATGGAGGAAAAGAGCTCAAGAAGGTCATTGATGAACTAGTTTAAAAAATATGGGAGGAAGAGTTCATACCATGAGTGGAAACATGGCATGTCCGGTTTGTAAGAAAGTGGACATGATGTGTGATAATTATAGAGCACGCATATTGATGTTTGCAACATATAAAATTCTAACAAATATTTTATATGTAAAATTAGTACAATACGGTGAGGAAATAATAGGAGAGTACCAAGGAGGCTTTCAAAAGGGAAGATCAACTGTTGATCAGATTTTTACTATGAGACAAATGTTGGAAGTATGTTGGGAACAGAATATACATGTACATCATCTATTTATTGATATGACACTATATGGATATAGGTAATATGGATTTAAATGCATGATCTAGGTCCCCCCCCCCCCAAAAAAAATTAAATTGTGTAGAATTTAAAAGTAATGAAATATGCGCTAAGTTTGAAAGTGGTAAACATTTAGCTTTTGAATTTAAAGTTAAGAGAGGTTTGAGACAAGGAGATGCAATTTCTCCTTTGCTGTTTAATGTAGTGTTGGAAATTGCAATTAGAAGATGTAATGCAGAAATATGGGGAACTGTATTTGCCAAACGTAGTCAAATTATGGCATATTGATGATGTAGTTATTATGGGAGGAAGATTTAGAGGATGTTGAAGTATTTACATCACTGGTCAAACAAACAAATGAGTTGGGATTAGAAATAAATGGAAAAAAGACAAAAAATTTTATAGTATCATGAAAGCCTAACAGTGAACATGAGATTGTAAAACTTCATACACATACTTTTGAAGTAGAGAAAGAATATATATATATATATATATATATATTGGTACACTTTTAACATACCAACATGAATGAAGACTAGGGTTTGAAAATAGAGCATATTAAGCCCTTCTTTCTCTACCAAAGAACCAGTCGGTACTCAGAGCAGAAAAAGTAAAAATCTATAAGACATTAATAAGACCAATAGCAATTTACGGAGCAGAATCTTGGACATTGAATGAAGATATTGCAAAACAGCTGGCTGCTTTTGAAAGAAAAGTTTTAAGAAAAATGTTTTGGGGGAATTACAGTAAATGAAAATTGGAGAAAGCGATATAGTAAAGAATTAATGCTGCTGTTTATAGATTTCAGAGTTTCTGGCTACAGATACAGAGGTCCCGGGTTCGATCCCCGGCGCTACCATATTTTCTGAGTAGTAGTGGGTCTGGAACGGGGTCCACTCAGCCTCATGAGACTCGTAAGGTCAATTGAGGAGCTACTTGAATGAAAAAAGTAGCGGCTCCAGGTCTAGAAAACAGAGATTAACGGCTGTGGGGACCTGTTGCGCTGACCACGTGACACCCCTCTGTCCGCAAAAGTTGGCACTAACTTCGTCGACCGGTGGCGGCCGCTCTGTCGGTATAGTTCGCGTGCGGACTAAGAGCCACGGAGTTTAGTTTAGTTTATAGATTTAGATATACTTTAATTTGTCAGAGTAAGTCAGTTGAATGGAATGGTCTTGAAAACAGAATGGATAGTAAAAGAAAAGTAAGTCAAGGCAGGGAAGTTGACTAAGAAGACAAACAAGAAACAGATGGTGGCAGCTCAAGAAGTTAAAAAAAAAAAGACTTCTTACAGGGTATAACTTTACAAGGGAAGTGTTCAAAGCTTGGTTCATTTCTTGGATCAGCTTTTTTTTTTAGCCCAAGCAATTATGTAATGCTATTTGAATCATAAAGAACACACATATTATCAGGGAACATTTACTCCAGTGCCAAAGAAAAATGTATTAAACACAAGTCATAATGGACCATCAAAAAATGAGGCCAAAGGAATTTGTTTGGTGCATGTATGTGCCAGTCCTGTATCAAACTTGTCTATTTCCTAGACACACTTCATCACTGTTCTGGAACGTTTGCTTGAACTTCACAAGGACGTCCTGTGTCCTCCACCTTACGGCTACCGTCACTAGATGTTCAGTGCTCATGAAGGCTGCTTACACACAAGACACTATTTTCAATATAGTTGCAGCATGGTGATGATACAATACATACAGTACAATATGATATGGTGGGCCAGGATATTTAAGTTGGTATAGCGACTCGCTACGGGCTGGATGACCTGGGGATGGAATCCTGGTGGGGGCGAGATTTTCTGCACCCATCCTGACCAGCCCCGGGACCCATCCCACCTCCTATATATTGGGTACCGGGTTTTTCCTGGGAGTAAAGTGGCTGGTTCATGAGTTAACCACCTACCCCCATATAGTGCTGAGTTTACAGGAATAGTAGGAGCTGTACTTCTACTCCCCCTCTGGGTCTTTGTGGCCATTTGGTTGAAATTTACCTTCACCGTACGATATATGCTACACACACTTGACGTTATTGACTTGGACAGTATGCATTGTTTCCATATGAATGTGTCCTAAGAGAAAGGGCATATTTATTATATGGTTAATGAGAATAGGCTAAAGGAGATAAGAAGTTTTGGGGTCATGAGAGTGGCAATTCTATTGTAACCATGGAACTAGACTAGGTCACGGAAAGGTTTAGATAATGTATGCAGGTCAGCACAAGAAAATTTTAAATTTTGACCTTTCTTGGATAAGCAGGATCTTCCAGTCATACAAAATGGAGTGTGCCCCAACATTTTCCACAGGATTAATAGTTGCAAGCTTACAAGCAGAAACTAGTAAGGTGTTTTATAAGCATGCAAGATTACTGCCTTGTACGGTGATATGCTTATGAGAGTGACAGATAACACAGCATGCAGAATCATTGTATCATATTGGCCCTTTGTGAACATATAATCGTGTTGTGTTCAGTGTGTGGGGTCCTGTTTGAAAATTGGGTTCATTCATTGTTAGCTAATCATATTGCCTTCTTATCACCATTGTATCTTTTAAGTAGCATTTAGTGTGAGAGAGCTCTGTAAGTCACAGGGCAGCACATCATCTGCAGCAAAATCTTTGAAACTGCACTTGAAGCTCACGCCTTGCAGCAACACCTCCAAAGCCATTCTCACTCATGCCTGCCATATTGGTGTCAACTTTCTCTTCTTCTCTCACCTCTGTGAAGTAGTTGGTCAGGATAGTCAGTAAAGGTTCACTGATGAAAACCGTGGGACCTGAAACCAACATTTGTTAAGTTGTGTGCAAGTGGTGAATTGGTTGCCAGTGTGATGCAAACCAATTAACCTTAGTGCCCAGTGGCTTGCTCTCTTAAACATTCCACATAAGTGAGAACTGCAGTTTCACTTTCCTTCTTCAGGGCCATGAGTTCATAGTAATTAATCTGTTTCGTTTGTGCTTTGTAATTAGCTTTGTCACACATCTCATGAAGCGCCTGCGTCATAGCCAGGTACGTGGTATCTCCATAAAACTGCAAGAAGAGGAGAGGGAACGTCGTGACAACTACGTTCCGGAGGTGTCTGCCCTCGAGCATGACATTATTGAGGTGGACCCTGAAACAAAGGAAATGCTGAAGATGCTGGTAGGGAGATTTACAGTTATTGCGTATTTTACTTCTTTGTCCATAAGTGCAATATTGTATATGATTACTGTTATCTGTTTTCAGGATTTCAATAACATTATTGGTCTGCAGCTTACTCAACCTGCTACCCAGTCTTTTGGACGGCGTCCATGAACATGTTTCAGTTATGTCTTTTTTAAATAAAGTGTACTGATATAAAGACATTTATTTTTTCTGTAATGTTTGTACCTATAATTTCCCATACAAACCATATCAATGATTTTCCATAAGGACTTCTATTTTGTGGCATAGCAGATGTATGTAGTGGTATTGGGGGTGGTGGGTGGGGCTAGTGACATAGTTACAGCGTTGGTAGAACTTGTAGAAAACAGTAACTGAGTTGCAAGGGAAGTCTGTGATACTGCAAACCAATTGGTGTTGAATAGGTTATGTCAGGAGTAGGCTGGAAGACTGAAATGCGACTGACTTAGCAGAGCATCGTTTCCAGCGACGACCTCATTGCAAGGATGCGTGGAGTTTAACACGACAGTGCGGAAGATTTCCCATATTAATGCGGGAAAAATGTGACAAATCTGGAGATAGGAAGTCCCAGACCTTGAAACCGTTAATACAGTATTCATGTAATTGTTTGGGACTGTATCGATTTATTTAATAATTCAATGGTACGTTACAGTGAAGTCTGTGGGATTCATAATTTTGTTTAATTCGTCATTATTATGAATCATTGCTCTGCTTCAATGCCAAAAAAGACCGTACGGACCTATCGAGGCAAACGATTTTGGCAACGCGCAAGGATACAAGTAGGTTCTTGAGCTCGAGTGTTGTGACCCGTAGTTTGGGTCGAGATTGGGTAGGGAGGAGGTAGTGTGTAGCACTGATATCATTTCTGTGTATAAATCGAACTTCAGTTTCATTGTAATGAACTTTGTGTGTACATAATTGAAAGAAGATGGAGTGCCCGCATTTAGAACTAAGTGTAAAGCTACAAAACCTCCGCAAAGAAAGCACCGATGTCACAAAGGAATGGCATTGCGCAGGTAAGTGTAGACCCAGTGGAGAAGTGGTTTTCGTACATTCGCAGAATGGTACATTCAACTTTACGTGCTTTTGGATGGAAGTTAAGTGTATTACGATGTATGCAGCGTGTTTACGCATAAATTCCAATTAAGTACTTTTCACTTGATGGAGCACGATTTGTCAGTGTCGAAAGAATGTAAATTGAATTAATTTGCATTGTTTTGTCGAAATGCCTTACAAATGCAAATGACCGTATGATTCATGTTTTTAGGTTACACCTTGTCAGTAAGATGGTTAAAAGGGCTCCCATAACCTAACTTAGACGAAATTGAGACGTGAAAAGGGTACCCTGCCCGCGTAAGATTTTATTCGGTCACTGTAGGGAAGAGTAGTGTGTGTAATAAGTATGCAATATCAGAGATTTTTATTCTACGATTATATGTGCCTAGGCCCCATTTGTGTCTCTGTAATGAGGTATCGCATATCCATCAGCTGTTCGTGTGAACCGTAGCCTAAGTTTATTGATTTTTTGTTCCGGCTAAAAATCTATCATCTGCGTTTCAGGGGCAGAAATATTGCGTGTTAGTGATGTTATTAGGTTAATGCGGTACGCAGAACTGTCTTGTGAGGCTAGAGGAAATAAGGATGCTAGAAGCTGATTTAGTTAATTTTCGTTTGAGCTTCCCAATAAACCGTCAGAACTCCTCCCTGTCATGGGCGTATGACATGTTTTGAATGCTGGTCCATGTGTGATGAAAATGATGCTGGTCATATTTGAACAGAAGAAATGTATGGTTGGAGACTGCAGGAAATTTAAAAAAATCACTGCATTACTGTAACAGTTTTAGAATAGGACACTTGTCATGTTTTTCAAGAAAGAAGTTGAGTTTCAACATATATAGTTGCCAAATATTTTGTTATTTCTGTTGTCATTTATATAAGTAACTGAGATTAAGGCACCATACACTGGAAGTTTGTACTGGTTTATATTTGTAGTAGGTAATATAAATGCCAGGTCCCCCACGTCAACATAAATATTTGCTCTTAAGGAATAAGAAGGTGGTGTCCAGATCTGTTATAAATTGTGAATAACATCCAGGAATTTAGGTTTGCACATTCAAATCATACAGGTTTTTGTGATAACTGTATGGAACCTTCTGGTTCCATAAAATGTGGTGAATTTCATGTTGCTGTGTTAGTTTTTCAGGAAGAAATTTGTTGTTTAGAGATGGTTAATTATGCATATGCATCAATTTAAGTTTGTGCTTTTGCATATTTACATTTTTCTTGCTATCTCATATAATAAATTTCAAAGATCTGAGGGTTTTTACGACAGTAGATCTTCTGGATTATGACTAACCATGTAGTATGGTATGTGTGTACTGACACTTCCGAGAAACATACTCTCTTCATCCTAGAAGCAGTATGTTCCTGTGAAACTTTGGTACTCATGTACCAGAGTATGCAGTTCTGTACTCCTAAAGACCACAATGACCTTTCCAGATGTGTAAGTGAAATGTTGATAACACTTGTCAGATATCTTTGAAAAAAAGTAATGTTTCTTGACATGATTACCACTCTGTGTGTGTGTGTGATTCCATTTCACACACTGAGATTGCATATTCAAATCTACAGACAGTATTCTTTATTGCCTGATGGAGCAGTTCATAGTGGGTGACATCAATGGTATGGCTCTGCATTTGCCCCCTTTTTCCTATTTCTGTCGTGTTTTTAAGAGATATGTCCCAGTGTCCCAAGGCCTTTGGGGGGGGGGGGACACCCAAATGTTGCACTTTTTGATTTGGTAGATTTCTCATTTGTGTCACTGGTTAATGCAGTAAGTTTTGGTTTCATCATCATCTTTTATTATTATTCCATTGTATCATACAGATATGGAACATGTCAGTAAAATAATTTAGCAATAATAATAATAATAACAACAATGATAATAATGTACGATGCATAAAGCATCCGTCATATTAAACATTAATAACTAATTATGCATTACAACAAAATCTAATAAATGAGTAATAACTTTATATATTTAATGAACAATACAAACATTGAGTAGGATATTATGTGACTTTTCCGATAAATTTCTCATATATAACTCGTTAATTTGCTAACAAGCATAATCATTATAATTTTGTTGATAATATTCATCAATTCTATAAAAAACATAGTGAAGGAGGAAATTCTTCAGTGCAGTTTTAAACAGAACTACATTAGTCAAAAGTTGTTTGATTTGTGTTGGTAGATGGTTATAAATTTTGGATCCAGAATGTGTAACACCCCTCTGAACCAGTGTTAACTTGTTGATAATAAGTGCAAATTATCATTTGATGTAGTATGTAAATTGTGAATTTAGTTGAAATAAATTCTTATTTTATACTACAAAAAGAAGATATACTGTGACGGAAGAGGTAATATTCCAAGCTGTTTAAATAGTGGACGACATGTACCATATCTATTGGAATTTGTGATAATTCATATTATTCGTTTTTGAATTTTAAATACTTTAACACTGTGATGGGAGTTACCCCAAAATATAATACTGTATGACATAACTGACTGAAAGTAAGAAAAGTAAACCATTCTTAGTACTTCAGGTGATCTTAAGAAAATAAGTGTTCTGACAATATAACAGGCTTTATTTAGTTTTGGTATTATTTCAGTAATATGAGCTTTCCATGATAAAGTATTATCAATTATTAGGCCTAGAAACCTGATACTACTGATATTTTTGATTACTGTATTTGATGACTATCTGCTGTTGTATTTCAGCTTGTTTTTTTGTTACAAAATGTAAAAGGCGAGTTTTTTCATAATTTAGGGTTAAACGATTAGATTGAAACCAGTTACTTATTTCTATCATTGCTAGTTGAAGAGTATGCCTAAATTCTGTCTTGTTTTCATTTGTTACGGTAATACTTGTTCATGTGTGTGTTGGTAGAAATTGGCCAGGCAGGTACTTTGTACAGTTAGCAGTGTTGTGAAATTGTGCCATGTAAGTGGTGATAAATGACAAATTTTGTGAATTGTTCATAGATAACGTTCCACTCAGTGTGGGTGCTGTACAATCTGCCTTCCTAATACTATTTAATGTACCTTTGCAAATGCAGAGCATTATTTTTTATCCATTTTGTGTTGATAATAATACCCAACAATTTCAATCAGCCCCAAAGTTTCCTATATACTAATTCATTCTACTTATTTGATGAGTACTTCAGTATAAATGAATGAAAGTTCATGGTTTATTATCCTGACTGTTCCTTGTGAAATATTCTGTTGTTATTTTAACATTCTATTTGATACTGACTGGTTTGAATCAAATGATACACAAACTTTATTACATACTTTCTGTGTTTTAAATGCTTGTATGGTTTTATTGATACCTATCTTCATTGATCTTTATATGATAGTTTTCAAATTTATTGTAATTATTGACAAACTTAAAGCCATGTTTGTTTATTTGTTTGTTAACGGCCATTTTTAATCTCTTTGCTTGTTGATTACTATATCCTTATTTGATTTGCATATTGACTTCTTCTGTATCCAGTAGGGTTTTCAACCTCTCATTGATTAATAAACTGTCATTATCATCATAAACATCAAGGATTGGACCCTTTGATCCGTTCTGTGTCCAGAGTTACAGCTACTCACGCCAATGCTTCTTCAGTCTTCCAATTGTTCTACTTCCTTGTGGTCTGTAGTGGTATGATTTCAAAGGGATTCAGTTTTGTGGCATTCTTTGCAAGTGTGAAAGCCAGTTCCAGCTGTATTCATCTATCTTGTCTAGTATGCCTGTAATGCGTAGTTTGCGGCGTATGTAGTCATTTGTTTTGTGGTCATAAAGGGTGTAGCCTGTCAGAGGTCTCAGTAACTTCATTTCTGCCGCTTCAATTCTTCGTCTTTGTAAGGCTGTTAGAGTCCAATTTTCTGA
>Ga0123352_10005447_pt1 | contig 19174 bp, 18 predicted proteins | sample TergutLab28metaG_FD_89700 | JGI IMG/M metagenome (GOLD analysis project Ga0123352, IMG submission 89700) | Labiotermes labralis P1 segment gut microbial communities from Petit-Saut dam, French Guiana - Lab288 P1 | ecosystem: Host-associated > Arthropoda: Insects > Digestive system > Gut ... | reverse complement strand
TGGAATGTTAGCGAAAAGGCATAGCGATGCAGTCAAAAATATAGTGGCTCTATTTGAAGAAGCAGGGTACGATGTTTACATCGAGCTTTTAAACTCTGCTGATTTTGGCGTTCCACAAGATAGAAAACGTGTGTTTTATGTTGGCATAAGAAAAGACCTAAATTGCAAGTTTGAATTTCCAAAGCCCTTAAAAGATAAAACCCCTTTGTCAAAGGCTATTGGCGATCTACAAGACACCGCACTCCCTGCAAAGGCGACAAATAAAACAAATGGCGATGATTGTCATGTTAGTAACCATGAATATATGATTGGTGGATTTTCTAGCATATTCATGTCAAGAAACAGAGTTAGGGCTTGGGACGAACAATCCTTTACAATACAGGCTGGTGGTAGACACGCACCAATACACCCTCAAGCCCCTAAAATGACGTTTATTGAGCAAAACAAGCGTGAATTTGTAAAAGGTAAAGAGGATTTGTATAGGCGTTTATCTGTGAGAGAATGTGCGAGAATACAGACATTCCCTGATAGTTTCAAATTCTACTACCATGACCTTGCAGACGCTTATAAAATGATTGGTAACGCTGTTCCAGTTCGTTTAGCTTATGTTATTGCAAAGGCTATTAAGCAGTCATTAGAATCTATAGAGAACCCGATTAACATAGGCGAAAATTACAACACAGAAAACAAATTCATATATAAAGAAATGGTGGTAAGTGTATGAGTTTAAGTAACCAAAACGGCAGAGCTTTAGAGTCTGCATATTTGCTGACTTTTGTTGCGTTTGCCAAACTCCACAACAAAAATATTGTTGTGGATAAAAACAGTAGCTTCTATGCTGCCAAAACTGCATGGGAGGCAACCGCAGAAGGTATGCAAAAGACATTCCTTGCGAGTGCTACAGCTGGCTTAAATGCCATACTAGAAGCCGAGCCAATGATTTTTGGCGGTGAAAGTGATGACTTGGAGGTTAAAATCCAACCAGACCAAGCTGGACAAACTGGTGACGTTAGAGATATTCTCGTCATCCGCTCAACGCTAGGCTGGGAAATTGGCTTGAGTGTTAAAAACAACCATTTTGCAGTCAAACATTCTAGGTTATCAAGCAAGCTAGACTTTGGTGCGAAATGGTTTGATATACCTTGTTCGCAAGAATATTGGAGCGACATAGCACCCATCTTCAAATATCTTACAGAGCAAAAGAGAAATGGGCTTGCATGGAGCGAGCTACCAGCTAAAGAAAATGACGTATATGTGCCGTTGTTAAATGCCTTTCTAGCTGAAATTAGCAGAAGCTATATAGCTCATTCTCATACTTTGCCACGTAATATGGTTGAGTATTTGATTGGTAAATTTGACTTTTATAAGGCTATTGGCATAAATAACAGAAGATTAACACAAGTGCAACCATATAACCTGCGTGGCACTTTGAATAAACCTACTGAAGCAAAGAATCCAAAGCTGGTTATACCAATTTCACCACTTCCATCACGTATCGTAAGTACAGGGTTTAAGCCCAATTCCAAGAATACAGTTGAGGTTTTCATGGACGAGGGGTGGCAATTTGGTTTTAGAATACACAACGCAAGCACCATGGTTGAAGCGAGTCTGAAATTTGACGTGCAGATTATCGGTATGCCAGCTAATATTATTTGCATTGATTATAAATGGGACTGATGGCATTGAAAATATTCGGAGGTAGGCAAATGTCAACAACACCAACTAGGGCGCGTTCCCACTATCGGGAATGCACAGATTTTCAGCAGGTTTTGTGTCAATCGAGGCAAAAATTTGCAGAAATACTGAACGTATTTCAGGAATTTTTAATATGCATCGACAAGAAGGTCGAACGCCAAAGGCGGCTTTTGCATAGCAAAAGTGCTGAGAAGAGTGGCGCAAAACCTGCAAAAAGATGAGCGTTTCAGATAGTGGGAACACGCCCTAATACAACTAATGTTTTTAGTGGAAATACAAAGAATGTTCAAATACAACAACATTCCACTAATTCAACTCAATCAATGAATATACAGGACGGTTTTGATTTTGAAAAAGCCCTAGAGATATTCAACCACGTAATTGCAAACATCGAGTCATTCTCTTTGGAAGATGTCGAAAAAAACAATTTACTTAAAGTAGCAACGGAAGCTAAGGCTCTTTCGGAGTCATCAACAGAAAGCGGTATTGTTCATAAATCAGTCGCAACTATCAAAGATATAATGCTTCGTGCGACAGGTTCTTTGACGGCAAGCGGCATTTTACATTTAATATCTCAAATGGGGGTCTAGCACAATGAGTGGAATAGTTATTGAACTGCAAAGAGAAGCCTTAAACTCATATACAGATATAACCTCTCTTTTGAGAAAGGCTTATTTGATAGCAAGAAAGTTGCAGTTAAAGGATTTTCAAGCTTGGGTTCAAAGCGAGCTGAATGGATATGACGTTGATTCACAATGCGAAGTCCCGAATTATCGTGAAGTACGAGGAGAACTTAGAGGGTTTAATCCTGTGCGTGGATGGATTCCAGTAATGATTCCAGACGATACAATGTATAATGCCCTAACCAGCCGAAAAATTGCACAATCAATACCAGATATCATATCACTATTAAAGTCTGAAAATGGCATAATCGATGAAGGCCTTGTATTTTCTGAAGAAGGAAAACAGCAAGCAGAAACTCCAAAAATCGTAAACTACACAAATAATTTTTTTGGGAATGTCGATAACACGCAACTCCAGCAAGGCACTACTTCGAGCGAGCAGACTAGATGACCACGTGATAAGCAGGGTAGGTTTTTGCTACACCCTCATTTCTCGTGAGCTTGTGAGCAATATCCTTGTGCATAGAGATTATGGAAGTGCTTACCTTTTCTTTAAAGATATACACTTGGCTGTTGAAAAATTCTCTTCAAGCAATTTAGATGCTTTCAAATACCCTAATACTGTAATAGACAATACGTTTGACATGCATTTAGCTTTATTGGCACGTTCTATAGACGTTGGTCTAGTTACGCTTAGGTAGATTTTAACAGTGTTTTATTACATCACCAAATTTACAAAAAAAATGAGCGTTTAGGCTTATGTCTGAACGCTCTAAGTATATTTTTCAAATTATCTCACAATACCATCAAATTGCTTCGCACGTTCTTTTTGAAGTTCTAACAATTTGCTAATAGAGCTATTTTCTAATTCATCTTCAGAATCAAGTATTTCTTCTAGCACAATGTCATTTTCTTTATTATATAAATCTCGGGGCTGTCCCATTGCTGCCCTAGCCAGATTTTCTATACTTTCGTTATCAACCGAAGCTGAAACTTCATCAAAATCATGGTCATCTTCTCGATATTTTGTGAAGACAGCAGTAAAAGACGTCATATCCTTTTGAAGTTTAATATATTGATCAAGTATAATGCTGCGGATTTTTTTCAAGTCATCTTTGAATTCACTAGTACGATCTTTAAGTTCTTGCTCTAACCTAGATCGTAAAGCACATTCTTCTTCATAAGCTCTTTTAAGTCTATTAATTTCTGCTTCCGCAATATCTGATGCTGCTTCAAATTTCTTTTTACATTCATCTATTTCTTTATTTTTTTCAATTTCTTTTTCGTTCAACTTTCTATCAGTTTTAACTCTTTCTTGCTGGCAAATCTGCTCCATTTTAACCTTTTCTTGTTGACAATATTGCTCCATCTTTGCTTTCTCTTGTTTGCAAAATTGGTCCATTTTTGCTTTTTCTTCTTCTAATTGCCTTAAAGTCTCTTCCTTAAATGCGTCGAAATAGTCTAATTTACTTTTTATCTGATTAAATCCGTTATACGTTTCTTCACTGTTTATAGCAACATCACCAACGACCTCAATAGTTTCAATAGTTTCAACCAACTCAATTTTTTCCTCTGAACTCTCTTGAGGATTTTCATTAAGTTTCTCTAAAGTGTCTAGTAGGTTCTCTACTTGCATAAGATCATCATACATTTCTTCGCCTTCGGAAGTAGTATCTTTATACTCTGTTGTTGGGTCAACACTGATAGAATTATCCTGGTTGTCATTAGAGGGTGACCTATAATCTCTTTTAATTGACATCTAATACCCTGCCCTTCATTTGTTTGATTATATTAATAAGTGCTTCTTCTTTCTCTATTGTTTTTGCAACAATGTTTTGAAGCTCATCCTCAGGGCACATCTTATTGTCTTTTAAGACTTTAATCGCCATATTAACATGCGCTTGATCAATAGAGGAAAGACAAATTAATTTTAAACCGCTTTTGGCAATACTTAACCGCTCTTTTTTTAGCTCATCCATAGCAATGTTATAGATATGTGCAGCAGCAACACAATTAATATAAATAGCACCATCTATGACTTTTGCCTGAGCAATGTCATTACTGCTGTTGGATAGAAAACGATGAACATCAAGCCCTGAAGATATTTCCACAATAATTTTCATATATGAATGAATTAAATCGCTCCATTCATCTCCATTATCAAAGATATCTTCAAATTTAGCCTCGCTAGTAGGAACACCAATTAGCTTAATTTCGGCATCTTTATGAGCCTTTTTTCGCCCAAAGCTGTTACGCAAAAATTCTAACAATGATCCCTGGCGGAAGATTCCCCCTAAAGCCTGTCTAAAACCAGAAAATAACGGCTGTTTAGGAGCACTTATACTCAACTCACCTTTAACAACTTCAACCTCTTCAACTTTTTCTATCTCAGAAATAACATCAGAGTTTTCTTCCTTTTCAAGAGTCTGAGCTGTATTATCAATGATTTTCACAGTATTTTCTGAGTTTTTTTTACTTTCCTTACTTTTTTTACTTTCTTTATTTTTTTTATTTTCGCTTTGCTTAGACTCAAGAGTCTCCAAAGGAGTATTGGGAGTATCAACCGTATCAGGAGCAGTATTTTTTTGATCTACTGCTTTCTCAGTCGGATGGTTTTTTTCATCAACACTTTCGTTTTCTATATTTAAAACAAATTTTGGTATACTATTTTGCTTTGATCCCTTTTGCTTTCGATGATTCTTTTTGGCAAATTTATCATCGTTGCTAGAAGTAATATCCTTAAGCTCTAAATTATCATCGTTACTGGCAGTACTACCTTTAGTCTCTAATTTATTATTGCTGCCCGCAGTAATATCTCTAATATCTAAAACAAACTCTAGTGCACCGTCAGGCAAAGGGTTGATTCTTTCTTCAAGCTCCATCTCTTCAAACTCAAAGCTCTTGATAAGATCCTTTATCCTATTTTTTTCAAGATCTTCGCTGTCTACACCATCTTGTTCATCAATATTATTTAATTCTAAATCTTCTTTATTTTTTAAGAGCAATACACACACCTCTTTTCTAAAACTTCTTAGTATTATTCATTTTTGCACAATGACACGTCAAATAAGTTAGGTTATTGGAAGACGCTTACTCTCTCTTCATTGAACAAATTATTATCTAAAATTTGACTAAAGTCATAATCAAGCGTAAATTCAGCCATGTCTGCCAGATAAAAAAATCTAAGCTCCATATTTACATTTAGAATTTCACCATCATCTGCTACTCTTGAAATTACTGCAACGGACGAGGCAAATCCTCTTCCACTTTCCTCAGTAAGACTTAAAAATTCCAATAGCTGTTCGTTAGTTGCTCTAAATGTAAGTCGATAGCTGTTATATCCCATAACATCTTGAACCTCCCTGGACGCATCCACAGGGTTTTCTCTGCTTGCAAAAATAGGTAATACACGTGGGTCTTCATATATGAATGATTCCAATATTATATTACTATCATCAAGGAAACTCTTTAAATACAAGATATATTCCGCTTGCTCAAAATCTCTGGTATATTCTTCCGCAATATCAGCAATTAATGATTCAAAAATTGGTATTCGGCTATTTAACATGCTTAATCTATCAAGGATCTCACTAAAATCTTCGGATTCATTTATGAGAGATATTCTTTCGCTGCGCAACGCACTAATCTGATCCTCTAGCTGCATATGCCCAAAGTAATATATTGCTCCTCCTATTAAAACGATAACAAGAAGCTTTATTAAAAAAACCTTTCTATTCTTCTTCATATGTGCCTCCCCATATTTCTCAATTATGTATGTGTCTTGAATGTATTCAACAGGTCAGCTAGCTTAGAAAAGCCTCGTTATTGTATCCAAAATGCTTGTACCTGTTGAATCTCCAGATCTACTTTCAGTCATATTCATAGCCATAACTACATAATCCCAAAGATCATCATCATCTAAGGCCTCAAGCACAATATTTCTGCTAGTATCAAAAATAACATCGAATAGATTAAAATTCCCCACAATCCTTACTTCGGTTGTAAACCTGTATGCGTCAGCAACTATTTCATTGTAAACTCGTTCTCCATCAAAAACACCAGAAAACACATAAGTAACAGAATCCCGTTCCCTATTCGCACTTCTAATTAAAGGACTATAAAAATTATAAGAATTACGAAGATTATGCTCAAACTGGGCAAGCACTTCCAAAGTTGGCGCAACTCCAGTCATTATCATAGACATTCCCCGTATAGAAATAGCATCTAAAATAAGAAAATCCGGAGCTACGTTAGGCAAAGCTTCCATTATTTCTTGAGTAATAACACGACTATTTCTTGCCAAAAGATCTGCTCTAAAGAGATAATCAAATCTATTTTCCAAATATGTGATTCTCTCTTCAGTTTCAGTCAATTCCTCCGCATGCTGTGACTGAAGAAAAACCTGAGCATTTAGCACTTCTACTTCTTCACTTATAGCATAGTACTGCATAATATTAATAGCTGTTCCAATTAGCAAATATCCAAAAGCTAGAACAACGATTGCAACAAAAGCTAGACGGGCAATATTTGTTCCTTTCTTTTTCTCGACTATTGGTTCAAAAAAATTATACTCGTTATAATCCATAAGCAATACCTCATTTCTAGTGTTTAAATTCTAATTGTGGCTCCAATATTGTTTACATATTTTGAGATATCTTCATTTCTATTGCCATCGCACAAAATTCCTTTAAGGCAATTGAAATTATTAAGTCTTTTTGTCCTTATATTAAGCCTATTTTCTATAAGTTCGTCAATTCCCTTAATATAAGAAGACCCGCCGTCAATATATATAGTATCAACAACATTTTCGCTATTTCTGGAAAGGTAATACTTTATAACGCTTTCAATATCCGTAATCCAACCGTTGTATATAACTACTGTTTCTTGCGATATTAGTTCTTCCTTGTTATAAGAATTATCAGAAGACCCTCTTGCAGCTAAATATGATTTATACATATCCAACGCATTTATTTTTGATAAATTATATCTCTTAATTCTGCGTGCCTCTGCTAAGTCAACATCAGCAATCCGCATTATAACCTCATCTATCTTAGAACCTCCGGTTTCAATAAGCCTGTTAAAAATTAATTTACCATCATTAAACATCATTGCGTTAAAATGCTCATGCCCCATATCAACAACGAGACTGCTCCCTTTTAATAAAGGAGATTCTCGATTAGATTCAACACCAATTAATTTCGCAACAGATGTTGAATGCATGTTTAATGCCATAGGATTTAGCCCAAGTTTCGAAAGTAAATCAAGATATCCTTTTGCGATTGATTTAGGCATAGCACATACATTCACCCTAAGGCTAGTGCCACCACTGTCTCCTTCTAACTCTTCTATTATATTATATTGGATTGCATAAGCACTTGGATTTATGGGCAAATACTTTCCCATTTCAAATGTTACAAGATTTGTTAATTCGTTATTAGGAACTTTAGGTACTATTATTTCTCTTTGTGTAATTTCAGTGCTGTTCATTGTAATTACAGCATTTGAAACTTTAATATTATTTTCAGACATCATGTTTCTAATACAATTAGCAACATAGCCTTCTTCAATAATTTTCCCATCATCAATTGCATTTTCAGGCAAAATTTCACTTGCTGCGTGGGTAACTGTTATCAATCCACTATTATGGCTCGCCACCATAATTTTAATTTCACAGCATCCAATATCAATTGTAACAAACGGAGGTATAGCTTTCGCCTTTTTTATTTTAGGCTCTTTTTTTAAGACAGGTTTAAGAGTCTTCTTTTTTTCCTTCTTATTAGCTGCGTCCCCATTATTATTACCTTTTATCTCTTTATCTTTAGAAGTTTTACGATCAAACAAACCCAAAAGATACACCTCCCTACATAATATTGTACTGTGCAAATAAGAAATTTAACACCCTGTTATACTCATCATCATCAAGATATCTATTGAATATTATTATCTCAGCTATAGATGCATCAAAACGACCGAAGTTGATACCATCGGGGCTGATACTCCCGATCTGAATCGTCTCAAAATTAACAATTGCATTCGCAACACTCATATTGCTGGTTTCAATTTGATCATTCAGACCATGACTAACAAGAACCTGGCTAGTTGTTGGATCTACTCCAAACCTAGTGCTTACAACATAAAACTCGTTTTGCTCATGAGGATCATAACTTTCAACAGTTACAGATGCTCCTTGATGATTAATAGAAAACCTGTCAAAGCCAAGAGTCCAATTTGTGCTTCCTGAAATACCTCTAATAATCGCATTTGAATAATTAGGAGGAAGAGTCTCATGTTGGCGTGCTACGACAAAAATCGTCATCCCAATTCCGCCGCTATCAGGATCAGGATCAGAAGAGTGTCCGGCACGATTCAAAGAGAAGTGTGGGCTTTGATCACCTGATCCGGGAATATCTGACCTAAATTCTATTACAGAAAACTGAACATCTCCCCTGTTAGGAAAGTCACTTTCTTCAAAATTCAAGATAGCATAAGCACCACCAAAATGCTCAGCCGAGTAACTTAAATCTGAATTTATTAAATCATTCCATCTTTTCACGTTTCTGTCTTCATCAATATAGTTTCCAGGCACTGTTCTATCAATTGCTCCTGCGTCTAGATGCAAAAACAATCCACTATCGATCGGTACACCCGGTATAAGCAAAGAGTTGCTTCTAACCATAGTCCCCATTCTTCCTAAGTTTGAAAAAGGAGTTGCGCTTAATACAATATGTCGACCTCTAAAACTTGGCAGTATAAAGCTAGAAGGCAGCACATTATGATGAGTAGCCCCTAAAATTTGCTCAAAGTCTTCAGGAAATGATGGATATCTACCCCAGAAATCATCCATTTCTTCATCAAAGATATGACCGTCCGGATCTGTGTTTGGAGGAATAATGGTGCCAAACCCAGGACGAGATACCCACCATTGATAATTTACGCCTCCCCAAATATCAGTACCCTCAGCCGGATAAAAAATAGGAGTTTCACGTGTACCTGCGCTTAGATTTGGATGATAGTAAGACAACACATTAGCAAGCGGGGATAATATAGGCTGGCTTCGATAGCTTTCATCGAATTCAATATATAGAGAAACGACTTCCGGCGCAGGATATCTAATGCCCCTTTGCCCCATGAATGAATAAAATCTGTTATTTCCACTTGAAATACCTAAACCTAAATCTGATCTCAAAAGGTATATTTTAACACGTCCTCCACTAGCAGGTAGGTTATTAGAAATGTGATTAATACTGAATAAATCCTCGAATAAAAGAATTCCATCCGCATTTGGATACCCTAGAAGCTGCACTTCTACATCTCTATCAATAGGGTAGGGCAACTCAAGATCTAAAGAGCTTTCAATGTCCACAAAATCCAGATCATCAAGAAGTATTCTAACTTCTCTAATTTGAAGTTCCATGTCATGAACAAGCTCAAAGTTATTTTCTATAACCCCTCTTAACGTTCTTTGCATTAAGCTGCCATGACTTAAAAATATAAGAGTAGTGGCAGCGACCAAAACCAAAATTGCAGTAGCAACCAAAACCTCGACCAAGCCCACGCCTTTTCTGTTTTTAAGTTTACTTTTAATGACCGACATAGCTAAAGTCTCCTTTCTTATGCTTTAAGGTTCAACTACTACTGGTGGAACTATATTTGGTCCTGAAGCATGCCACAAGTCAAGAACTATAGAATTTGCAATGGCTTGAAATGCATCGGTTAACTCATCAACACGATTTGCTCTAAAAACATTCGGGGCATCATTAGCTATAGCACCATGTCCGAACATATATGAAATATCGTTAATTTTATGTTCGCTTGCGCCTTCTGAAAGAGCAACAATATAAGTATTCATACTCGCTACATAATCAACGTTAGCCGGTCTAGCCAAAACACGTTGAGCAAAATACGTCATAAATGGAATACTATAGGTTTCATACAGTGTAACACTTCGCAAGTCATTACCATCTCCATGAGAGCCTACTGCCCTGCCGCGGTGAATATCTCCCGAAAGGTCATTGCCGATACCTGACAGCCTTGCAGTGCTAAAACCATTTACAGGAACATCACCAGGACCTAAGAAAAAATCAGGGTCCAACCTGTCAATTGCAAAAGGAAGGAAACCGCCGGGCGATGTATTAAATGATATAGTATTTGCATCACCATCTGTCATAAAAATAAAATATTCTCTTACCGTTCTTCCAGCCGGAGGAGGTCCCTCTTGTACCAGAGTCCAGTAGCCGCGTCTCATACCATCACCTGAATTTGTTCCGCCCTGCGCTCTCAAGCTATTAATTACGTCTTCAAGCTGAGAATGATATTGCATAGCTGAAACAAATCTATAATCACCGACAGGACTGTTGCCCTGAATATGCCCCCCGAATAAAGAAACAAGTGCATCATTTCTTGGGTTAGCATTAGTCGCAGGATTATTATAATTAACATTATGAACCTGTCTTCCGAAATTAGCAAGTTGTGAATAGGGGATTATAGTAACATAAAGATCTTCAATTTTCGAAAATGTTTCTAATAACATGAGCGAAGATTCTTGCAATGCCGCTATTCTTGTCATATTAACGCCGCCCATACCTCCGGGGAGAACCCAACCCATACTCCCTGAAACATCCAAAACCAAAACAACCCTAGCAATAGGCGTATCTCTTTCAAGCTCATCCATTCTATAAGCAATAGCCCTGCCAGGATTAATATTTGTAGAAAAATCAACGACTTGCATAGCATTTAGCGAATCTGCCGCAGTCAATATTCCAAGTTCCGGAACAGCTCCGGCACCTTGGTCAACTTGCAGGCTTATTTGAACCATTGTGTCATCCATGTTTGTAGCATCAATTTGAGAAAATGACAAATCATAATTAAAACCCTCATTAGCACCTTCAAACAATCTTTCCACTCTATGACCCGCAGGTGAAGCTGACCATCTCAGCCTTACAATCGTATCATCAACAATTCCGTGATAGTTCCAATCTGCGCTTAAAAATCCTCCTGATGCATAAGGAATAAAGTCTAGACTGGTATTTACAGTGCTAGCGTTGAAACTAGATTCAGGCAATATAAAAATAGCCGTTGCATAGCGTACAGTGCTAATTGTTTGATCCATTAAGCGGCGTGTTGAGCTCTGTAAGGCAAATTCTTCTGCAGCTACACGCTCGCCACGAATGCTCAATGTAAACACAGTGACAGCAATAAGACCAACAATAGCCATAATACCAATAGACGTTACAACTTCTACCATGCTCAAGCCTTTTTTTAATCTGCTCTTTTTCTTTATTAACATTATGTTGTACCTCCTTAATGAGTCCTATACCTAATAGATTACGGAAGATTCGGAAGATTATGTATACTCACGATTTCTCGTATAAACCATGAGGGTTCTGTGGAATTAAAACGTATTCTGCCCGCATGTGCCATTCCTGTATTATGGCGCAAAGCCGGGTTAGCCTGGATATCCTGCCAATCGTTATAGTTGTAATACCACCCTATAGCAAGAACCTCAACCCATATAGTGCCAGTTGCTGCGTTCCCTGTAATCCGAGTTCCATCTTGATATGTAGCATATATCCATATTTCTATTTCGCTTCCATTAAAGTCAATTTCATCTCCATCCATTTCAATGATAAAGTGTGGATTGCTTCCTGGCGGCGATGGCGGAGCATCCGGACCGAAAATTATACGTTGGTAAAATACTTCATTATCAAAAGATCCTGTGAAATTTTGGAAATGTTCCAGTATAACAAAACTGTCGTCTAATCCTCTTTTTAATGCAACTGCTGAGCCAGCTTCTATTCCGGCAAGAGCCAAATAATACGACCTTGTTATTTCTCTCTGCCGTCTTGCCGCAAAGGCAGAGTTTGTAACAAGCATAGAAACTATAACGCCTATAGCAAGCGTAAAAAATGCAACAGAAATTGCCATAACTATGCCTATCCCTTTTCTGTTACGAAGCCTTAACATTATGTAAACCTCCTTATGTAAGCTATGTATAAATCTTAGCACACAAGATTTGCTTGTGTGCTAAGATTTATACATACGTATAATCTGTTTCACTCTCCCCTACAGAAGAGGGATTTTGCAGGGGAGAGATCGCAAATAAAGGATAAAGGTTTTAGTTATTAATCTCTAGAATCTTACCGTCTTAACTTATGAAAAGTTAAAACATTAACAACTGACTACTACTTTGGTTCGTTGTTATAGAGTGAGCTGCAATAAAATACTAGAAATAAAGCGTATAAGGATTATCGAGTATCAATGCTAAGAGTGTACATACCAGTAGTAGTGTTAAAATCGCCTTGACGGTTGGAATGGTCACCATTTAAGTTAGCCATTGTAATAGTGCCTACAACATGCCCGCCAGAAAAATCCAAGTTTACAACAACCGGATTAGCTGTTGAACCGATGTTTACAAACATGCTCGCATCTGCTGTACCTTGAATAAAGTCGTCTAAGGCAGCCCAGCCGCCAGGGCGATCGCCAGAAACTGCTTCATACATAGTAATCGCAGCAACAAAAGTGTTAAACGTGGAGTCAAGAGTTGAAACTCTTGAAGCTTCAGTGATATCATTGAATCTTGCAATTGCCGCAAGGCTGATGATTGCGATAATAGCAACAACTGCTACTATCTCAACAAGTGATAAACCTTTTCTTAATTTTGCTTTTTTAACTGTAGTCTCCATTTTAAAAACTCCTTTTCAATTATGATTTTTGTTTTTATGTAGATGATAAAACCTGTTAAAAAAAATCCCCCTTATCCTTTTTTGTGGAACATGCCCACATATATTAAAATTTGCTAGCGCAAAATTTAATCAGTATAAAAACTAACTGCAAAATCTGTGTTACATCTGAGCACCTATAGCTTCAAACATCGGTAAATACATCGCTAATACAATACTGCCAACTATAGCCGCAATCAAAACCATCATCAGCGGGTTAATCATAGCAAGAAGCTTATCAAGAGCCGCTTCGGATTCTTCTTCATAGTAATCTGCAACTTTTCCCAACATTTCATCTATTGAACCGGTTTCCTCACCAACAGCTAACATTGAAACCATCATAGGCGGGAAAACATCTATACTTCGCAACTGATCTGAAACAGGTGCGCCTTTTTTTACTTCATCAATAATCTCAAGCACTTTGTCTTCTACATATTTATTGCCCATTGATGTTGCGGAAATTTCAATTGCATCAACAATTGTAATGCCGCTTGCAACCATCGAAGAAAAAGTTCTTGTAAACCTTGCACTTAAAATTTCTCTTACTAGCCTACCTGCCTTTGGAATCTTAATCTTAAGTCTATCAAATGCAACTCGCCCTTCATCGCTTCTAAGCAGAGTCCTTACTCCAAAAATACTACCGACTATACCAAGTATGAAAGCCCACCAAAATGTTCGTAACGCATCAGATAAGTTTACGTAAAACTGCGTAAGCGCCGGAAGATCTCCATCTGCACCAAGAAAATCTGCAAACTGAGGTATAGCCCAAATAATCAAAAATGAGGCGATTGCTATTGTAAGTGCCAGGACAATAAGCGGATATGACATAGCTCCTCTTATTTTTCGTCTTAATACAAGCATTTTATGAAAATGCGTTGCCATTCTTATCAGAGCGTTATCAAGATTACCTGTTTTTTCTCCTGCTTCAATAGCTCTAACAAATATACTAGGAAAGGCTTTAGGCTGTTCAGCCATTGCTACCGACATTACCATTCCCTGTTTTATTTGAGAATCAAGCTTTTGGAGTGCATCTCTCATAGCTTTGTTTTCTGTTTGGGACTGTTGTGTTGACATTGCCCTGTCAAGAGGCATACCGGCTTTTAACATAGCAGCAAGCTGACGGCAAAATATTACAAGACTAATCAAGTTAACTCTACCGACACCGACTTTAACATCTTTTGTAAAAATCGACTTTTTTCCTTCTTGCTCAATCTCAAGAGCAAACTGGTTTCTGGATCTTAAAAACTCAATAACTTCATTCTCTGACTTGGCACTCATAACCCCGTCTTGAACTTTTCCATCCATTCCAACAAATTTATATTTATATCCATTCATGATCTAACCAACTCCAATGCTTTAACATCTTTATCGCTTTAGAACTTCTAGTGTTTAACAGTTTTTGCTATCTAAATCTTTATAAAGATCTTAAAGTTATCTAAAAAATTCCGCCGAGCTGGGTGCGCACAAAATCAGCATCAATAGCAAACCTAACCAAATCCTTAGCGTCAATTATGCCTTTATGGTAATAATTTAAAAGCTCGTTATCCATCGTTCTCATACCTTCTTTTGCGTTAGTTTGAATAATGGATTGTATTTGATACGTCTTATCTTCTCGAATTAAATTTCTTATCGCAGGAACTGCCGTCATAATTTCTAAAGCGGCGACAGCACCTCTGCCATCTAACTTAGGTATTAGCTGCTGTGAAACAACACCTTCTATAACCGTTGCTAACTGACTTTTAACCTGCTGCTGCTGACCGGTAGGAAAAGTATCTATTATCCTATCCACAGTTTTTGCAGCACCAACTGTATGAAGCGTCGAAAGAACAAGATGCCCTGTCTCTGCCGCTGTAAGCGCAACTGAAATAGTTTCAGGATCACGCATCTCACCAACAAGGATAACATCCGGATCTTCACGGAGCGCAGCTCTTAAAGCATTTGCAAAGCTCAATGTGTCAGATCCTATTTCACGCTGATTAACTATCGAAAGTCTGTGTTGATGAAAATACTCTATAGGGTCTTCAATCGTTATAACATGACGACCTGTGGAGCTGTTGATATAATCAATCATTGTAGCTAAAGTAGTAGACTTACCGCTTCCCGTAGGTCCTGTAACTAAAACCAAACCTCTTTGTTTTCTTGCAAGAGTACATAGAACTTGTGCAGGAAGGTTTAGTTCTTCCATAGTTGGAACTCTGCTAGGTATTATCCTAAATACCATTGCATAACTGTTTCTTTGCTTAAATACATTTACCCTAAATCTAGCCACATCTAAAATAAAGTATGAGAGATCGGCTTCTCCCTTTGATTCTAATGTTTCAATATCCTTTTCTCTTAGAATATGTGCAATGAACTCTTTAACATCTTCGTTTCGGATAAGGTTATTGCCAAGTTTTTTAAGCTTGCCATGTATTCTAAGAGTAGGCTCAAGCCCGACTGTTATATGCACATCGGATGCTTTGACATTAACGGCGTTTTTCAATATTACATCAATCAGATGTCTCACCTTCCTTTTATGTACAAAAAACTAGCTATCAGCACTGTAGGAAACTCTCAACATCTCCGATATGCTTGTGACACCTTCAAAAATTAATTCCTTCGCAGATTGAGCAAGCGTTTTCATTCCTTTTTCAATCGCTTTTTGCTCAATATCCTTAATGTCAGACCCCTTATTAAACATAACTCTAAGCTCGCTGTCCATTACCAAAATTTCATGTATCGCAATACGACCTGAATACCCAGAGCTTCCACAAGCGTTGCATCCTTTACTTTCAAAAATCGTCAAATTACTTTCCACACCTAATATATGCTTTTCTTCATCTGTTGCCCGCCTGCTCCGTTTACATGAGACACAAAGTCTTTTAACAAGCCTTTGTGCTACAACGCCCATCAAAGCGTTTAAAACAAGATATTGCTCAATACCCATATCAGTAAGTCTCATAATTGTACTAACAGCATCATTTGTGTGTATCGTAGACAATACTAAGTGACCTGTTACCGCAGATCTTACTGCAATTTCAGCGGTCTCTGCGTCTCTGATTTCACCAAGCATTATTGTATCCGGGTCTTGCCTAAGTATAGAACGAAGCCCACTTGCAAATGTTAGCCCCGCTTTTGTATTAACTTGAACCTGGTTTATACCATGAAATTGATATTCTACAGGGTCTTCAACTGTTACAATATTTCGATTCGGTTGATTCATTTCATTTAGTGCGGCATAAAGGGTAGTAGATTTTCCTGATCCTGTAGGACCGCTAACTAAAATTATGCCCTCTGGTGATTTTAATAGTTTATCAAACAGCTGAAGATTATGTTGTGTAAAACCAAGATGTTGCTTTGTAACAAGAACGTTTGATCTGTCAAGAAGCCTCATAACTACTTTTTCACCATGAACAGTAGGAAGAATGGAGACACGAAAGTCAATCCTTCGGTCTAAAATCGTCGTTTCTATACGCCCATCCTGAGGGATTCTTTTTTCAGATATATCAAGCGAACTTAAAATTTTTACTCTTGCTATAATTGCCTGTAATGCCGCTTTTGGTGTAACTAAAGCTTCTCTTAAGTCTCCATCTATGCGCAGCCTAACCGTAACTTGCTTTTCAAAAGGCTCAATATGTATATCACTCGCCTTACTACGCACTGCTTGTTCTAAAATAGAATTTACAAGTCGCACAACAGGTGCGCGAAGAACTTCCTCGTTTTCTACTTCCGGAGCACTAGCTTCCTCTTCTGCCTCACTTTCGAACTCAACAATTGCTTGTTCAGCAATTTCAGACATAGTATAAGTCATGTTGATCGAACGATCTATTTCATCGCTTAGAGATAAAAACACCTCTAGCTCCATGCCTGTTGTTAATCGAACATGATCCTGTGCAACAAAGTCCAATGGATCAGTCATAGCCACTTGCAACTTGCCATTATTTTGACTAATAGGTATAAGTCTATGTTCCCTAGCAACTTTTTCAGTTATAAGATTAGCCGCTTGCCTGTCAATAGTGCGGTCATATAAGTCTACGTATTGAGCATTTGTTTTATATTCTAAAACCGGTACAAGTTGATTTTTCGAAATAATGTTTAATCGAATCAAAGCTTCTCCGAGAAGCACTTTATTCTTAAGCCTAAATTCTTGCGCAACTTCTAAATCTTTATCTGTTATTAAGTTTAGCTTAATTAGCATATCGCCTAAGCGTTGTTTTTTTAGCATCAGGACCCTCCGAAAGTTAGGCTCAAAGTATTAAGTGATAAAAATCCGTCTACTAATCTCTCTTCTGCTGAAATAATTTTTTAATACTACAACTCTTTTTTTACGATTTACAAAATAGGTAAAGAGTAAAATTTCAGTTGTTTTAATTTTATCCTGAAATACTTTAATTATATTTTTAACATTTTAATTTTATTCTTAAATTTATTATCGGATAAAAAAATAAAAAGTTAAGGGGTTTTGCTTGGAAAAGCTTGGCGATATTTAATCACTATATCCATGAAGAGCTTATTCCCCAATATAAACTTATAATTTCTTCTCCAAATAGCGATGCGATCGCAGCAGAGATACAAATAAAAGGAGCGAAGGGGATCTCCATATCTCTTTTCATGCTTTTACCTAATATTTTTAAAAAAACTATTACAATAAAGGCAATTAAAAAGCTCAATATATTTGTTAAGATAACATTTTCAAAGCCCAAAAACCATCCTACGGTTCCTGATAACATAACATCACCAAAACCGAATCCTTCTTGCTTATAAATAAATTTTGTAAGCAAATAAATCACTAAAAAGAACGCAAAACCGACTAGAAACCCAATTAAATGTGCTGTAAATGTTGCCTCTGTTGATACAATGTAGACGATAACCGCAGGCGAAAATGCAATCAAAACAGCATCGCTTACGACCATATGTTCTAGATCAATCAAAAAAGTTATAAACAACATAGACCAAAATGCTAAGTTTAAAAATAAATCTAATCCGATTCCGTAAAACAAATAGAGGAAAACAAAAATAACTGGAATTAATATCTCTATCGCAGGATATTTTAAGGAAATCTTTTCCTTGCAGTTATTACATTTGCCGCCAAGGCGTAAATACGAAACAACCGGTATCATATTTATTTTTTTTAAATTAACTTTACAGTTTGGGCAAAAATTAGCCACCTTTACTATTGCAACAGAGTTTGGAATTCGATGGATGATGATTCCAAACAAACTGCTAAGGGTAAGACCTAGCGTAAGAAACAGGAGTATATATATAAGATCAGTCAAAATCTCAAATCTCTCTCCTTCAAAATGATTTAAAATCATTTATTTTAGTTTTCTATAGCTAAATCTAATATTATAAAATAAGAACTTATAGTTCTTAATCTAAGACTTCTCATAAAGTATGTTGATATTATACAATTTTCGTCAAAGATCTCAACAAGCTATAGCAATATCATTAATGGGTCTATAGCAGTATATACTTATGGTCTATTTGCGGTGTTCATTGCCTGCTTTGGCAGTATTATTGTAATATAATGTAGTAAATGGGGGTCATGCTATGAAACAACATCTAAATATTTCTATTGGACAACGCATACGCTTAAGGCGTGAATCTCTTGGATATTCTAGAGAAAAACTATCTGAGCTGGCAGATGTCAACGATAAGTATCTTTATGAAATTGAGGTGGGCAGGAAGGGGTTGTCTTTACAAAAAGCGCATAATATATCTTTAGCCCTCGGAATTTCTTTGGATTTTATTGTGAATGGCGAAAGGGAAGTTAATATGTATAGTGGCATTTTGAATCTTTTAGATGGTCTTGACGAAACGGAAATATTTAAAACAGAAAAAATTATTAAGCTTATAATTTCGTTTAAAAATTAGAGCGTGTGGACACAAGACAAAATGCTCAAATTTTCAGCACGCTTATGCCATGTACATATTTAATGATATGCAAAAAGAAATTACTATCGCCGTTATAGAAAGCAAAGGCGTTTCCAATAATGGAAACGCCCCAGAGCCAAGTAAATTTTTTAATTTCGCAATTTAGGGCGTGTTCCCACTATCGGGAATGCACAGATTTTCAGCAGGTTTTGTGTCAATCGAGGCAAAAATTTGCAGAAATTCAGTACTTTTGCCTACGGCAAAAGCCACCTTCGGTGGTCGGAC
>Ga0123352_10005446_pt1 | contig 19175 bp, 9 predicted proteins | sample TergutLab28metaG_FD_89700 | JGI IMG/M metagenome (GOLD analysis project Ga0123352, IMG submission 89700) | Labiotermes labralis P1 segment gut microbial communities from Petit-Saut dam, French Guiana - Lab288 P1 | ecosystem: Host-associated > Arthropoda: Insects > Digestive system > Gut ... | reverse complement strand
TTGTACTCCTCACCCAATATTGTGCGGGTGATAAAATCGAGAAGAATGAGATGGGCTGGGCATGTGGCGCATATGGGTGAGGAGAGGGGTGTGTATAGGGTCTTGGTGGGGAAACCGGAGGGAAAGAGACCACTGGGGAGACCTAGGCGTAGATGGATGGATAATATTAGGATGGATCTCCGGGAGGTGGGATGTGGGTATTTGGACTAGATTGGGCGGGCCCAGGATATAGATAGGTGGCGGACGCTTGTGAGTGCGGTAATGAACCTTCGGGTTCCGTGAAATGCGGGGAATTTCTTGCCTAGCTGCAAACTAGTTAGCTTCTCAAGAAGGACTCTGCACTATGGAGTAAGTAAGTAAGTAATAGGCACGGACTGTGTTCTACGTGACGTAGGATCGGTAGTTTTATGTATAACTAGCCCCGGGTTCAACCGAGACTATTCCATGCGAGATTTGTGTTGGACAAAGTGGCAATGACAGGTTAATCGCTTCCTTGCCCGTATTAACGCACCGAAGCTCAATAATCATCTTAATTCTAATACTACTATTTATCAGAAAGACAAGCGGGCGAAGATCGGGAACTCTTTGTAACATAGGAATGTTTTTTTCGGATATCGGGGAATACTGGACAAAAAATACAGTCTAACTCGCTTTAACGTCATGAAAAGAGAATTTTCTGTTGTTATAAGCGAGTATTGTGTTACCCGGGGATTGTCATGTTATGGTTAACAGTGAGGAACTAATTAGTACCACAGAATGTCTGACGCTATAGACGAAGTATCTCATAAAACAATGGATGTCGTTTCAGATGGTTTTGACTCCACTTTCACATTGTTTTTACATTTTTCAAAGTATTAAGTATGCAAGTGCAAAATCGTTTTGGTACACACAGCGGGGTGATTAGAATTACAAGCTGTGTCTTTCTAATTAGATTAACTGCTTTTGTTTTCGTATTCCACAACCTTCACTCTCCAAATTCCTTATCTGTGCTAGTAGACCAGCTCGATTTTTCTACAAAAAGTTCTTTTTAATTTTATTTCCGCAGCTTGATTAGAAAATGTTCCCTTTATAAAATGCTTGCCCACTCTTCACAAAGGCTCTCACATTTCAATCATATAATAGTACACAGTTAAGTTATTTTGTGACTGTGTGCATACATGCAACAGAAAATGTAAACCAGTATGGAAAGTATTTTACCTACGTCGAAGGTGTTTTACTATTTAGATTTATGTCATGTTGTGAGGCTCAATTAAGGGGGTTTATACGCATGGGTCCGTGCATCGTGAATCGAATTTAATAATTTTCCAACAAGATGCGACTTATTCAGTTTATTACATTTCTGTAGGCAGCTCTACACGTTCCGGGTGTTGACACCCATAATCAGGAGCTCGTACAACTGTAAATACAGCTTCTGGTAGTAGATCCGGTTAATCAATACCAGAAGCTGTATTTACAGTTGTACGAGCTCCTGATTATGGGTGTCAACAACCGAAACGTGTAGAGCTGTCTACAGAAATGTAATAAACTGAATACGTCCCATCTTGTTGGAAAATTATTAAATTAAGAGTGTTTAATTCACATTTGCAGGGAATTTACGTGAGGCAGCCTTTATTTTGTGTATGATGGAGGTTGGTATTCTTTAGAACTCTTCTTTTGGAAGAACAGAAATATTCCAACACGGCAGTTGTTTTTTTAAGTAGGAAGGTAAACAGGCTGTGACTTGGAAAGCAGATGTAAATAGCATATTATATCTCGCTTTGATATTGTAATCTTCTTCAGAGGAACAGATAGTGTATCAAGGTTATCTTGTGGCTTATTTATCCTTGAATCTGCCTTGTTGCGACGTATTATCCTAAATTATTATGCAAACAAGAAAAATAAACTGACAGAATGAAGGCCAAATTTCCGATGAAAGTAAAAGTCCGTTTATAATAAAACTTCATTTTATTTTAGGAGCAGTCTGCCGCCATCTGGTTGTGTGTTATTCGCAGATGTTAAGGCGATCGACCTTGGTGATCACAATTAACTTAGAAGGGCAGCCTTCTTTTCATATAAAGTTTACATGTTTAGGGAAATTTAGAGAAAGACAAAACGCTTTCAGTTGTAAAAATTTTACTGCGTCGATTGTAAGTTTAGACAAGGAACGTCTGTTTTCCTAGAAGCTGATCGGTTTTGGGTCTATTATTAACACAAGAAATTTACAGTACTCGTTCGGAGCTACTTAAAACTTGAAAATGGGATCAGCAACCTTTTCCAGCACGCAGGAAGTAACGCCCCAGACTACTAGATAGAGCTTTCTTCACTGCTGCTGTGAAAACTTCAAACTTCACTGAACGATTACAGGTTCTTTGTAATTTCAGTAGAGTTATGGAAATACAGGCGCTTGCATTAAGGCGAGGACGACAGCCGCCAGTGCCATTTCTACAAATGGTAACATCGATAAACAACTCATTTTGACGGATGTACACGCTTTCAAGTAAAGAGTCGAATGCCGCAGTTGAAAGCTTTTTACATGGGAAAATCTTCTTTTATATTCGAAAATGGAAGCTGCGTTTTCGTATTGAGGATTTTAGTGTGTACAATTAAACACTCTAAGAAAATCCTAAAATATTATCTTGAAATAGGCCACAACCGCTTCCATTCACACCCTTTCCAGTTCGTCGTTGTTCTTAAGTCGTCCTACCATTTGACGCTACGTACCTAGAAAATAGAAACATTACTTCAGTAGGGAAATAATCAAGAAACTAGATGTGGATACATTTGCATCATTGCCACGTTAAAAGTAATTAAACAGGGCCGTGGTCTGACAGAAACTTAGAACTGGAGAAATATTAGACTTTCTTGTGTACATCTACAATAACATAATTATTAAAGATATTCTTCCTTTAGCTACCTTCTTTTCCTAGTTTCTTTACAAATATATTGTTTTTCATTATCATTCTGCTTCATACTTTTATCCTTTAGATATTTCAATGTAAGTACGTTTGAGTTACTTATTTTTATGCATTTTGCAATATAGCCCTATTGCTACCGCCGTGGCAACTTGGGATTGTTCAGTAGGTAGTTTCAAGCGAAGAACGATAAAGTGAACTCAGTAAATATTGACATTTTGCTGACCGTGCATCCAGTATATTTGCGCCGTCAGCAAAACGTCAAAATTTGTGATGCAAAACAAGCAAAGCAAATAAACCAATACAAGAACATCAGTAAATATTATTAATAGAGTATTTTATGATGGTGATTAATATTCATATATTATTGCTACTAGTAGAGTTATCCCTATATTACTTAAATAATTAATAAAATAATATTTGATGTTGAGTTTTTTTTAAACACATAGCTTAGCCATAAGTAAACACTAATAATATTTCGGGGAGTCCCATAAAAGAGAAAAATTTTTTTTCAAAAGCAAGCATTTGGAGTTTAAGAGATTAGAGTCCGGAATGTTTTCAGAACTTCTGATCTACTTATATTATTTTTAAACTTTTAGTTTTCTTACATATTCCAAAGTTCTTGATTCCTCCAAGCATTGCTACAATTATTTGAAGATTTTGAGCACCAAAGATAGCTTTGCGTACCGGTATAAGCTCCTTTTAAACTAACCAAACGCTAATATTTTATACAGAAGCGGCTACCTTGACACAGGCCGGTTTGTTCTGGCCCATAATACACATATATGTGAAGATTTTAAGTGTACTATAGGCTTTTATTAAGTCTCTCTCCCTTGCCCGGGTGAATTTCCTTGCGAAATTAATAACTGCTGACTAACCTTAAAATATTTAAGTTTTTCATTTGACTCATTCTCGTATCACTTTCACGAGTCCCGTTGATTAATGTCACGTATGCTTAGAGTAACTTCACCACGGTCAAGATAATGAGATTTGGAATAGAAGTAACCTATGTCATGCATAAAGAATGTCGTCCATGGCGTAAAAGATAAATATAATCCACGACACGGAAAGACTTAGTGCCTAAAACTCCCACAATTCCCTTTGCTGGCCTGAAAAAGGCCACGTAGAAACTACCCGGTGAGTGCTACATAAAGTCTAATTTGTCCAGAACTGACCATCTTAACTACGATAGTGTATTTTCCTTAGGTTTAATTTTTTTGTATATTTTTTTACTTATTTCCAAGCGCTTTTGAAATGATAACCATATATCAATATTGCCGTGGGAATGAGACTTTGTCCTTGTAGACTGATAGGCAAGTAGAAATCTTGACATTTCTTTCAGTTTATTTGATATTTGTGGAGCCGGGATAGCGTAGTCTGTATAGTGACCAGGTTACAGGCTAGATGATCCGGGGTTCAGATCCCGGCAGGGGAAAGAGCCTTTCCTCTTCACCCAAAACTTCAAGAGCAGTTCCTGGGCTCACCCACCCTCCTTTTCAGTAGATAGTTGGGGACTCTATCCCATGTGGTAAAGGGGTCGGGGTCTGAAGCTGGCCACTGACGTCAGGCTAGTGCCGAGGTTAAGAATGGGTGGGTCTGTAACTCCAGCCCCTCTCTATGCTTTCACAGCGCATGTAGGGAAAAAGTTCCCTTCCCAATTTTACGTAAGCAGGACCTGTTTCTGGATTCTTTCACGAATATTATCATATTACTGACAAGAGTTTTATACTTATTTCATATTTACGTACAATTACTAAAAAATGTGTGATCGAAACTGTGGTGCTTTGAAGAGTGAGATAGTACTTCACAGACGCGACGGTCACTGTATGTGTAAGTAGAGCCAACTTCAGAAACGTTGTGTACATAAAGCCACCTCAGAGAATGGGCAGTGGTCAACATAATATTAGTACTCTAAAATAACTCAGTCATTTTTACAAGGCTGCAGACTGATCTAAATGATATGAGATAAAAAATTTCTCATCCATGCAGAATAATCGGAGTGTGCAAACTGGCTCAAAACGTAACGCTCCCGATGTTCGTGACGGGCCTGAGACGTTACTGTCCTGTCTAAGATTGTTCTAGTTGCATCAATCTGTCCAGTCATTCGCCGTGATAGTTCTTTCAAATAGGCCACGACGGCTTCCATACGTATTCTTTACAATACATTATTCACAACTAATCCTACCATCCTATGTCGTACATTATAACTATATAAACGACTGACTGACAAAATCCACTGTGCAGAGTTATTCTTGAGAATGTAATACTTCCCCAGTTAGTCAAGAAATTCCCAACTTTTATCCAACACGCTTGGACGTTGTCGTGTTCATAGGAATCCACCACTTGTCGCTACCCTGAGCCAGACAAATTCAGTTCAAGCTATAGATTCGTCTTCGCTGCAAATCGTTAATAAATCAACCACAAATAGAGTATTATCTGAACATTTCTCGCTCTTCAGGGTCCCTCGGAGGAGGGAATAGCATTAAAATATCTGTGTGTTAAACTGTTTGTTTTAAATTATTTTCTTTTTCCTTTTGAATGAATACTACAGACATGCGTCGCTTAACGACGGGGATACATTCTGAGAAATGGGTAGGCGGTTTCGTTGTTGTGCGAACGTCATAGAGTGTACGTAGGCTACAAACCTGCACAGCATGTTACTGTACTGAATACTGTAGGAAATTATAACACAATGGTATTATAATATTATATCATAATATTATAATCTTTTGGGACCACCATCGTATATGCTGTCCGTTGTTCACCGAAACGTCGTTATTAGGCGCATGACTAAATGGCAGAATCTGTGGCCGCATATCATTTGTCGCACTGTATGTGCGCTGTGGTTGCTTGTTCCCAGTGTACGTATGGAGCAGGTAATAAATTATATCCAGTACCGGAGTGGACAAGAGCTGGCGGCCGTAGTTGTCCTGGAAATCGAATTCTACCACCCAACACGCAAAGGTGTTTTGCTGTATTCGGGCCGTAACTGATTGGGCGTTTCGCGAATCTCGTGAACAGTCAATGACAATGGGAAGTTCACTGATTTATATATTCTATGTGATCATGGAGAATTTAAGGAACAGGACTCCCGTCTTTATCTTCTTACTTCTGAATTATGTAATTGAATGAATATCTTGAACATAACATAAGAGTAATCCAGCATATTAAACACTAGCTTCATAACAACTATAAAAAGTTGTTTTGTTTAGTTTCCTCTTTATTTAATAGGTGCAGTTGAAGACAACGATGTCACAGCTTTCTGATGTAGTTGAAAAACTCTAACAAAGCAAAACTACATAAACAAATAATAGTAATAATAATAATAACTTCCGGTTATATTCAGGGAGTGCTTGCGAAGTTCAGTTCAAAATATTTTGTCTTTTCGTCCCTTACATGAAAACGTAAAGCGTGAAACATACAGAACTCTCGTGTTTCCTGTTTTCCTGCATGGACAAAATTCTTGATTTCTCACTTTGTGGGAAGCATATAAGCGGAGGTTTTTTTTTTTTCCTGAATAAACTGCTGAGGAAAATACTTGTGCCTACGTTAGAGGAAACTATGGGGAGATGGGCATGACATGTCGCACCGTAGGAGAGAAGAGAAATATATACAGGGATCTAATGCAAAACCCGAAGGATAGAAGCCAGTTAGGGACCAGTGACAGGCTGTTGTGAAAGTTCTGATTGTGTAAACTGCCCGGGATTTCTTGAGTAGCTGAGCAACTATTGGCCACTCACACGAGATTATACCTCATTAAGTTAACGGCAATACCAGTATCTCAGATTGTAGACTTGCCTTGTTACGATCCATTTCACAAAGCGTTGGACTTGGGCTGATCGTTTGGTACAGTCGTAAGCAGTGGAAAGGGGACATTAAGTTCGGCACATGGAACGTGAACATTATTCGGGTTATGAAATCAAATATGATGTCATGGGCGGGGCATGAAGCACGTATGGGGGAAGGGAGAATTGTAGAGAGATGAGGTATGTAGTGACGTAAGTTCAGATACTGTTACAGCACTCGTCTGGACCAGGAAAAATAAACAACTCGTCATTAAGGTCAGATTTAAGGACGAGATCGGAAGCCGGTCCCCCCGAATATGAAACAGGAATGCTATAAACAGAACTACAACGTTAAATCATAAGTAAGTTGTAAAATAAATACTTAAATTAATTAATTTATTAATTAAGAAATTCCGAAAGTAACTTGCAAAGTAGGCTATAATGTTGAAATTCGTAAAATTCGCCGTCCATTCATAGCATTTTTATTCACACGCTCCTTCTACAGATTTCCATTGCGCCAATTTTGTTAGATATAACGTCAGAGGATCGCACAAAACTGTAGTCTTAATTGTTAAATTGACAGGTACAAGTTTATTATCCAGCTTCTAGCTTCAGTGCATAATAAGTCATTGTTAAATGTATAACATGTTTATACATATGTTGTGTTTGAATTGTATAACACAACGGGATGTCTCCTTTCAAAACTAACATCTATTCGTCACAATCTTCCTACGCATCCAGATATGGTACTGATTCTCAGAAAGAATGAGGGAAATCGTAACTGAAACAAACATTTTCGTTTAATGTAATGAGCTAGTGAAATGAACGCTTAACGGCAAATTTGGAGGATTTCCGCAAATAACCCTTCCATTAACCCACTTTTTGCATTGTAACCTTAGGGTTCACTAATATCGATACTTCATTAAATGCGTGTGCTCTTAAGTCGAGAAGTTCCAGGAAGAGAGCATAAGAAAATGAACATAATAATAGAATAGAAATACTTTTTTACTGAAAAAAACCACTGCTATTCTCTTCTTACGCAGCCAGACTGTCTTTATCTTCAAGTTTCCCTCTAAAAGCACATTGTACTTTCAGAACTCTGAAAGATAGCTTCAAGTCGTGTAATTGCCGTTTATTTTGCCATTTTGTGGTGTTACCATCACTAAGAATTTAATGATGATTTCTTGGACAAATATTCGACTAGTATCTGGACAAACAGACTTTGCCTCTCTTATGCCAATCGTATAACACTATTTTCATAAGAAACTGTGCTGAATGTAATCTGAGAATAGTATTCTCTTTAGGTGATCAAACTCTTTCTTATAACAAAAACCAACAAGATGCTCTATTACTCAAATTTATTTTGGTGTAGAACTCTACATGTTTCGGACAGATTTACTGTCCATCATCAGGAGTCTAGTAATGTATACACAGCAATAGGTATTTGTCATACAGGTTATGCTGACTGTCTGCTAGTTAGATCAGGATGGTACTGTGTTCTATCCTGATTTCGCTAGCCCGTCATGCCATTTAGCAAGAGACGGTGACTACAAATACCAAATTTATTTTTCACTATAAACTCTGTTAAACACTTAACATAAATGAATTCAAATAATGAAGCATGCGAGAGAACAACCACGTTGAGACCACAACAAATACAGACCAAATTCGTAAGTACCAGTCCAGTACCAGGAGTCTAGACCCGATGCTAAGAACAGAAAAGACTGTCCAGTAGGACAAAGAGAGAAATTTTTGCATTTTTACGAATGAAGTGGCAATCATTACATGATTATAATTTATTCGTAAGTCACTTTCGACCCCAACACGAACATCTGACATGTATAAAGTTTGTTACCATATGGCAGGTAGTTAGGTTTCACACGTTTAGTTGTACAAGTGGCGGCTTACGCTAGAAAAGTGAGGTTTTCGTTGTGAAGACCTTCTTTGAAAGTGAAAATATACCAGTGCAAAAAAAATTATAGATAACTTTTTTTTCGTTAGTGAGATTCCTCCAGGAGATGGCGTGTAGAATTTATCACAATAAGTTTAAGAAACTGGTTTCGTAATATATTTTGCATAATGTTGTAAACTACCTAATTATTTTACCGTGTTTTCTCCTCAAATAAAGTGAGTACCTGGTACTATGTCTAATTTGCAAGTAGTTAGGGTGAGGACTACCATCGTTATGTGCAAGTATTACTAACCCAAACCCTCCTGCAATATCAATATATGTTTCTCATGTGGAAAATAGAATTTTTAACACGGTAGAATTCTGAGGGCGATGAATATGGACGAAAATGGTCATTTTGTTGAATTTTTGTCCCTTTTCTTATTGTACAGAATGTTATTTATCACATCGAAGTCTTTAAAGCTTTATGGGTATGCCGTTGCACTGTTGTAGGGTATTGTGGCTGTGTGTTTTCTGAAGCACTATATTCTTCCAGATTTCGACGCAAGACACTCACTGATATCCTCCTTTTTTTGTGTAGAATACAGAATATTTTTGTTGATATTTTGGGGGGAGTATTGTGATGTATCTCTACGGATAGGTTGAATGTTTTATTATTCATATGTGAAGTAGGTGTACTAATTTGTCTACAGCTCTTGGCAGAGTACATTTTAAGTGAATAATTCTGTATTGTTTTCCGCTATATATTTATCAAAGATTTATCTCGTAGAATATTTAAGTATTTTTTATTTAATAATACAGCAAAGTCCTAAATGGTTAAGGGGACAGTCACAAGTGTGTTTAGCCACTCAGTGCTAGGTCCTATTACGTAGAAAGAATATAGTAACAATCTACGTGCTATGAAAAACTGCCATTAACTTAGAACCGAAACATTAAGTATAAATTACGTTTATCTCTAGCAAAGTTACACGGTCTACATGATTCACTTGTCTTTAAGAGTGAGAAAGACATTCTTTTTTACAGTTCATTGTGAATATAAGTGTGATGTCTATGAATATACTTGAAAAGAAACAAGACCACCTGGAGGCGGTAAGTTTCGCTGTCTAAGTTACGCTCCATTTGTGTTTCAAGCGCTCAGCATGGGAGGAGCTCCAGAAAACCAAACGGCTGGCAATGGTGAGCAGGATGACCACAGCTTCTTTCATGATGTAACGAGCCACCTTGGCTCGGACACAAGAAACGACAGGGACAATAAAACCTTCACTCATCACAATAGTACTTCTTCAGCACCCGACAAGAAGTATCCTGTGCTCTGAGGGATCAACATTGTGCTGTGTCTGAGTTTCACTACTGTTTCATCACGAATCGTCCTACCGAATTTTACAGAAAATATATTATTTTATTAACTTTCTCAGGTATTTCGCAAGTGAAGATGCTGTTAAAATACTTAATTTACTGAAGAGGAACATCCAAACTTTTGAATCTGGCAACTGGAGTAATGCCCTCAATAATATTGTGATGACTCCAATAATTCATTGCGGTACTGCTGTGAGAACGTAAAAATTTGCTTCGTCGCTTTAAGGGAAACCTCTTGTATAGATAATGTTTAAAAATTCGATTTCTGAGCTAAATCAAGTATTCCTTATCGTCGTTAACACAAATATTTCAACGATACTAGATATTTCTCTGCTTGCTGTGAAAAAAAATCTCCAAAATTACAGTGTAGACGAAATGCGCAGTTAAAGAACGACAGAGAATGTAGTGATTATAGTTGCTGTTGCCCTGCGAAGGGATTCAGATCGAGTGCGATAACAAGAAATTAATTCTGCCGCATACGTTAAGATTCTGTCACAGCCATGGTGGCTTACTTTGTGGCGAATTTGATAATATCAGAAAACCTGTAAGTCAATAGTAAGGAAGAAATTTCCCTTATTTTTTATTTTTTTCATTCATATGCCTTTCTGCTAAGGGTACTTGCTCATTCAATTCAAAATACTTATTAACAGCCCCTTAATATATTGTCTTAATACTGTAAAAAGATTTTGTGCTAAATTGGATTTAAAATTCAAGGTTCAATTTGACGCACATTTTCTTCCTGCCAGTTTATTTGCACAGTATGTACCCTGTTTCGAAACACATTCTCCTGAATCTGCAGAGATATGAATTACGATTACAGATTTTAACATCTGTTTACTTATAAACATTCGCCAATTCTCTGTTCAGATGTGACTCTTGGTTTCTTCATTGAGTTACATCTTCGACTTCTTCTTCACTGATCTTTGTGCAGACTTTCGAAGTTTCCAACCCCTCTTTGGTTCATACAGAGTTCTTCTGTCGGTTTAATTCAAGGGCATTTGAACTGAAGTTTTCTGATAAAGACTTGTAAACGTAAACGTTACTTCCGTTTAGGACAACGATCGTTTAGAATTCCACGCTAAATACTGCACTTTTAAAATAGTTGTTAGTATGCATTTGTCAGAGGCCCCACTTTTATGCTAATTCAGTCAAAAATGTAAAAGAAATTTTCAACAGATAAATTGAAAGTTAGTGCACTAAATAATCTAATTCCTTTCTTACGCGAATATAAAATACTGATTAGTAAAAATAACAAGCGCGGTAATTTTTTTCTGTGTAAGCTTCAGTTGTTGAGCATTTGTTTCATAAAATATATTTAAGATAAATTTATTTCTTGCTTCTAGTATAACTACTTTAGACAAGTAAAAAAAAAAAGAAACGATTTGTCACCGACAAGAACGTTGCCTTCTGTACAGCAACCGACAGACGATTATTAGAACCGTTTTCCGACAATCTTTGGTATTCTAATAATATGGCTGACTAAGATAATAATTTGTTAGTCCTGGCCATGGGCTTAAGGTACATCTGTGAGAATTTGATGTTCGCCTACTTTGCTACATCATGCTCAAGTACTGTCTCCTGCACGTAACCAAGGCAATTTTATCAAAGTAGACAAACAAACATTGTTGGCAAATTTACGTTTATATAATTTTTATAGATTCTAAAAAGGGGTAAGCCTTGAGGACACGAACATTTATACAAGTCAGGAGGACTCTTTTAATATAGCCTGTACGATCAGGAAGGGTGTAGTCAGCTCATGTGATTACTGAAAGTAAAGCCGTAGGTTGGACTATAAGCTCAAAACAAGTTTAAATTTTGTCTATGATATAGGCATTTAACTATCTTCTGCAAGCAAGAGATGTACTGTCGTTTAACGCTTGGACGGATTTTCGTAAAATTGTGTGGTGAATTTATTACAGTATTTTAAAGTATCTTTGTGTTGATACAAACACTCAAAATATTAGGGGGCATAATTTTGTTATTCAGAACTTATTCATCAGTATTTACCTGTATATGTGGAAACAACAGCTAAGTGTAGTTCTTTTAAGGGGAGTAACACATATTTTCTCAAGATTGGATGTTTAAACTTTTAAATGAAAGTTTTATTAGGAAATCTATAATATAAGAATGCTTTAAATAAGTTATATAGGTAAGGGGACATCTTAGTGGGCAATTTACTACTATTAAAACAGATTTTTATGCATTTTCATATCTAAATAAACAAACTAATTTAAGTTTAAGTTAGTGCTCGTACTAGAAGGTCTGTGATTTCATTGCATCTTTGACGAGGTACTGTGCTTGGGTTAAATTTGGGCTTTCCCACTAGGGAAATGTTATTGCCCATTTAATTTGTCAGTACCTGAATTCTAAAGGTACGTGAAAAAGGAACCATGTTGGGTAAAGAAGCCCGTTACATCCCGTACCAGCATGGCATCTGGGATCTTCACAGTGGTATACCGAAGCGCCTGCCCAGCCGGGCTAAGACGGTAGTACCAAGATGAAGCCAAGTTGCCAAGTCGCCGACAAGGCTGTGTCCACTGAGGACCTTGAACGAACCCTCGTCAAACAAGGCAATGAAGAAGACGACGACGATGGAGAAGAAGAAAAGAAGAAGAAAAAGAAAGAGGCGCCTTCAAATGGTGGAAATAGCACCACCATAGAAGTGATTCGATTAGAAGCCGTTCTTGCGGCACTTGTTGAGAGCAAAGTAGTGGCAATAAAGGCTGCATCATCCAGCAAGAAGTCAGCTCTCAATAACATCTTACGTCCCAGGAGCCAGTCCACAACACACTGTCTCCGCCAGCAACGCCTCACCTCTACATCTACAACAGCTTCTTCATCACACAAGGAAAACAGTCACCAAACGCAACACCACCACCATCATCACAAGGACTACCACGACCGTAAGAGGCAATCGGACAGCATTTTGTTGGCTTCGGGTTTATTCTCGAAGAAACGTCACCGGCAAAACCACCAACGCCATCGCCATCACCACCACCACCACCATCACCACCACCATCATATTCGTGCTGAGAGTGAAGGTGAAGATGTTCGCTTTCACAAGAAACAGGATGAAGAAGCGGGTTGCAGGCTGCTACAGCAGGAGACAGCCTTTGGCGGCAGTACCGTAACCTTGTCGCCCCCGACGCCCGGGCCATCGAGTAGCTGTCAAAACGGGTCCCCGCCACACCAGGGCGGTAACTACAGCTACGATCGGCGGACACAGAGGCATCAGATTCCGACATCGTGCTGTCCCAGCCCTACGCACAGCATAAAATCGCAAGTACCTTCTCTTTACGCACCCTAGATACCAAGCATGCTGGTAAATATGAACGCTTCATTGTTACGCCACACCATCCAGAATTAGACATAGCACGCAAATATTGCACTCACCCAAAACTAAATATAAGATTTGTGGCTAAATTCCCAGAAGCCTCCACTCATCAGGGAGTCAGGTCTCTGTTCCCTTGAAGTGCGCATAACAAAGGTGTAGACGAAACCGAGACTGCATAACTAGTTCCTATAAAAACCAAGAAACTAACTTTCCTAGGGTATGATGTTGCTATGCAGTAGATACTTCTTCATTCTTCAAATAATTCCTAAAATTGACTGATAAAGATCTGTTAGTTTCGACAGATGTCAAGATTGAAGTGTTCCATTCTTTGTTTCCGTTTTTTTTTATTCAAAACTCTCATGCTAAAGTTAAATTGAAATGTATTTTTTTTCGCACATGATTCCTCGTATTGACGGACCTAAGTAACATAGCACTCAGTTCAGCCACATTGTGGCTGATCAAAATAACCTTTGACTTACACTTCTGTAATTTTCAGCTACACTCACAGTTTATTGTAGCCGAACTATTATGCTTGTAAATCGTTTCACGTCTGATGTCGGGGAATTCCCAGTGTTAACATAGTTCTCACGACTTATCTTTTGGAACACCGTCATTTAGAGTCAGTTCCGGCAAAACTGGCCTTGACGGATAATGAATGTTATGCAGAATAATTTATCTGACTGATCATTATTGCTTTTAGTTCAGGTCAAGATGGGAAACAGGTTTGAAGGGGGTGTGGTTTGGACTAATCAGTCCCAGGATAGAGTAATGTGTATAGTCTTGTGAACTATAATGAATCTTATGTTCCTAAAAGAGTATAATATCTTGATGAGTTGAGCGGCTCTTACCTGCTCAAGAAGGACTATGCTCCGTGAAATTTGTTATTTAGTTCCTTACATTTATAAACGCTGATTTTACATTGTATTTATGACTGGATACGAAAGGAATCATTGCAAGTAATGACGCCGATATGAAAGCGTAATTTCGTTCTTATGCATCTGAATGTAGGATCTGAACTGTGAGGTTACACAAGAAGTAGGCTGCTTCAATCAGTCAGTAATTTGGGGAAGTTGAAAGTAAAAAAAAGACTATGATAGAAACTTAATGTAGTGTCATAACTTGCTGCTTTAAGTGAGTCTTTAATTCCATAACATAAAGGCCCATTGAAATAAAATCTTCGTCGTTCAAAATTTTACTTAACACTCTTTAAGAAATTTTGCATTGTCGTTGTTATCGTTATTTCTAAAACGAGAAATATTCTCTAAAGAAAAATTTCACGAGTTACCTACAAACAAACTGGCTATAGTCAAACAAGTTTTAGGCATGTAGTCACCACGGCAGGAAGAAACGTGGTAGTTGTTACATTAATGCAACTTTAATGGATAATACAGAACAGTTTTAAATTATATTTTCATATTCAATTTATCATTTTAATTTTCATTTCTTAGTGGACTGTATTATCAAATATTTTAAGAGACGCACTGTTTTAATGAAACCCAAACTTTCTACTTCCCTGTCTGAAGGCCCTGTTTTTTGTACGCCATAACGCGTGAAAGCAAACGATTTGTATGGTTTCAAGACAAAAATCGAAAGGCACAGAATGAAACTTGCGCCAATGTGAGAAATTCAGGAAATGGATTGGGGTGCTAGGGCGACTCAAATGTGTGCTCCCTTTGTGTCTGTTCACTCGTCAGAGCGGTACTGTTTCCAGCAAGATCAGGTTTCCCAACGGCGTTTGATATTCTTTCTATACATTTTTCAACGTTGCTGCTCGTGGTCAAACATAATTTATTCTTGATATGACCACAAAAAATTAATCTAAGGGAATTAGATTTGGAGACGAGAACTGTCAGATAATTGACCTCTTCGTTATACTGGCTAATTGTATTCCTAGTGGCTGTCATGGGATTTACGTCAGGTCGTGCCCACAATACAAATCGTTTTTCCAAGTTTCTTTTCCAGTCATGTAAGTTTATTGTCTGTCTTTATTTAGGTTTTATCAAACTCACTTTTGAAGCGGTTCAGATAAATTATGTTCACCCTGTAAACGACTCAGTTTTTGACACAGAAAAATGACTAAAATATCCTCGAATTTGGGCAGAAGATATGCAATAAGGCGCAAGATAGTTATCGTCTATAATGTCTCCAGTGTTTATTGTATGTCCACGTACCTCCATCTAATGCTAAACTTAAGAATGCCACCTGCTTTCCTGGCGTGAACAGTGACAGTTTTACGTTTATGACGATTTTACGTTTATTCCATCTTGCTCATTTGAGTTTGTTAGTAATTCACATAGCAACATTACACAATATTTTAACAATCAGTAACATAACACGTACTTGTTGGACGACCAGCATTCAATGGCTTCTTTCAACATTACATCCTGAATGGATGCAGGACTGACTAGACTGTGTGGATGTCAGACGATTGCTCCCCGGCTGTAGGCGATCGGAGCATAAAAATAACCATAAATATTTTGTATAAATTAAACTTCAAAATATCTCCATGCATTCATATCATGGTGCTGAATTAAAAGAAAATTGTCACTTCGTAATCTGTAAATTAACAAACATGTGCAATTGAATGATGTTCAGAACATTTGTTTTTCTTTGTTTTCTAGAAATATGAAGATTTGAATATACAAAACTGTAGCTTGCCTGTTATTTTATGTGGGTTCTCACACAGTAAGGAAAGAGTATAGAACGAGGTGATTAGGAAGATATTTAGACGCAGGAGGACGAAAATGACAAAAGGTTGCATAAAACCGTATCACGAGGAGCTTCGTGGTTTGCACCCCTAGTCGGTATTATTAGGGTGACAATTTAATGAAGAAGAGTTGGACAGAGTATGTTGCACTCGTGGGAGGGAAGTGAAGTGCATGCCGAGTTTTGATGGAAAACCCGCAGAAAAAAATTTGTTCGGAAAAACTAAACGGGGCTACATTGGAAGATAATATTAAAATGGAGTTTAAAGAAATAGTATAGGTGAGAGTGAATTGAATTCAACTGGCTTAGAATAGGGACCATGGCAGGCCATTTTAAACATGGCAGTGAACCGTGGGAGTTTATGTAATGCGGGGAATTTCTTGACTAGCTTACGGCGTATTAGTTTCTGAAGAAGGAATTTTCTTCATGCAGTTAGTGCAACAACACCCATTGGACCAAGCCCTCCATATTATCTAGTTTTCACAATCACACTCACACTCACACCACACCTGTAGGAATCCTCTGGACGAGTGATAGCAAGACACAAAGACTTCTAGCTGACGACGCACATCTCTTACAAGAGAGAGACATCCAAGCCTGCTATGGAATTCGAACCTGCATTCCCAGCAAGCAAGGGGCAGCAGACCCACGCCTTTGAACGCGCGACCACTGGGATCGGCCAACTGAATGTAACGTCTGTTACAATTTATTGATATAACGTGCATGGATTTATTTTTTACGGAATTCCAGAAATTCAGCACGAAACGTTTGTTCTCTGCAGTTGGAGAGAAAAGTTTGGAATTTTACTCGAGCAAAAATCAGTGTTTAATATTTACACAACAAGCTTGCCTCATTCAAAATTTACAAATGCCTGTTGCCGCTTTTAAAAAATGTAGTAAATTACCTTCAGGTTTAGTGTGTGTGCCTGATTTCATGAATAGAAAATGGTTTCCTTCAAAATATTCAATAAATTAAAGCGTGAAATTCAAGGCAGATTTCAAACTAAGGCTACAGGGCTCTGATGATGGTGTAAAAACACATAAACTCCTAGTCGTTTTGGACTTCTTCTGTCTTATGTAATGAAATATAATTACACTACGTTTCAGGGACAGTTTGTGTCCCCATCTTCGGGATTTGTCAGTAAATTATAATTATTTACACCGCAAATGAACCAGAATTTCAGTAAAATTAGTATATACCACGTATTTTAAAAACAGTTTAGAAAAGTTTTTGTGCAAAGTTTGCTAGACTTCAAATAAACAAAATGGATGACTAGTCACTGCAAATACTATAAAAATCTTGTATTTTTATTCACATTATTAGCAGACATACAGAGTAATTAGCAGGAGAACTTTTATGTTCCTAGAAGAAATGTCATAACCACACAAACATGAAGAAAAACACAATCCATCACTACCTGAATGCCCTTCACGTCGCCTCCACATATTTTCAATTCCTTCATCAACCTCTCTGGTCTATTAGAGTTCAGAATTTGATTGTGGAACTACGATTTCTGTTTAGATATTTATTAGAATGTCTTGGATAAGGCATTGGCTTATCACAAAGCGTTTAGCTGTACAGAACAACATGAACACAGAAAAAAAGAGGATTTAACATTTCTGTTCCTCATGGGATTCAAACCAATAAATTGTTCAAGTGATCAAGACTGCATGCGCCTTAGATCATTGGATCATTGATATCTTATTCTGTTTAATTTTCTTACATCTGATTGTGTAATCCGCTTTTAATTATCTAATGTATATGTAATTTTCTTATTCATATATGATATAATCATTTTTAGAAATATCGTGAGTTGATTTTCAGTTGAAAGCACGACGGACTACTGCCAAATAAACTTTAAGACATTAAAATGCAGTTAAATATTAATATCACCCACAAAATATTAAATATTTCACCTATTACTATAAACTCGTGCAAAATTCAGGGAGGATTGCATATTTCTTAATAATTCAGACTCTTCCGTTATGAAAGAATATATTCTTCCTGGCATGGAACTGTGATTATGATTCCCCATGATTAAAATTCCTTGAATGGTTGACATTTACTCTGATTCAACACTGAAAACGAAATGTATTTTATCTTGGTTCTTAACTTACTGCTTAATAAATGTTACCCAGTAATTAAATGACATGCAGTTTAACGCACGTTTCCTTTATTGCAGTACCATATTTTTAGTTTACATTCCAAAGAGTTGTTTTGAATGCATGCTGTACAAATTTGCGTATTAATTACATGTGTTGTACGTCCTTAACTGTGTGTTGCAAAATGCCGTGGAAAGTTTATTTTCTCCCACGAACTTGCTACGCAGCGTTTCGGTTGACTAGGTACTTATTTCTACTACTACTACTACTAGTAGTAGTAGTAGTAGTAATAGTGGTGGTGGTAGCATTATTATTATTAGTAGTAGTAGTAGTAGTGGTGGTAGTAGTAGTAGTAGTAGTAGTAGTAGTGGTGGTGGTGGTGGTGGTGGTAGTAGTGGTAGTAGTAGTAGTAGTAACAGCAGCAGCAGCAGCAGTAGCAGTAGTAGCAGCAGCGACAGAAGCAGCAGCATTAGTAATGTCACGTACCTCATCACAAGATCATAAATCTAATTCTTTTCCGCCCCTCCCAGTTCAAGGACTCAGTTGCTACAAACACAGTCCTGCTTTCAGAATTGTTAGTAAAATTCTTACCACTTAAACATGAATTTTGCCAGTCTCTATCCTTTGGGATTAAACAGATATACTAATTTTGGCGATCCCCTATTTTGTATGTTCTTTACTTGTGGTGTCAGATTTAAGTGTTGTTTATACTGCTATTTTTCTTGTTATTATAAGCACAATAAGTTGCAGTCGAAGACTCTGAAGTAAGGAAATTGCTTGGGAACTCTAGTAGTACGTGGAATGATAATATTAAAATTAACTTCAAAAAGGGAATTTGAGGTTACAAACTGGTTTTGCGTCGATTATATACAGGATCCTCTGCGGACTGTTGCGAACATGTGGATTAATATTCGGGTCCTATAAAGCATGGAAAATCTCATGACTGGGTTAGTTTGTTAAATAATCCGGAAGGTTTGAATAAAGGTTGACCAACTAGATGACACTTGCTTTATTATATATTGCTCAACATGTTTCAGACGTTAATACGTCCATCTTCAGGAGCTAGCGAGTACTTGTTGTGTTGTGTAGGCT
>Ga0123352_10005445_pt1 | contig 19176 bp, 19 predicted proteins | sample TergutLab28metaG_FD_89700 | JGI IMG/M metagenome (GOLD analysis project Ga0123352, IMG submission 89700) | Labiotermes labralis P1 segment gut microbial communities from Petit-Saut dam, French Guiana - Lab288 P1 | ecosystem: Host-associated > Arthropoda: Insects > Digestive system > Gut ... | reverse complement strand
TGCAACACACAGACGTGTAGTGCTGACACACCTGCAACACACAGACGTGTAGTGCTGACACACCTGCAACACAGAGACGTGTAGTGCTGACACACCTGCAACACACAGACGTGTAGTGCTGACACACCTGCAACACAGAGACGTGTAATGCTGACACCTGCAACACACAGACGTTTAGTGCTGACACACCTGCAACACAGACGTGTAGTGCTGACACACCTGCAACACAGAGACGTGTAGTGCTGACACACCTGCAACACAGAGACGTGTAGTGCTGACACACCTGCAACACGGACGTGTAGTGCTGACACGCCTGCAACACAGAGACGTGTAGTGCTGACACCTGCAACACAGAGATGTGTAGTGCTGACACCTGCAACACGGACATGTAGTGCTGACACACCTGCAACACAGAGTAGTGTAGTGCTGACACCTGCAACACAGAGGCGTGTAGTGCCGACACACTTGCTGTTTAATTTTGAGGTGCAGAAAGTTGAAAGATCACCCTAAATCGGTCAAGAGTCGAGCGTATTGCAGGCATTTTAACTACACACAGTAATTGGTGAAGTATGAGCGTCACCACTTAAGTCACAAAACGCTACAAAGTGAGCATTGCAATGCGTAATCTGTCAGTAAAATAAATGTTGTATGTCTGTACATATTTAAACTTCGTTGCTGTCATATCTCTTTGACTAAGTTGTACAATTACCGTTATACTGTGTCTGTGTATATACATATATATGTACATTATCTCCGGACATGTGGCAACGTTGGGGTATGCAGTTAGACGTCATGGCGGCGTGCTGCTCTTGATTTATTAGCCCCTGACCTGCTAAACCCCTCGCCTTCAACACTGTCTATTGCCATCATATACTGGTGCAACAGCCAAGAAAAGTATCTTTCAGTTTTTTTCATCCGCTTTATAACGGCAGTCCATATTTCCCTCCCAGACTTTTTACCAGTCCGGGAACTTAACACACACCCTTTTCCAGCGCAATGACATTGTTTAGGTCACGTGTAGTGAAAGTGGATTTGAAAATGAAAGTGTCCTGGGAAATGAGTAGCTGCTTATTTGGGATTAGTTACAGCCGTTTCGGAGGATACTACTGCCTTCATCTTCAGAGCCAAGTATTTCAGGGAGGAGTTTGTTATAATCCATCCAAGTACACAAATTCCGTGGGACGGCACATTATTCAGGGTTAATGCTCCGTACTGCGATGTTGAGTTTTAGACCCCTTAATTTGACCTTATTTTTCATTGATATGAATTTGGCTGGCTTTACCCTGGAAGTGACGGTACAGTGAGACTTCGAAACGTCGGTAACTGTTTCTAGACACGGCGTAACGTCCCAGAAGACTTCAACCTTTAGCGTCACAGCTGTGAAGACCTTAGATCTCCCCCAAATGTATGTAACATTTACTGTGACCTGAGGGGGTTGAAATCAGGCATGCAATCTTCTGGTATATGATGCCCTGTGGACTGATAATTTGTTACCAACGGCGCGAGAGAGTTCTCTGTCGCTGTTCTTCAGAGGTAGAATGCTTCCGTGAAGATGTGAGCATGGGTCCTCAAATGTCGGTAATTTAATGTCTGTCGACACGATATATCCCACAAGGCTCTGATCTTCGTCAAGAACATTGTGAACATCTGAATCACAAAAACGTTTTGCTGTTTGTCGAACTGCCTGACTCGACTCGACTTAGTATTAAAACATTTATCTTCTGATGGTTCTTTAGAATTCAGAATTTGAGTTGCTATTTAAGATTGTAGGCGGAGGGACCCGGGTTCGATCCTCTATGATATCACTGAAATTTTTCACTGACATAATCCTTCGGGCCGTACTTTGGCCCTGGGATATACTGAGGTACTAACAGAAAGCATTACCAGAAGTATTTCCTAAGGGGTAAAGGTGAACAGTGAGTAGGGCTGACAACCGTACCATGTTAATGTGTCGAGTCTTTCGAAATCTTGTATTCTTAACCTCCTGGAACCCGCTGGACCTGCAATGGGCCTGTACATGGATTACTTTTCGTTTATCAAGATTGTATGTCTGGATGCCTGTGCCTAATCCCGTGCACTGACAGCCTGTTGGTCATGGACTACATCTTAGGTGAAAATAAAGCAATCACATATTTATCTAGCCTTTCGTATTTAATGAGAAATATAGGTTTTTCGAATCGCTGTCTGAAAGGCTGAATGCGATGGTTGTGGCCGGTATCATCTTTTAACCTGTTACGGAGTTCCGAAATGTCCGTGTATTCCATGTATCTTGATTGCAGTAAGCTCTTGGGCTATTTGTTTCCCAGAGATGCTGATAAAAATACAAATAGCGAAGGTGTTTTTCCTGTCGTCGCCACGGAGACTGTTATGGTTGTTTTGAAGTACTGGGCTCGAATCTTCGTGCTGCAAGGCCATACCATTTTAAATGTACGTTACTCCATTTTTAACATAAATCTTGGAGATCAGTCAAGCTCGCGTGTTGGTTTTTTGACACTTCCTCGCTGCAGGGTTTCCAACCACTCTTTAACCTTTAGACGCCTAACGTCAACTATAGTTGACGTACCGCACCGCTAACCTCCAAAGTTGCATTTTATATATTTATTCAACAAATATAGGTGCCGAATATTTTAAACATGGTGTATACTCTCCGTTTCTTTCTCTTCAAAATGCAGTTTGTCTCATAATTCTAACTTGTTTGGCCCTATATTATTCACATTTTGTATACAGGGTGTGCTAAAATTAAAAAAAAATAATTCCGGCGCCACAAGGTTAAACATTCTGGAGCAATGAAAGTATTTTGACGTTTTGCTGACCGTGCATCTCAGTATATTTATCTCAGTATTTAACCAACTTGATGCACAACATTTGTTTCACAGTACGTTTTATTTCATGTCTCTACATGTTTCGAGCACATATGCTCATCATCAGGAGGTCAAAATTGCATTACACAGTCTCTGGTATCATCACACCTATGGGTGTGATGATACCAGATGATGATGATGAGCATATGTACTCGAAACATGTAGAGACATAAAATAAAACTTACTGTGAAACAAATTTTGTGCTTCAAGTTGGTTAAGTACTGAGATAAATGAAAGTAATTGTTATGTTTATTTTATTGTTACATTTATGTACTTTCATTGTTATGTATGTTCTCTTCTGTATATTCTGTTTTCATCGTGCCAAATGGCACTCTTCGGCTTCCCTGACTGAGGTTTTCCCCTGCTTTTTCCCCAGTTGTAAGGCAATTGCCAGGGTATAATTCGCAAAGACGGGGCACGGCCCGCACTATTCCTAATTAGAAGTTGTTAATTGTGTTGTCTGTTGTTACCTGTGTTGTCCTATATATTGCTTGTGTGTAAATGTGTACTGTACTACTGCCACCGGCTGTCAACCCAATTGCAGTTAACAAATATGTCAATATCAATATCAAAGTATGTCCAGCTGTGACTTTTTTTAATGAACCTTTTGTGAAATTTATGACGGACTAGACGAAGAATAATGAGTATTACATTTGACTCTGTTCTGTAGTGTAAAGTTTGCTTCTTCAGCCCAGTCATAATTGACAGCTACAAGTCGTCTAGCTTACAACAGAGCTATACTATATTACCAGGCTGTAATACTTAGTCAAATGATAGACTTTCAAGCGTGGGAGTTTGATCCGCGTGTTAGAAAGTTGAAGTCACCTGTCGACGAGATACTGGCGATCCCGGTTGCATACTAGTGAGATGCAGACTCGCGTGCCGTGCGACGAGAAGATAAAACTTCCGTGAGATAACGTACTGCCGTTTACTAAAAGCTGGTGTGTTGAAGATTAATATAATTGTTAATAAATCTATGTCTTATATCAGTGGCTGGACCAAAAGTCTGACTGTTGGAGCCTACATGTTGCACCTTCCCTTCAGACAGAGCATGGGAGACGACTGGAGGTAGTTCGTTGTTTCCGTATGTGTGAAAAACACGAAGTGTTAGCGGAGTAGCTGAGAGAACATTAGACGGTTGTAAAGGTAAGACAGACCCAGATGGTTCCAGGAAGTTAAGGTTCCAAGATTTCGTGACAACGGCACAGGACGTTGGTAGGTTGTCTGCCTTACGCACCGGCTGCCTTTACCCTCAGGAAATATTCCTGGTACTCATTTCTGTTAGAGGCTGAGTCTACCCCAGGACCATAGTGCGATCGGAAGGACTTTATATCAATGAAAAATCCACTGACAGTGACTGGGATCGAACCAGCGATCTTCCGATTTGTAGCACAGCACTTTAACCACTGTGCTACCGCGGTCCCTCACATAAGACGGTTGTACGGAATATATGTGGGGTGGGGAGTACAGGTAGGTATATAGCTCAATTCATTCTTATCCTTGGAAGTGGATCTGAATAAGTTGTTAACTTCAGACCTCCGGAATGAACCCCGGTATCCATCGAATAGCAGCTTCGATGGGCACCAGAGGCGCTGTGGACGTTTCGGAGAAGAGAAAATATGCATTCTCCTTACCAACATTCGAACTCCGGACCATCCAGCCAGTAGGCTAGTCGCTACACCTGCTTTGCTATCCCGACTCCCTCTAACAAAACTACAGCCGTTTGAGGTAGGCAGAATTTATTAGGATCTGAGTCTGTAATTGGCTGTCAGCACACCGGCTGTCCGTATGTTAGTTTGTGCTTATTTTGTGCCATCGACGGAGGTCGCAGTAATTTGCTACTGTAGGCCTAATACGGTACTGTTCATGACGTCAGCATCACGTACATTCGTTACGGGAGAAATTGCGCATATTCTGTGTCTTACAGCTCATCTTATTTGGAAGGGTGCCGGAAGTCAGAGTTGTGACGTGCTTCCACAGAACGAACATATGGACGGTCTTGGGCACGCTGGGAGACACCGTGATGCCACATTTTGCAGTGACAAATAATTTAATGAATGCTGGGTGTCTGTAGAATTTATTTTGGGTAGCTGGTCAACTTGACATTTATGGAATTTGAAAGTTGATTACCAGTTACTTAATTTTGCGGAAGAACAGCTGGACACACGCTTTTTGACCACAGAAGGAATGAGGAAATTTTGGGGAGATTTGAAAGTAGAACCAGTTGGCGAGAAACTAAGAAGATTAAAATCAAATTGGCTATGACGTGTAACTGTAGTGAACAACAACAGGATGCCAACAATAATCCTGAATTATAGAGCAAATGGGCGAAAACGACTTGGAAGGTCTTTGAAGAGACTGTTAGACGAGGCCGAAGCAGGTTTATCAAGGCCTAACTGTTGACATCACGTTGATGATTATGGTGATGATTATCTATTCGCAGTACAGCACTGGACCTTGTCCTTGGCTGAGTCCCTTCCGTTTCTTTCCACCTTGTTTTTGTAATGAATTTATTCGTTTCATAATCAGTTTGTTACCGTAAGGTCTGTGTCTCCGATGTTGTGTCCATTAATTATGTTTTACCGATCAAGATTTTGTGTTCATTTCTCACGTCCTTCTGCGTAATCCGAATTCCATATGTATACATACATATATATATATTCCTCTTGCCATTAAGTTCTTAAGTGCCTCGAATCTTTGCTATAGGTTGAGACACCGGTACCAGAAAGGCAAGAACAGGTAAAATAACAGGTTGAAAAATTCGACACCGCAGTGAGTATCAGCAACCACACTGCAGGTTGTTGTAAGGATCCAAGAGAAATTTTAACAACCGATTGTATTACAACAACCGTGTTTGAAGTGTGTTTGGTCGGGACTTTTTTGTTTTATAAGGAGACTAAACACATAAATTTATTTATTTATTTATTGTGGTTTTATTTTACGACGCTAAAATTTGCACAGAATATATTTCTTCGATATATCATATCGAAGGCAGTAATTCCTCACTGTAACTTGAGAATATAATGTTAGCCAGTGACCTACTTATTTACCATGCGTCAAATCAGATCTGTTGTATCATAAAATATCGGCTGGATACTTGGATCTGATTCTCTCCCTTGTGGGAAAACATCATGTGACTTAAGTGTTGCATGATCCTAGATTGTAGTTTCCAGCGTAAATATTTATGTTCTGTGTCAGTAACATCTACCGTGCGTTGTTGTTGGCTAAAGTAAACAGTCCCCTGTAAGTGTGTTTATGCCTTTGCATGCACAGTAAATAAAGAAGGAAGTAAATGAATAAATAAAGCCGTCTAGTTCTTGCCAAAAATAGACATTTCATTGCTTCTTCGGACTATAATTTTCCGATAACCAATGAAGAAAAATATAAAATTATCACTTTGCAGTAGGTTACATATGTTATCAACTTACTGTAAAGTACAGAGGTCGTCGTTTCGTTGCCACCTGTTCTGTCACCTCAGGTTTTCATGAACTTCTGTAGCTGGTGTGTAATGTAAGATCGGCCTCTGCCATTATGGCACCTTGAAAGACCGTTAACAATTCCTTTCTGGATTTCGACATATACATTAGTAATCATTTATAGTCGGGTTCACAAAATTTCGAAAACAGGCTACTAGCTTCTTCATGTCTGTCCGTCCGTCTGTGTGGAACAACTCGGCTTCCTCTGGAAGGATTTTTACGAAATTTTATATTCATGCATTTTTCGAAAAATCTGTTGAGAAATTGGAAGTTTCATTGCAATGTGACTAGAATAATGGGTACTTTACATGAAGACCAATGTTCATGTATCATAATATCTTGCTGAATTATTTTTAGAATGAGCATATTTTCGGACAAAATTTGTAAAGAGAATCAAAACACACATTTTGTGTTCAGTACCTTTTTTTAAAAAAAAAATCGTGCCGTTCGTGAAATAATGTAATTAGGGTCAGATAGGCCACATGACAGTATAACACGGCGCATGCGCTTTGCTTTCTGGGTAAATAAGGCTACACACACACACACACACACACACACACATATATATATATATATATATATATGGTTACACGAACGCTCTTCAATGTCGTGTTTGCACGTGCATGCCTGTCTTGCCCCATTTCATTTGGGTTTCGTACTTGCAATAAGATTGTCGAATCAGTCATGCTTGGAAACAGCGGTGTTGTACATAAAGTTTTGAATGTAGACTCGGCTTAGGGAGCCATCGAGTGACTTGTAATCTACTTCAAAATCAGGAGTATGTGCTGCAAAAAAAAAAGGAGTCTTTCCGAGGTCGTTCTGCTGTTATTGTTAAACCAGCAGGCTTGTGCATGGATGTGTGTTATTGCATAGGTAGATAAGCAAACTTATGTGGCATAATGCGGTTCTTTTCTGACTTGTGACGTCGTATGTGGTGGTACATACAGACGTTTCGAATGAAGTCGCATCATAGAATGCAGTTTTTTCAAAAATAACACGTGACAATTTCAAGTGGTGATGTATTTTATGTAGGGCCTGAGTAGGCCTGTAATGCTCTTAAGGTTCAAAAATCGTAAATTGTAGGGGATCTACTGAAGGACCTAAGAGTAAAGTTATCCTCGGGCACAAAGTGAAGGTAAATATTGAGTTTGGCTCCACCAATTAGTAACTACGGCACTCGATAGAGGCGAATGTTGGCCTTTAATACGTTTCGGGATCGGGCAGTACCCATTTAATAGGAGACGGGATAAACTCCAGAACTCGTCTGATTATGTTGGAGAAGAAAAAGATTTCTTGCCTTTACCGGGAATCGAACCACGATTGCAGGGTTGTGGGTATGTGAGTCAGAGAAGTGATTGTTCACAGGTTGGACGACCAGCATTTCATCGCTGGCAATAACAGAGTTGTTTCTCGTCACTGTCACCCTCAAAATGGAGCTCCTGATAAACGGACTGTCTTAGCTTTTCCCTAATTTGGACGTGGTAAAGGGTCCGGGGCATCACACACACACATCCTCTCCCCCGCCCCACACCAAGTACCAAAATTTGAGAAAGAGTGGAGCAGTACCTCCACCGTCATTACGTCATTCTTCGCGTGATGCACACTTTACACCTCCCGAACGTGAATTATTCAAAATCAAAGATTTCAGAATTCACTATACGGACAACTGCATACATTGTCAGGGGGAGGAAAGCAACTGTGCAGACATACATTATGTATTTTTGTATCTGTCTATCTGTTTGCTGTAGAACACCTGTTTTAGGTGACACCTGTGTTCAGGCAGTGCTGTTACACCATATGGCGGCACCTTTCCATCGCAACACACGTGTATGACAGCCATCATTCGAGAGTGTATGCAGAGTTTTGATGGATTGGAATCAGATAGGATCTTGTATTCTGGTGACCTAGATATAAACCTAAAAAATACATATACATATTGAAATATGGAAAATCGTTCTGAATATTACGTGTGTATTTCTCTTGTTAGAATACCCAATCACCATAAAGTAAATAATGCGCGAAATTACTCGTCCGTGTTAGCGTGTTGCGCACTGCTGGGCAGTTCATATGCTACACTTACGGTCCGCATTACTGACCGAACGTGTCAGTACATCTACAAGAAGCTATTGACAAAATGCGACAGACTTGCTATGGAAAATGCTCACAGAATGAAGGCGTACATTTCTCGTCCAATGTCCACTGTTGCTCCTTTTCTTCCATTTACCCTGTACATTCCATTAGACTTATCCCACGATCTACACTATGTATACAATTATGCTTCTTCTACAATTTACCCTATGCATTTTAACGGAACTATCCTCAGACCTTCATTCCTCTCGGATGGTGGTGTTATGTCTCGTGGTGACTGATGTCAGGCATTGCTTAAGACAACGCAATGGTTTAGCTTCAAAGGTCTTCTTTGTGGACATTTCCACCCTTGAATATGAGACCACTAAGTCTTCTCGAAATACCTGGCACAAATTACCCAGCAACACCATGCCACATCAGAGAAGAATGAAGACGTAGAAACCAACATGGGTTTGTTGGATATGCAGCAAGTACAAGAGATGCTCGGGGACCGCAGTAGCACAGTGGTTAAGGCGCTGTGCTACAAATCGGAGGGTCGCTGGCTCGATCCCAGCTAGTGTCAGTGGATTTTTCATTGACATAAAATTCTTCCGATCGCACCATGGCCCTGGGGTCGACTCAGCCTCTAACAGAAATGAGTACCAGGAGCATTTCCTGGGTGTAAAGGCGGCCGGTGTGTAAGGCTGACAACCTACCACCATCCTGTGCCGTTGTTACGAAATCTGGGAGCCTTAACTTCCTGGAACCCTCTGGGCCTGTCCAGGCCTGTAATGGGACTGCTTTACCCTTACCCTTTACAAGAGATGCTCAGATTCTTTGGAAGACGTTCCGAGTTGATTATTCGAACTGTATTACGCAAGGGTCGGAACAGTCCATATCGAACGGAGACAACCCTGCTGGCTGTGGGTCCGCAGGCTTAAAGAACAACTGAGTAGCTTAGCGATAATGCGTTTCACTTGAGTCTGGTAACAAACAGCCTTTCGTGGTCTTGGTTGGTGCTGGAAGGTTTGTGGCGGTCTTACTCACGGCTAATATTTCGCGGCCTTGAATTATATCAGGGATGCTTTCTTTCTTATCACTTTCAACCCACCGCACACAGCTTTCATTGATTGATGAAGCGTTGTTAAATACAGTAGGCTTATGTGTTTCACAACTTTATAGACCCATCATCATCCGAAATCTAACTATGCAAGTTACGACCATTGTGCTGTATGAACGTATTTGTTTGTATTTATTTACCTAAATTGTTTGTGTTTTGAGAAAGGCTAGGATAACAAAACAATTCCGATAAACGAATTCACACGTTTCTCATCCGCTCTGATATAAATACAGTTTGACAGAATTCTACGGGAGATATTTTTTACTCTAAATCATTTGAACAAAAAAGAGAGAGGGAGCAGGCAGTTCGTTCCATTCAAATGTGAATTATATATCTGTAAGGTTTATTTTCCCCCTAATTTCATATGTTCAACTAACGCAGCTTTTACTGACTGCCATTATTAATGGAGCAGTCGAAGTGTAATGGTATCTGCCGGTTGTCGTACTGGCATTGTCTGCTGTCCGTTCCATTGGATTTCGTGATCACAGGGCATTAACTGGGCCTAATATGAACAAATTGCTTGGCGTGTTGAAAGTGTGTGTATGTAACGTTATGTAATGTGTGTATGTAATGTGTGTGTGTGTGTAATGTAATGTAATATTTGTATGCTTGTGTGTATCTGCGTGTATGTATCTAAGTACGAGTATGCATGTACATATGTATAGTGTGTGTGTGTGTATGTATGTACGTATGTATAGTGTGTGTGTGTGTGTGTGTATTATATATATATATATATATATGTGTGTGTGTGTGTATGTATGTATGTATAGTGTGTGTATATATGTATACGTATATGTGTGTGTGTGTATCTGTATGTACTGCATGCAAGCATGTTGGCCTACGTAACAGGAAATAGGGTAATCAGGCTGGAGGAAATATCGTTGGGGGAAGGTTTAGTTTCTAGTGGTTCAAGCAACCTTACCGCGGCCTCAGATAATCAATTTTCACTGCGATGCAAGGAAGCAGCTGTGAGGTATATAGTCTTGATGGATTCGGAATTGATGGGCGGTGTCTTCTTTCAGTAAATGATTTTACAAGACTTTTCATTATCATGGTTTCTTGTCGTCTCTAAAACATAAATAAATTGTTTAGGTAGCAATAATACTGGAATATTAATTAATCTTCCGCCTCAGAGGAGTTAAATGGACTGGAGGCAATATGGTTCTGTGGAGCGTGTATTAAATTGATGTTGCAAAAGTGAATGAAGTATTAATTGCTATTCAGAAATACGGAAGTCTTTCTTCTAACAGTGTTTTGCAATTTGCCCAAATGAATGTATCGTTTTAGAATGGAGGAGATTGATAATTTTCTTGTTTGAAGTGTACATTTGTATCCTCTCTCGAGAACCGCACATTTCTATGAATATCTGTACGTGCTTTTACTGCCCATTCGTTACTTGCAATATTTGATTTTATATTATATGATATAATCGTTTCATTGCCCAGCACTTTAGTCTGTAATAAATAAGTATCAGATAACACAGCTGTGTATGTGTGCTGTAATGTAATTAGCGCAGCTTATCCATACTTAACCTGACAAACCATATGCTGTGTACTTGTATCGTGTTTAGAACGTAATGAAAATGTTACATGATAGGTGAGGACGACCAGGGGCAACGAATAGACTACGATTTTAGACGAGGCAATGATGACTTATTTCAAGGCAGACTGTTAAGTATTCCGCTAGAGGAACTCTTCTGGAACTCCTTGACAATGAGGGCACGTGGCACTACGTCTCTACAACTGTCCGGAACGGCTAACGTAGCGACACACCGTTCCATCTCAGAAGACCCGAATTCTAAACATTACCCAGAACAGTCGATAATGTAGCCTGTGTTCAAACCGTACACCGCTGGAATGACAGTATAGTGCGTTGCCCACTCGTTGACGATGGACTGAAGATTACTGAAGAATAAAAAAACCAACTAGATGCCACTTATTATTTTATTGTACTGCTTATAGGTTCAACATGTTTCGGGCATTACTATGCCCGAAACATGTTGTGCCTCTAAGAAGTACAATAAAATAATAAATGCCATCTAGTTGGTTTTTTATTCTTCAGTTATCACAATGAAGCACGGTTCAGTAAACATCGGACTGAAGATTATTGTTATATTTGCGGCTAATGGCGAGCAAAGAAGCTTCTGCGTGCTTTGTAAACCCTGAAATGGAATTATTTTGAAGCTGTCCATTCCGTACATTCTGTGCAGTTTCATACTGGCTACGACACAAGACACATCACAAGCACAGGGTGTGTCCGCGCCTCATATAACGTACGTTCATAATGTAAAGTCCTTAACTATGTTTATGACTCGGAACCTAATAGTCTAATTGTCATGGCTTATAGCTGTCGGTTCTTTACATATACCGTATGTTTACAGGACCCACTCCACTTCGAATTGTAATACACACTACCGAACGGTACTATATATTGCCACGCAAGGAGAAGCTTCTACGGCTAAACGCAACATCAGTAATTTCTAATGTATATACATCTAATTTAACGATATAAGAAATGTTAATGTTAACACTAATTAATTTTTTTTTTTGCATTTGCACCTTTTATAACTAATTAACGTCAGCGACGTAGTTGCTTCAGACCGAAGAACCTATAAATAACAGTTTCGCATTAACATTAGGTTTCTAATAAATGCCAATGTGTTCTCCCAGAAGATGGTGTGCACTTGCACCGAAACATGTTGGAGATGCTGATTTGAAGTTTGTACCGTGGTGCTGATAAGTCCTTAGCCCGACCGGGAAAGAAACAACCTGCGCCTGTCAAAAGTGTGATGGGGAGAGGAATGGATTGATTTGGCTAGGGTAGGGACAGGTGGTGGAATCTTGTGAATGTGGTAATGAACCTCCAAGTTCCATAAAATGCGGGAAATGTAGCTTGTTTCCTTCCTGGTCGGGCTAAGGACTTATCAGCACCCGGGGTATTAGTTAAGATCGTGCAATTATTTGGTACTTTAAACTTTGTACTGAAGTTTAACTAATGAGGTGTGGGCAGAGGACGAAGAAGTTTGGCCATTTTATCGAACCTCGGACTTCGACTCGAAGATATTCCGTTTTTGGAGCAGACTGCAACGTTGCTGAGCGCGCCATGTGGCTTTCGAAGTTACCGTCCAGCTTCGCGTTAATCGCGCGGCCAAGGAATTTAAACGAGTTACACTGGAATTAGAAATTCGTCTTGTTCCCAACGTGGATGGATGCTTCTATGCTTTTATATTTTTGTTTGCAGTCTACCAAGCGAAGACGTGTCCTTATTACGATGTTGACAAATACGTAACATAATCTTTCTCCTTTGCCCGGGTGCCATATGGTAATGTATACATGAAAATTTAATGCACACACTCATGTGTGTTTCTTTGAAATCTAGGGCAAGTCTTCCGTGTTAATTTCACTTTCCAAGTACTGATTCTATTTCAGTAGTCTGATGTAGGTCTGTCAGATAGCCGAAGCTGGAGCCGCGGGAACAAGAACTAGATGGAAATTTATTGTCACCGGAGCCATGGTGACAAATTGATCTGACAGCTGTGTGCTTATTATGCAGTGGCTCTTCAAAGCGATTCATGAGGTCGGTTTTCTGATGTTAGATTTCTGAGATTCGCCTGACGTCCAGAAGGTGTACGAAGTCGGTTCTCTTCTTTGTGTCTAATGTTCCGCTAGCACCCTCAGTGAGTGATATGAAGATAAAGTTCAGAGTGTGGCGTGTCTATTTTCTATTTTGTGGCTCTGCGAAAGAAAGAGACCCTGTCTCTGGGTTCCTGAGTATTTTGTAGACATTTGTTGGGCCTCTTTCGACGAAGAAGCGTTTCGTCGCAAGGCATCTGTTTGCACACGACGATACAAAAACAAAATACACAAACATACTCGTACATTCATGCAGCGATTATGATTCGAACCCACAATTCCAATGTTCGGGCAACAGAGGATAGTACACGCGCGAGATCAGTTTTCGGTGATAACTTGTCGACCTTCTTTGTGGCAGTGAGACTCCGGTACATTGTCGTAAGGGTATAGTCTAACGTAACATTAGATGTCGTCTGCAGGTTGATACGTGTGCAGGCGGAATTTGTGTTTCCGAGTTATGATATTTGAAGCTATGTTCTGCGTAGAATATTTGAGGCCATGAGATAGACAAACAGCAGGAGAATTAAAACGTGCATCATATTTATGTTTGAAATTCCGGCCGGTGAAGCCAACCGAGGGACGACACGTGCATAGTATAATTGCGGATGTTGTGTAAGTGGGTTGGTTTTGATGTGCTGACTAGCAGTGGTGACGGTGCTTTGTTGTACGGATATCTTTATTTGTAACAACAGGAGATGAGTTGAACAGCCAGCATGTACGTCTGAAGGAAGGTCCTAAACCATTAGTTTATCCTACCTAGAGGATAGTTTTATTGTCATAGTACAGATCATAGACTTAGACTTGGCTTCGTAGGTTATTTACCGGAAGATTTCACTTTGGCGTCGAATTGCATGAAAGGTTGATAAGTATGGGGTAATAAAGACGGATGAGAGTAATCGAGTAAAGCCTGTTTTTAGATCAGTGCCTCAGCCAGATGTCTAAAAGATAAAAACAGCGAATAACCTGAAGACTCTCGTACCCCGATCAAGACTCGATTCCTGTATCTCCAAGATGCCTTACTGGTTGCTCGGTATTTATTCCCACTATTTTCAGTCTCGAATAAAAGTAGGTGAATTACCCATGGTTGCTATGTATAGTGTGACCTAAGACTGACGGAACGGTGGGCAGCAACTTTGGTAAGTCAAGTAGGGGAAGATTGTTGTCATGAGGCTTATGTCTTTCAGAACATGTTGGCCTTTATTTTATGACCTAGTATTGGAACTGCAAAATATGCCGCATTCAAGAGTGACATTCTAAAAAGGAAAAATGTGTAGGCCGTTGAAAAGTACGTACAGTAATGTTTATTTAAATTTATAAAATTGAACCATTTAATCAGCACACCAACTAATGCACATACATAAAGTTTTTTTACATTAAAACATTTAAAATCGCTCCAACATGTTTCGATCCTAAGATCATCTTCAGGGAGCTACGCGGTTCCTTGCTAAAGTCACATTTTTAAAAACAGCATGCTGCCACAGCACCCTGTTAATATAAGGAAATTAATCAGTGAGTGTTTTTAAAAATGAGACTTTAGCAAGGAACAGTGTAGCTCCCTGAAGATGATCTCAGGATCGAAACACGTTGGAGCGATTTTAAGTGTTTTAATGTGAAATTTTATGTACGTGCATTAGTTGGTGTGCTGATTAAATGACTCTACGAAATGCACGGTGCAACGATAAAGATGATTGTAAAAATGAAATTTTGTGTACAGCAAATTATGACGAACAGTAAAAAAATCTGATTGAAACAATTGTCAGTGTGTAGAGTGATGTAAAAGCTGGACTGATAGTGGCGATATTGTTGTAGTCACATGCATTGTGATCCTGCTTTAGTCTGTGTAGGTTTTTGTAGTCCGACACCCGCCAGCCCCCCCCCCCCGTCCTTCTAGCTTTGCGGTACCTACACTGTAATAATTAACGATGTCTGATTAGCCAGACTAGCTGCGCCTGCTACAGCAGCTGCCATTGTAAAACTCAGTGTAGGATCTGGCAACGTCTCACTCCTCGTATGTTGCCACGTCACACACTTTATTGTTTAATTAAAGTAATTCGTGTCATCCTGGCCACATTATTACATTCCGTTATGAGGAAGACAGTGTGATGGTCCATAATTTTTTTCTCCTAGAGAAATTCATTACTAAGAGCTTGGAGCTTGGATCGCGGCTGCTAAGTGTTTAGCATGTCCTGATGTGTGTGGCCTTAACAGGGTCATGTATACCCGAAAGTGGATGTGGTAGGTATAGTGTTGAGATTGGGCCATACGTTTAGAATGGGGTGTTTTGGGTTAACGCAGCCTTATAGTCCGATAGACGAACATTCATATTTGTATCTGAAAACAGTTAGCTTATCAAGAAGGAAGGACTCTGCACCATGGAGAAAGTAAGTAAAGGTAAAGCAGTCGAGTTACAGGCCTGGACAGGCCCAGAGGGTTCCAGGAAGTTAAGGTTCCAAGATTTCATGACAACGGCACAAGATGGTGATAAGGTTGTCAGCCTTACGCATCGGCCGCCTTTACCCCCAGGAAATGCTGCTGGTACTCATTTCTGTTAGAGGCTGAGTCGACCCCAGGGCCATAGTGCGATCGGAAGGATTTTATGTCAATGAAAAATTCCAATGACACCAGCTGGGATCGAACCAGCGACCTTCCCATTTGTAGCACAGCACCTTAACCACTGTGCCACCACAGTCAGTAAGCAAATAAGTATGTTTAATGCTAAATACATGGCGACCGCGGTGGTGCAGTTGGTTAAGGCATTGCGTTATACGCGTGGGTCGGAATTAATTACATTAGCTGCATACTGCACTTGACCAAAGAAATGTCTATGTCTGTGATTCTTGATGTCCCCGACAGTCATAAATTTCTTGAATCCAAAGGATTTGCTGGAAAATCGGCAATCATGAACACTGAATATAACCCAAACTTCAGGTGCCTGACGTATCCATAATTTGGCCACAGAAATTATTTGTGTTACAAATATCAAAAGAGAATCACTTCAATTTATCAACCAACGAATGCACATATAATTTCACATAAAACACTTTTAAAACACTTTAAAAAAACTCCGACATGTTTCGATCTTGTCAGATTATCAATACCAATTGAATTGTGAATACTAGAACGTAACTTTAGCAAGGAACTAAGCTCCCTGATGATGATCTGACAAGATCGAAACATGTCGAGGCGTTTTAAAGTGTTTTAAAAGTGTTTTATGTGAAATTGTATGTGCATTCGTTGATTGGTAAATTGAAGTGATTATACAAAAATTTATCAAAAGAGAACTTTGAGAATGTAAATTTATATACCTAAAACGAAGGTAACATCCTAACCAGTTGTGTAATGGGAACAGATTTTCATTTTTCGTTTTGCTAAGAACAAAAACATGGCCATTTCCTTCCTCCAGATTTTTTTTTATTTATATCAATAATCTATACCATATATTTTTACTGGCGTGGAAGTCCCCTTACATCCATTTTCATTCATATTTCCCTAGTGTCAGTATGAAAAAAGTGGAGTGTTAGAGAGCGAAAACCCAGTGGAGGTTGTGCATGTATAGACTTTAACCAAGTGAAAGTAAAGTGTCATGTTCACGCCTTTCCCAGGAGAGTTTGGCGGGAGAATCTACAGGGCGCGGAACTGGAGGACAGTATGCCTTGTTCTGTTCCGGCGACGCGTTAGAAAGATGATTATAGGGGGGATTCTCCAGTTTGGGGAATAGGAATGCTCAAAACCTACTGAATATGGCTCAGGGGAGTGAAAAGTTATCTCTAGTAGGAAGAATGACGAAGAGGGTACACCGTTTTTGCACAGAAAAACATTTTTGCAAAAAGAAATTATAGACGCCTTAATTATTGTGCTGTTACCTTCTTATGCTTGAGAGAAACTTGTAAATTTTAGCGAGAACTTTGAAAGATGAGGAAAAGAGAAAAAGGAAAATCCAGTTGACGTCACTGTACCGGGAAATACGGGCAGTTCGGCAATCTGGCAATGTGTCCAGCCACTTCGAGCTCATGACCCGCTTTGCTGGTCTTGTTTGTATCCGGCTGTATTGTAGTCAAACTGCGGCAACCTTGCTGACAAGAGATCTTATCTACCAAGTATCAAATGTAGTATTCATTTGTCATGGTCCGCATCATATTAACATAGGCTTGGTCACATTGTGATATTTATTATAGCAGTCTGTTTACTTACTCACTTGCCCGCTTACTCCATGGAGCAGAGCCCTTCTTGAGAAGTTAACTGGTTCTCAGTTAGCCAAGAAATTCCCTGAATTTTATGGAACCCGAAGGTCAATCCAGTCCATGTCCCCTCCCCCCATCCCCATCCCACTTTATGAAGATCCATCTTGATATTATCCTCCCATCCACACCCAGGTCTTCCAAGTGGTCTCTTTCCCTCAGCTTTCCCCACCAAAACCCTGTATGCACTCTCCTCTCCCCATAAATGCTACATGTCCAGGTCATCTCATTCTCGATTTGATGACCCGACTAATATTTGGTGAGGAGTGCAGAACATTAAGCTCCTCAGTATGCTGTTTTCTCCACTCTCCTGATACTTCGTCCCACTTACATGGCCTATAAATTGTCCACCGAGCCGGGATATGTGTGACGAGGCTTAAGGCTGGACGACTGAGGAGTTGTGGTTTGCTACCGGCATGAGATAAAGTAAAGTTGTTCGTGTCCATGGCACGAAGACGTGTAGAGGTGTAGCCCCACTCATTAATCTCGACGCTTGCTGGAGGTGAGTAGTCAGCTTTATTCCCCGGCCGCTCTACCCCAGAGAAAGGCTCCAAGTACCCATAGACTAGGAGGCTGTGTGGAAACCAGAATTAGCTGAACGCTGCGCAGTACAGACAAATCTCCTATCCTCGCCGGGATTCGAACATTTCCTTCTCCAGGCCTAATTTTTTGCCACCCACTCTCTTAAGCAACGGGCACTAAGGCACTTTCTTTGGCGTGAAGAGCGCCCGAAGCCTAAGGCTGTCTCCTTAGGTCCATGTAGTTGCGAGGTTACCGTTGAAGTAACGTGTGCCCGGCACTGTGAGCACTGTGGAGAGGAGAAAATGTGTGTCTTCTGGAAGTGAAACCCCACCTTTCCGGTCGTCCAGGCCGTATCAAGTGACAGTAGTTAGTGAGCTGCCCCACTGTAGATACAGTAAATAGCCTGCATGCGTAGTTGTGCGCCCAAGCTTGTCCGCAACTTTCCTTTTCGTCGAAATGTCGCTGTTTATTTTGTACCGCCGCTACAGTTTCGTGACAAACTTCTTTTCGTTGTCTTATTTATGGAAAGTGAAACAGGTAAATGCCAGTATTAAAAGTAAATACTGGCATGCTGAATGCGGTACTAATTGGCCTTTATTGTGCTCGCTTCTGATGTAATGTAATGCATATTGCATCTGATACTGATACACTATATTTTCTAACAGTAAACGTATTCATGGCGATTCCAGTGGCCGCGCGGTCTAAGGAGTGGGTCTACGGCCGCTCACTTGTTGGGGTCGCGGCTTCGAATTTCATCGGGGTCATGGATGTCTGTCTCTTATGAGTTTGTTTGCTGTCAGGTCCAGGTCTCTGCGACGGGCCGATTACTCGTCCAGACCCATTTGGGCTGTCGAGCCAGGAGAAGGGAAAATGTCTTCATAATTCAGAATGCAAAAGTTAAAAAAAAATCATAGAAAATTACTACTGTATATCGTAACGGGAAGTGTGTGTGTGTGTGTATGTGTGTAAGTGTGTGAGTGTGTGTGTGTATGTGTGTGAGTGTGTGTATGTGTGAGTGAGTGTGTGTGTGAGTGAGTGTGTATGTGTGTGTGTGAGTGTGTGTGTGTGAGAGTGTGTGTGTGAGTGTGTGTGTGTGTGTGTGTGTGTGTGTGTGTGAGAGTGTGTGTGTGAGTGTGTGTGTATGTGTGTGTGTGTGTGTGTGTGAGAGTGTGCGTGAGAGTGTGTGTGTATGTGTGTGAGTGTGTGTGTGTGTATGTGTGTGTGTGAGTGTGTGTGTGAGTGAGTGTGTATGTGTGAGTG
>Ga0123352_10005444_pt1 | contig 19177 bp, 17 predicted proteins | sample TergutLab28metaG_FD_89700 | JGI IMG/M metagenome (GOLD analysis project Ga0123352, IMG submission 89700) | Labiotermes labralis P1 segment gut microbial communities from Petit-Saut dam, French Guiana - Lab288 P1 | ecosystem: Host-associated > Arthropoda: Insects > Digestive system > Gut ... | reverse complement strand
TTTTTTTTTTACTATTTTCCATTTCTCTTCAAAAATTAACTTTTTCTTCCCCCCCCCCCCCCCCAAAAAGCAATTGGCATAAAAAATCTCTTGTTCCCCCCCAAAACAATAAGCACATGGAGATCTAGCATGCCACAAACTGCAAGTTATCAACCATTTGCTGAACACCTACCCTCAAACAGCCCTTGAAAAAATCACCTGTGTGGCTTACAGCATTGTACTTCAAGAAGTACTGTACATTCTTTCTTGTTCTTTAATACTCTAATAAATGATGCCAGAATTAACCAAATGTAGTCATAGGAATTGATTGTTACTTTGGAAAACAGGAGCCCTGTGATTTTTTGTGCACTCACTGCACACAAGACTTTAAGGTCACACAAATAAACTTCATGAATTACCTGGGGATTTTGAGAACACTAGTACCCGTTATTCTGGCTGTTTATACTCCCACTGCATGCAGACCATTATCCATTCATCCCATTTTTCCTGGAGCTTTTCCACTTTTTTATTCAACAGATTTCTCACTTACATCACTGCAACAGTGCAATGCATTTGTTTGCTAATGTTGGCAACAATGTGTATTGGTAGAATGAATTCTTCCATCCTTCACTTGTTTTCTGGTTCAGATGTTGAAAACAGAGAAGTGGTCTTCGTGAAACATGAGTGATCCAGTTGTTTATCAACTGCCATGAGGGTCATCACACCAAGAAGAAAGTGCACTATTAAGAACAGGATAAGAAGTGAACTACCTTTCATCAGAGAACAAGGAGAAAATGTGGAAAGCACACTTTGTAGTGCACCATTCTGTATTGAGCATGAAAGGCGGTCAGACTATTTTGAACCATGTGAAAACAAAGAAAGTGGGGCACTGAAAAACACAATAAACAGGTAAAAACTGTTAGTGAAATGTGAAGACAAGTAGCAGCACAGGAAGTTACATTAGCTTTCCACACAGCAATTCACAATGACAGTCGAACAACTGCACCACAGCTGTAATTAAAGATCTTTTCAACCAAAAACTCACGTGCTCTTAGACAAAAGCCAAGATAATTGTCACAAAGGACATGGCACCACTTGCAAAGAAACAAGTGCTGAATGGTCTGCAAGAGGCTTCATTTCAGTCATGGCTGATTATTCTAATCAGTGGAAGTCAGTCCACTTCTTATTAGATATTATCTTCCTGAGAAAGGGGTGATGGTGAAGGTCTTACATAAGTCTGGATAAAGAAACTACTGATCTGGTATCCTATTATGCACTGGAACTCTTCAAGAAATTTGTACTTTATTACAAAGTGACAGAAGTCTCTGCAGACAACACAAATACAAATTCTGGAGATAAGATATGGAAAAGAAAGACAATTTGTACCACAAATTGAATGAAAAAATAGCCAACAATTTGATCGGCGTTGACTTTTCTGCTGATATTGTGGACAATGCTGTTCTGATAGCTTCTGACTGCTTACCAATTGATATTCAATCAATAATAGGAAAAATTTACCACCACTTTCACGTTTCTGCTGTACCTTTTGAAGCCCTGTAGTCCTCTTGTGAATTTACAGAAATGGAAAATAAGACTATCCTAAGACATGGCAAGACAAGGTGGTTACCCTTCTTACCAGCAGTTCAAAGAACCAAAGAAGTTTTTCCTGCCTTGAAAGCCTATTTCCTTTCCCATGAAAAATGTCCTGTTTAACATTAACTTTTTTTTAAATCCCTTGCAATTACCATCCTTCATTTCCTTGGCAGTCAGCTAACAATTTGTTCCTGTGACATTCAGAATACTGAGAAGCAAAGCACAAGTATACTTGAAGTGAAAACTGAAATAAATAAACTGTTGTTGAAGTTTCAGCACAAAAAATCTAAGTGTTTCTTTACACCTCTTGTGAAAGTTCAGCTAATGAGTTAGAGGACAATGGTCAAATAGCCTATGGAATTTTTCTAGGCAGTACATCCCCACTGTTTTTTTTTTTAAATAATCTAGGATATATAAGAAATTCAGCCAAACACAACCAATACATTTAACTAAAATCAGTGTACATTCACTTCATCCATTTTGTGTTTGTAATATAATCTAGGGTATATAATAAAATTGAACAGGAATTTCAAAGGTAGTGTGATGATTTCCACACAACTTGTACCAGGCATATACTAGAATGGTGTATTCTTTTTCTTGCACCTCTTCAATCTATGGACCATATCAGCATGAAGAAAGTGCATGATTGGAAATGTGTTCAAAAATACTACTGTTTCATAAAAACCATTGTCACAAATTTTACTATGGATGAAGAACTTTTTGACAAATTTTCATGTGTGAAGAAATATTGCGAACGAAAGTCAACAGAATGACATGAAAATTCAGGTAGCACTTGTGGTGACAAATGGAGTGGTGTATTCCATCATTTCAAGGAAGAAAGCATAGGTGCAAAGGACATCAGCTACTTGGTTCAGTTTTCACTTGCAGTTCTGGTTTCAAACGCTGCCATTAAAAATAACTTTCTTTAATCAATGACCTATGGTCAGACGAGAGGAATACTCTGATGTTAGAAACTGTGAAAGATGGGATCATAAAAACACACTACTCAGGTCTCAGTTGTGTATAATTTTATAAATTAATCTTAAATGAGCAACACTTCCTTGAAAAAGTCCATCCTTCAGAAAAGTATTCCACAAAGGACAGGCCAGGTCCTTCCAGATCATGGCATGTTGTCAGTTACAGACTGCAATAACAGTACATATATGGTAACATTATTATAATATTTTGTTTCCCTGTTTTCTAAATACACATGAAAAATATTAGTGGTGATAAACAGCAAATTTTGTGACTATTCCACAGACATTCCACTGCTTGTGTATACTACACAGTCTGCCTTCCTAAAACTACTTAATGTTTCCTTGAAAATGCATAAGTGTATTTTTGGATCTGTTTAGTGTTAGAGAAAAATATAATGAATATATAATTGCAAAAGGGTCTTATGTAGTGGACTTAAAAGCACCTGGGTATGTAAGAGACGTAGCTTGTCCGTGAAAAACCTGATTTTTAAAATGTGTCCCCACCTTTCTATTTCGAATGTTCCAGGCTTGAGTACAGATTTCCGAAAATGGTCCGCCTTTCCTTAACATATATTACGGAAACCCTACCATGCCTCATTCAAGAAAAACACGAGTTCTGGATCAAAAAATCCACTGGATTCCAATTTTTGAAACCACCTGCAATACTGGCTTCTTGTGCCCCAGTCTAAAGAAAAGAGCTGTTAAATGGCTCTAATTTTATATGGGCAAAATTTAAACACTTTGTTGCCCCATGAGCAGAGGATTTTGACACCTTCCTTTGAACAGCCAACCAGCACAACAATTTCCTACACTTGTTCAAGCACCAGTATCATCCAATTTTTCTTCAGTTAAAACATAATATTTTCACATTTTCCTTCTGTCCACCACCTATCATCCAAAATTTTGCCACTATTCTGTATGTTCTTCTTTTACATAACACTGTTGGATGAAATATTTTTCCATGATGCATGCCTTGATAAAGTACTGTAAATAAACTCTTTACTTCAAAGAATACATTTCTCAAATGCAGTGTCCATCTGCTCTCTGTAACTCAACAACATATGTCTGAGCAACCACATCACATTCCAGCACTGGCAAAAGGAAGAACCTGTAGCCTCTGTCCCTTAAACAAGTTGGCATCATATTTTCCTAGGGACATGAATGGAGGTAATCACTGTAGAAACAAGTTATGTACAACAAAAGATGCACAAAATCCAAACCTATGGCACAGTCAAAGTAATCCCCACTTTCTCATATTACATGCTACAACCCACTTTTGAGTCATAAAAGAATCTTACAAGACTGCCACTTAATAAATGTAGTAATATGATCCAAACACTATAAATCTAATTTGAACATGATATATACTCCACGAATATGCCATGCTACTTTCAGTGTGGACACCTGTACAGAGAAAAATGAATATGTTGATCACACACACACACACATGGCAATTCTTAACATTTGAAATTTGTCTTCATTTCAATACATGGAAAAATAAACAAACATCAGCACATTCCTATAACATACAATTAATCAGAAATATTTATAGCCATGATTTTCATATTCTATGGAAAATGTGCCTTCAACTAAAAACGGTCTAAGATGCTTGACAAGACCTTGAAACCCATGATGAAGAAAAGGCAATGGTCCTTTGAAATGTTCAAGAACAATTAACAAATGATAAAGCATCATGCCCCAGAAGTACAGACTCTTCATTACCAACACAGTAAAACTTCAAGGTTCACATTTTCATTTATCTCTTCAAGTATTATTGAGAATAGCTATTAGTATTTCCCAGTTCATGTTACATGAACACCCCAAAACACTACTCCACTATGATTTACACAAACTTACATCGAGACTGTTTACAGATCCAAGTCGTGAGTCTGACACTCTTTCCATCTGAGATAGAACAGCATTAACTGGATACCAAGTTGCATTTGCCAAGCTGTGGTAGGCATCCAATCCCACTTTAGGGCACAACTGTTCAACTGCCACCTAATTAAAATTAAACCTTCATTGAAGAAAAATTCATAACATGAACACAACTTAAATGCACATTTTTTTTTAGCTTTTCAGAATTAACAAATCAACAAGCACTGCCAGTAAGAGAGTTGACATGCAGTGCTTCACCATACCTTCACTTCAGGTTCCACACTGATATGTGAATACCAGCGATGTACATGGCTCTGTTCTGACAACAGTTCCTGTTGATGTTTGACTCCTGTTGCTAGAGGGAACAAGATGCTCCACACAGCTACATCTGCTACAGTTACCCCATCCTTCATGTGCAGGGAGAGAAAGAAAGCAGTCAATACCAGTATGCAAAGAAAACTATCAATAAATTGTACCAAAAATTCTCAACATAGCAAATTATCTATGATAAAAGAAGCTCTGGGGACTGGTAACTGGACATGTTACTTATATCTCAAGCAACAACACCCATACAATACATCAAAAGAAAAGTGACACCCTCAGTTCCAATACCTTTGTGCTTACCATGACATGGACCCACACCAACAATAAAAGATAACTCCAACAAATATCTTGCACTGAGAAGCTTTCCAAGTAGACGACATCAATGACAAAGATGATACCTAATTTACTCGAATGCAAGACAAGATTTTGGCCTTAAATTTGGTAAACAAATATGTCAGGTTGTCTTAAATTCATGTATGAAGCACTCAACTGGACCACAGCAAACTAGATCTCTCTGAACCATAACATGTGGAGCCAAACCAAGGACTGTATTGCCAAATCATGTGTGATCTGCACTCTTTTCAGATACTATTCAGCATAGAGTGGTAATTCCATACTGACATTTCAGGACAACCTATTGATCCCCAACTACAAAAGCAAGAAATACAAAAGGGAGAAAACAGCATGATGCAAGTTACCTAACACAATCTTCTTATTTTAGGTCTTTGTCCATCATCAAATTTCTTAAAGACATGCAATGTTGTGGAAGCCGGCCCCACTTCCATTTTCAAGCAAAGACGCACCTAACCTGGTAAACCCCTTAGATTAGGGTATTCTCAATCACTAGGCACCACAAAAACTAAAGCATGTTAAGATACGTACCTGAGAACAGATCTAGTTCAAGGTTAGTAACAAGAAAATGGCTATTGCAAAATTAAAAATTAACTACAAGAATCAAAAATAAAACCTGGACTGGCCCACAAATTATAAACCATAAAAACAGCCATGAACTCAAACTGATCACACTACAGACAGGACACAAAAATTAAATTCTTAATACCACTAACAACCTCTGTGCAGAAAACTTTGAATCTTCGTGGGTTCAAGCACGTTTATACATCAAGTAATAAAAATGTAGTACTTAGTCAATGTGGATCATAACAGCACATTGCAGCAGAAGTGATTGTGAAGGCTGGTAAGAAGTGCTGCATATCCAATGCACCAGATGACACTGATGTTGATATGTTGTTTAATGGCAGTGAAAAGGACAGGAATGTTAGGAGTTAGTGTGAGGAAGATGAAGGCACTGACTCTGAAGATGTACAGATTGACAATGGTTGATAAAGGCAGATAGAATCTGACATGCTTTGTGTATTAAGTGCATAAAATTAACAGTAAAATATATTTTCTTAGCAGACATTTTATGGGGAGTCATCATAGATTTGGACAAATACATCTTCCTTAGGCAGACACGTTATTTTGCGGGGTCATCTTAGATTAGTCATCTTGCATTCAGGTAAATAGAGTAATTAGAGCAGCAAAGGACATACAGAGAAAAAAAATTATATTGTTTCTATAGATCTTCCTAAGTGTTCCTTCTCTTCTCAGATATTCCTTATATTGCCAAGAAACTGCTAGTCATCAGCTACTTCTTAAAAATGCCAAATAGCAGAGGTACTAAATGTCTGAAAGTGAAAATTTAGATACTTCTATTACCAGACTGACAGACAAACTCAGTTACAAGCAACACACCCTACACGTGGCAAATTTTAAGGAAAAATAATCTTCTTACCAAGTCAGGTAATATTTTTAGGTAAAATTCTGCTACATAAACCTAACAACCTTATATTTTAAAAACTGTTCAGTGGACGACTTGAGATAGACAAGATTCAATGATGTTGAAAAATACAAATAACAACTTAGATTCATCTCTTTCAACCACTGTATGTAATTCATTTCCAAAATTTAGTTTCTCCTAACAAATATCACAGTAGAACTGGCATCATGAGCAATTTATTACAATGGCAGAGTTTCTGTTTATGCATGGTCTCATACGAGCACATTTTTAGGATTACTTAATATCTGGACTTGTTCCATCATCTGGCATTCCAATGATGGATCTATTTCTGACCTCAGCGCACAGACAGGGAGGAATCTACTCATTAGAGACTGATAACAGATATTCCCAATTAATGGACCAGTAAAACTTTGTTCCTTTCTTAAATACCAAATGCTAACATGAGAATATTCACTAAATTTATGGTCCGCTTGCAGTATCATTCTCACGGCTGAGAACAGCCAAAGACACTAGATATACGACATCATGTTTGATGGATATTGTATCATTACAAAATGTACTTCAATAGTCCAGTCACTTGCTATAAGCTAACAGCCCTAAAAATACAAACTTAGTAAAACTGTATCTAATACAATACTGAACCCCTAACAATTCTATGAAGGGTCCTGAAAAGTAATATCTCCTAAGTTTTTCACCTACATGAAACACATGTAGGTGCATAGTGAAGCCATATTTTAGACTTTTGTCACTAGAGGGTTCTTGAGAGCGCTCACAAATATGGCAGAATGTAACATGACAGTGTGCAGTGATAGAGGACCTAACTGCAAAAGCATGCCTCCAACTGGCACTCATCAGTGAATGAAAGTTCTGTATGGAGAAGAATGCGCAAACAACAGTACGTTTCAACACTTGGCTGCACATATTCCTGATGGAAAACCTGACCAGGTCTCCCTGAACCTAAACAACAAACAACAGAGCAGAAGGGCTCATATGAACTGCAGCTGACAAAGATCACACTCAGAAAACTGAAAACAAAACTTTGATGAGTTCATAATAACAAAGTATAGCCTCTCCCGCAACAAGTCAAAGCTCAACCACATACACAAGTGCAAGAGCAACTGAAGGAACATCTTACAAAATATCACTACACATCAGACAATGAGGTCAAGATGGCTGCAGCTGCAGTTCCATTATCAAGATACACAATTCTATCACATCAGACTTTTGAGACTACTTGAATGCTGGTCAGAGTGTAGAGACTGCACAGCAAGTTATGTGCAGAAATAACTATATAGAAGTGAACTACAAATTTCAAGAAAGTTATATGTTTTCCTTGCATTCAACATACCCATTTTCATACAAGAAATTACAAGGCATTACTTTTCAGCTATCCTCACAATTCCCAGAAATAAATGTGCATAGTGATGCCATTGCTTATCTTGGGTTATATGGAGCTTAGTAAGCCCATCATGCTAATACAATCGAAAGATCCAAAGATGAGTAAACAACCCCTCAGAATGTGAAAATAATTTGGAGGCTTGAAAGTGGCAATTGCCACAGAGGTATTATGGCTTCACACAACATGGGATCATCAACTATGATATAAAGAAATGGCAGGACCAACTATGACTGTTTATGGCATTATCAGCACTATGAAGTGCTGACAGAAGCCTATAAGTTGTTATCAGCCACCATGTCACAACCGTTTTCCCCTTATCATCACCTTTAAACATAAGGCCACCAAGATTTTGATTCACTACTGGAAACAGACAATTGCTTGGCAATGAATTCCCCTCATAAAATCAAAATCACTGGGATTCTTCAGTTACAAAATTGTCCACGACGTCAACTTATGTTCTGAATAACCCTTCTACATCCTAGCAAGGGAACTGTAAAAATACAGTTCAACTAGTACTATTAGTGTAGTCAAATCTACTACACATGTAGGTCACATGAGAAAAACAGTAGTGTTTATATTTATGGTGGGGAAACTTTTATCAAAACTTAAGTTTAAAAATGCATAGAAGTAGTTTCCTTAGGTTTTAGGCAATGCAAACCCAAAAGGTACTCCTTACAGTTCAGTCAGGTCTTCAATCTGCTCAAAAGAAATAATTCTTGCAACACAGTCACCATTTAACAATATCTATAAAATGTACATACTTTGCTCTATACTATATTTGTCTCAATCAAATATGGTACTATAAAACCAAATTGTTAAGATTAAGGAAAAAATTAATGATAAATGGTGGTGAAGTGTGCAAGAAACAAAAACAGTAACTGATAATAAACAGGATACTAACAATCCTTACCAGTATAAAAATGATGATTCTGCAATAGATAGGATATAAATGCTACAGAAGAAAATATATGTACAATGGGTGGTATCGATACAAATGTAATAAAACAGAGGAAAGATCATGCAGACAAATATTTAAGTACTGAACTTATCATATTTATGTAACAAAAATGGACACTGCAACACAGCATATGCACCTGTGGTCCATATGGTGTAGCTGGATCACGCAGACAAATATTTAAGTACTGAACTTATCATATTTATGTAACAAAAATGGACACTGCAACACAGCATATGCACCTGTGGTCCATATGGTGTAGCTGCTGATTGAATGGAAAGTGCTGAATTATTTGAAAATACTTTCATATGTTCATCTGGAAGAGGAAGGGTGAGAAACACGCTGTAACAATTTTACAGCACTAAAATCAAAGTAGAGATATATAAAAAAAACTGGAACACAGAGAAAGCCTACAGACAAAACAAATCTAATGACTTCACCTGCATATATGATCCCATTCCCCCCTTCACAACCTTCAAATTTCATGAACATACCTACACAGGAATTGTTTAACTTGATGCATCATTATGAACCCCCACCATTGCCATTTTTGAGATGAAGAATTAGGAAAAAAAGTGTCTCACATTCAGGTAAATATGGTATAATCACTATGCAAAATGCAAAATCACCTAAAAAATGCATATAACTTACCCCAACAAGGAATTTATTTCCTGAAAGAGCTGAGTTCAGGGTAGTTAGCAGCTCTTTCAACTGGCTGTTCACTCCAGCATCTGGTTTTGTTGGAGTACTTAGGTAAAATGCAAGCACAGGCTGTTAACAAAAAGCATTTCATTAACTTATACAAACAGCTCCACATTATTCCAACCAAAAATCCTTAACAGAATGCACAACTAAATACTGGTAGTCACTTTGAGTCTATACACACAACAATATTATTACATTAACACATGACAAGGTGTGGACTGGATCATCTGGCTCAGGATTAGGAACAGTGTCAGGTTTTTCTTTTTGAAAACATAATGAATATCTGGGTTCCATTAAATGCAGCAAATGATTGACTAGCTATGGAACTGTTTCACATGGACTCAGGGACATGGAATTCATTAATACCATGGATATGAGGCTTTGAATCGGTATTTTCCTAATGTGTTTTTCTGTTATGGACTTTCAGATGTGTACTACACTGGAAAACTAGTTCAGGCACTCGCAATTGTAGACTTATGAATTATTAAATTTGCATTATCTCTTCCTAGTACTTACCCGTAATTGTGATGATTCCCATTCCAACCACTGATCTACTGCTACACTGGATTTCTGCAGTGGTGGAAACAATAGCCGACTGGCTGAATTTGTTGAAAAGAGAAATTCACCACTGTCCAGTTCAAGAACAGGAAGGTGACATGGAGACTGAAAACGTGCATCTATAAAAACACCAGCAAAGTAAAAAAAAAAAAAAAAATTAATTCAGACTACGACTTGCTAAGAAGGGGCGAACAACGTAAAATGGACACGACTAAATGTGATTGTTTGCTAAATACAAATTACAGTATGCAGAAAATTAGCAGTCACAATTATCGTATCTTTAAAGATTTATTTTCTTCTCATTTAGATTATTCTTGGTTACCTAACTCATCAATCAGAATTGTTATTTTAACTTTAATTTCCAGTTCTCTTAACGTATGCAATGTTTAACCGAAACCTACCGTTCACACTAGCAATTTCAAGTTTAAGTTCTTTCTGGGCAAAATTTGACGATATTAGCACTTTAAGTGACAGCGGATTATTCTCGTTTGTAAGCAGTTTCATTATTTTCTGGTTAATATATCACTATAATAAATAACAGAAAAATCAATCGCATTAACAACCGCACACGTCTACTACCTTCCTTCTACTACCGTAAGAAATTCCACATGGCCCTAATCACACATATGCGTCACAATATTAACACACTAACACGCAAACAAATCCTTTTATCAACACACAAAGTTGACAAAATTGTACTCATATGCATGGATATTACAGATATGTTTTCGTTCAAACTGTAATTCTAAAATACACCTGCGAAATTTGCAAAAATTCTAAGCACAGTAACATTGGTACGCCTGCAAAGCGAAAGTTGCATCACCCTTTTTTTCGCACGCCTGTGACTCTCGTGATGTTAGAGTAGGCGAGTGACAGGTGTCGTGTCCATCTGGTTACGCGCATGGGCTGTTGCGGCACAGAATGCCGGCTGCAGCTTCGTTCGATACATGTTGGTGACACTGATTACCGCCATAGTGCGCAGCACAGATGGTCTAAGGCACAGATCATCTAGTATACGTCGGAGGAGTGCTTAATTGCTGGAATCCTTCCTCATTGACGAGTCCTGTTACCAATTGCCGACACAGTACATGCGTGGATCGTGCGACCATTTTGTACGTTACATTTGTCGCTGATGAGCAACTTGACCTAGCCGCTTACCTTGCTCAACATAAGTTTGGGAAGCATTTGCTCGGCGTTACGCTTCTGCTGAATGGGACCATCGTAAACATCAAAAGGAACAGGCCTTAGCTGTTCATGGTGAAGACGATAATTCTTCCGATGCAGGTTCTTATCAACCAATTACCGATATTGCTTGCACCATACAACACGCTCAACTGCTCATATTCACATGCCCGCCCGTGCCTCGTGCGCGTTTTACGTTAAAAGGTGTCATATATTTACTACGTGTAATTGGCTTTTATCCGTGAGTTGCCGACGAGCTCGTTCATTGATTGAATACTATTCAGATTGCTGACGTGTGCACGCGTGTTGTAATTATGTCCTGTGGTTTAAGACAATATTCGCCGTAGTTTTGTATTTAAATTACAACGGCAGGGGAAATAGGCTGCAGTCAACAGTGCAAGTAAGGTATAGCAGAGTGGCTTTCGTGTTTTGTACTCCCAGCGATTGCTAGGAGGTCGTATTTATTGCCAAGATATGCAGTAACGTTCCTTACATATTGTGTGCGAATAAATTGTGTGCCTTGGTGCTGACAATAATGGAAGTCAAACTGGATAACCCAAACCATCATTCTAGTGTAGCAAGTATTGTCGCCAATTATTTCGAGAAAGAAGAACACATCGACGTAACTTTTGTATGCGCAGGTGGAAGGAAAGTTAAAGGACATAAGCTTATACTGTCTGTTGTTAGCCCTTTCCTGAAGAAAATATTTTCAGAGTGTGGTGGAAACCAAGACATGATAACGGTATTGTTACCCGATGTAAATGGCAATGTTCTGAAAATTTTTCTTGATTTTGTGTACGAAGGAACAGTGAAACTGTCAAAAACAGAGCTTGAAGAGTTTAAAGTTATACAAGATATGTTGGAAATAAGGTTTCCTGGCGTAGTTCTAAACGAATGGCCTATTCAACACCAGCTTCGACCTCAACCACCACCCTTGGTTAAACTGGATAATAGAAATCATTCTGGACACCATAGCACTTCACTTCCACATAATAGAAGTGTAGGAGAGAGACAGGAAACTGAGGCTACAGCCATCAACAGTGATAATCATGTGTCAGAAAATAAGGCAAGACTACCTTCCAGTTCTGTAAATGATTCTTTCCCACCACGTAGACAGTCAGAAGATCCAGATAATGATCCTCTGAACATACCTGACTATTATTTTCTGCCTGCAGATAGTAAGTATGAGATGAAGTCAATTTCCAGTGAAATAGTTCATTGGTTGGTATCTACTGCGTTAAATCATTGGCTTTGTACACATATTAAAATAAAGTAAGCCCTACCACAGGTGGCATATAGTAAAAGTTTCATTAACTGGAACAGACAAAGGTAAAATCTGGTATTTGGTACATCCATTGACACTGGTTACAAATTGCCTTTAAAAGGATGCCATTAGTAGTAGCAGAATTTGTTTTCCTCAAGAATCACATTAGATTCAAACAATTTGTTTATTCAGTATTACCTTAATAACATGTTTTGGCCCATTGGGCCATCATTAAGTTGGCAAGAATGGAAGATGGATGGAAACTAAGATCTCATTGTTTTACATTTATGTATGTTATATATGACAGAGTTGAATAGTTATGTTTTTTAGTGTTGAGGGTTAGATTTAGAAAAGTCAATGAAAATTATGTAAAATATCACCATTATCTCTGTAACTGTTTGTCTTTGGATATAGGGATTTATTTTTGCATTGTTGTAATTATACTTAAGGAACATTTTCCCAGCGTATGGCAGATTCCTCCTCAAACACTGTTTGTAGGGAAAATGAAAAATAAGGGCAATAATATGAAGATGGAAGTTGAAACGCGTGAATTTAAACTGGTAAATTGTGGCATCTAAAACTTATAGTTTTGGAGTTACACAGATTGTGTCACAGGTGACAGTACTTCAAATTTTGCATTTTCCTACGATTTGCACAACCAGATATGATCATAGTATAAGGGTATTTGTCATGCATTTGCAGCTGCTGTGGCAACTTGTTGCATACTTCAGTGGGTAAAAGTACTCCAATACCACTACCATAATTGTTTGTTTTGCTAGACCAATTCAAATAGTTGATAGCATTACAGTGTCATGCAGTTTTCTTTACTTGTTTGGGGGAAGGCAAATCAAATACAGTGCTAAAGTTACGTGTGCAAATGATGGTTCAAGAACTGGATGACAGGTTACTTTTTTTACTGGGCAGTTATTGGCATATTTTCCTTATCTACAAATTTATCATTTATGGTTGCATTCTTTATATATCCTTAGTTATGCTTGTTCATACTTCATTGACAATTTAATTTTTAGGTGCTCTTCAGCGGGAGACGAGGCATGTCATTGGTGGTGGTGGTACACAAAACACCAATTCAAAAGAACACAGTCAATCTGATGTTCAAAAAAGACCTTACGCTCATGTGGCCAATGATACTCTACATTCAGTTGATGTACCCAGTACTGTGAATTCAGAACAAAATGAGAAAAGGACTGGAAAGAGGAACAAAGGAGCAAGTTTTGTGTCTCGTACAGACAAGAGTGCAAGTAATGTACTTGGTACTGGAGGTATACAAACTCGACAAACGAAAACTAGAAAAATGTAAGTCTGATGTGAAAATGACCTGAGTACAATAAAGTTTATAAGTCTCAAAAGTACAAATGTTTAAAGCTTCAATCTCTAAATCATAATTGCATGTTGGGGAAGATTTATATATTTCCTGTGCTTAGTACCATCCACTGGGATAGTCAAAATGCTTAACAATTTTACAAATGATGAGTACTTATACCAACACACATTTCATATCCGGTTTCTGCAATGGAAATGGTAGTACAGCTGCTGTTGTGGAATACCATTAATGTTACCCACGTCACAGAACATCTGAAACCGTATGCAGAAGTGGGGGGATACTGATTTCTTCTCAAAGGAAACTTTTTGAGGGACTTTTAACAGCTGTGTTACAGACATTTCTGGACAATGAATTACTTCCCTCTTTAGAGGACAGGCCTGTTGCCACACAAGTACAAATGTGGCTACAACATGACTGCACCTCCAGATTCTGGCAGAGAGGTTACAAAATTTTTGAATGAAAATTATAAAGGTAGATTGGATTGGAAGATATGGAGTGGTGGATTGTCCTGCTTGATCACCCAACTTGTACCTATTAGATTTCTTTCTGTGGAGGTGCATGAATTTGAGAGAGTATCACAGGGGTAAACCAGAAGGTTTATAGAGGCCATGAAGCTGCCATTGGTATCAGAAATCAACTGGGATGCATGCAGTAGCAACATTGAGGGACGCAACAAGGGGGCTGCAGTTCAGGCACAATGGACTTCTGGAAAGGCTTATCATTTTACCCTTTATACAACATCAGGTGGATTGATGGAGAAACTGCAATGTTACGAATGGCTTACAAGTTCTTTCATTGTACATATTAACCTTTAGACGCCTAACGTCAACTATAGTTGACTTACTGCACCGCTAACCTCCAAAGTTGCATTTTATATATTTATTCAACAAATATAGGTACCAAATATTTTAAACATGGTGTATACTCTCCATTTTTTTCCTCTTCAAAATGCAGTTTGTTTCATAATTCTAACATATTTGTTCCTGTATTGTTCACATTTTATATACAGTGTGTGCTAAAATTAAAAAAATAAATCCGGCGCCAAAAGGTTAATAATGTAAGAATGAAGAAAAATGTTGTGACTATACAGGCCCCACTAACAGCTGTTGGACACAGCATTCATATCAGTTGTCACATCATGAAGGTTGTGATGGATAAAATATTTAGCCTACAGTTATCCTGGTCAGCTGACAAGTTGCAGCCACTGGGTTAAGTGAACAGACCACATCACATATGGGAAGATAGTTACAACAAAAGGGCATGGTAGACTGTCTAAAACTGAATTTCCCAATTGCATAGGCTGGTTTGGAAGGACTCTGAAATCCTGAAACATCATCCAAGGGTTTGTCTCAACTGGCACTTGCCTAGTTGACCAAAGTTTACACCCCCACAGATTTGAAAAAATTTAAACACACGGTTGTACCATTACCAGTTAATGATCACAAAATGACCAGTCATTTACCTATATCACTTTATTAAAATATGACTTATGAAACTGGTACAGAGCTAAGAAATCAGTTTTTATATTTACTCACCATTGCTTTGCCTCCCAACAACATTAAGACCCCAGTCTAAAGATGATCCTGCAACAGGAATACCAGTTACAACCATTTTTTCTATGAGCCTTTGTAAAAGTCCTGCATCAGTAGAACAAAGTCACCTACCTAGCTGCTTTGTTGGAGTACAGTAAGAAGATTCTCAGTGGAGTTCAATTCAGACAGGCAGGCATGTCCTCATTGATGTTTTATGCAGCCCAAACCAGAAAATACATTGTAAATATGTCCATTTTTTTGTTAAAAACAACCGAGAATATGATAAGTGAATATTGGTTTATGGTATAAAATTACATGACAAATTTGTAACAAAATTCAGGACTCTAAGATCACAGGTTCATAAATCTTGAATAAATACTTGCTGTACTGCTGAACCCAACTTCACATCACAGGTAGGATTGCATTTAAAGTTTTTCCTGGTAGTGTTGCAGTTCATGAAATATGAATAACAGAACATTCTGTTTTGTGAAAAAATTTGTAAAATACAGAAATTCACTTTGCTCATATGTTTTCTGTAATGTATATTGAAGTTGGTCAGTTAATAAAAATGGTTTCTTAACATCTGTAGTTATCTGTCCAATACAACACCAGAAATGCTGTAGCATTCCTTTAGAAACTTTGTATTTACATTCCACCCACTCTCAGTGAAAGAACAGTAAGGTCTAAAATATCCGAGTTCAAGTGCAACAACATAAAAGTTGCTGAAAAATACCCAACTAACCCCACAAAAAGTAGGACTACTGGCAAGAACACTGCTACTAGAAGGCACATTTACACAGAGAGAACAATTGTGTCTAGACAATACAAAAATGGAAACTAAACGTCAGTGTCACTGAAGCCTTAAACATCAATTGATGTATGATGACTAACCTTATTAAAAACATAATGCTGCTGAACACAAGTATCTGCAGTTACCCTTATATTTTATACACTTACTTACAAACTTCATATTAGTCTATATATGAAAATTACGGCATGAACTGAGACACTATTTGAATCTTCTGTTGTATAGTTATTGTGTATTTGCAATGTATATATTCTTTTATAATCAAGTATAATCCATGTCTATGGACGTCACACTTCCTTGATGGGAACTCCTGGTTTGTACTGTGCAATTCCAAGCATTGTTCTAATAGTGATATATCCAAATAAGTTGTATATTGATTATGCAAGATCAATTAAACTGAATCTGAAATTAGGTATCTGATCTTCTGGGATGTTACACAAATGTTGATTGAAAGTTAGTTGATGACACTTCAGGACAGCCTACCAGTCCCTTCTTCAGGGTTATGGAGCTGGCTGCTTGACCCTGAAGATGAGACTGATATGCTGTCCCAAAATGTCAGTACCTAACTACCAATCAATGCTGTGTAACTTCCCAGAACAGCGAAGAACTCTCACACTGCAGCAGAAGCCTGAAATCACATGTGAAACTGAAATCATTATATGATTTGTTACACAAAATTGTTGCTTTAGCTACCAGTTCTATAACTGGTAACAAACAACAGCATGTGAAATAAAAGCACAGAAAAACCAATGTCGAGTTCATAAATTTCTTATGCCCCATAAAATCTTAAAGCAACAGCTATTAAACCAACCACCAAACTTAAAATTGTTCTGTTATATGCAGGATGTAGTGATGTAATTAAATTTTAATCACTACATAAAGGATGATAAACTGTTTTAGGGGATTATCTGTGGATGCAGAGAGTCACAACAAACTAAAATTAAAAGACAGGATTGTAATGTAGTACCTTCAAGAAAAGCTTATTTACCACACGCAAACAACCATAACCTGTACACTTCACAAATTACTTGTTTATCTTCTACTTCCATATCTGGTATTCAAAGCCTCAGATTATATTGAGACATCTGTATTACAACATAAAAGTCTGAATTTAACAAGTGCAAATTTCCTTCAATGACAACACTGAACATCATGTTATACTACTGACTATAAATAACAAACTCCGGAAATATTGCTTAGCACCCTATTTTTCCCACATCATTAAGCAGTACAATAATACAGCTGTTAGGATTACACATATTGTTTCTTGTACAAAGGACACTGTTGAAAGCCAAGGTCTTACTTCACGAACGGGAAGTTTAAATTCATAAAATACAAACTAGGTGTATACTGTGGTGTATGTGTTTAGTTATGGCCAGTGACCAACATGAATATGAACAAATGAAATTTGATTAAGTAATGGTTTGAATTCTATATAAGAACATCTGTCAGAAACTACAAAGTGTAATTCGAATAGTGACAAAGCTACAGTCTGGACACCCCAAGGCATTTGGGTTAATTTCACTTCACCTTATTTCATCTTGGTGTAGTGCACCAAAACACATTCCCCATGAAAATCAAGCATTAGTAAATCCATTGAACAGGTGTCTTCTCAGACAAATAATTCAGTCCCTATAAGCAGAAGGGGTGCAGAAACAAAGTCTCTAGGAATGTGAAACTTCAGCATGAAGGTGCTGCACTGGCAGTGTAATGGGGGAGGGAAGGTCACCTGAAGAAATTAGCAGTACTGAATTCATTGCCTTCAAACACAACAAATTTATTAAATCCAGCACTACATCCTAAATGTTTTGGTCATCCTCGGCCATCTTTAGGCATTAAAGTACATCATTTAAAACCTGTGTGGACACATGGTGCAAGTATTTTGCAATTTTTGAGACCTCACAAATTCAAAAATACTTTTAACACGTCACTTGGGTTTTAAATTTTGTACTTTAAAGTGTGATGATGGCTGAGGACCAAAACATGTAGCATGGCAGTGTTGGATTTTATAAATGTTTTGTGTTTGAAGGCAATAAATCAATTATAATTTGTCACAGCACTATGGGATGAACTCCAGCTAAATATCTATAGAAAGAATTCCATGAGTTTTCATGAATCAGAGGCATATGACTGTGTGAGCAGAGATACCCACAACAGGGAACTTCTGTAGACACTGCTGCTAATGATGATTTTGTTACAAGTTCTTAAAGAGAATCCATGGAAAGCAGGCATAGACCATTGTTTTCTAGAGTTACGTCTAAATTGCAAGACATATGGCCAAGCGTCATGAATAAAAATGCATGCAAAATGGGTATAAAAAAGAAGAGGACAATGAATGCAGATGAGAGAGAAGCAGTTGATGAAAGCACTTTGCCTGGTACGCACTGATAAAAACAATGTGGTCTAACTCAGGAAATCTGCCAAGAGAAATAACTCCAAAGTGCAACTAACTACTGTAATTCTATACTCTGGTATGTCTGCAAGGGCTAGGCAATATGTTGGCGTACAGAAGAGGCAATAATCACAGTTACCAGAAGGTCCACCTAATGAGATCAAATGTCTTAATCTAAAATTGAACCCATGACAGTGGAATTTATAGAAGTCTTGTGTTACAGTAAAACCATTAGCTATAGAACTGATGACTGTAATAAACCATGTCAGGAACTCTTTACTAAAGACACTTTAAGTATAGAATGTGAAGGTATTTGATTTCATCAGATGATCAGTCTGTGACAGAGTTTGTTGGGGGGATAGGGGGGGGGGGGAAAAAAGAAACAAAAAGTAAGAAAAAAAAGATTTAAAAAAACCAGGTTAAATAATACTAAACAAAAAATAACACTTGTATAAAGAGTTAGAAATTTTTAAGAAAAAAAAAAACCAAAA
>Ga0123352_10005442_pt1 | contig 19178 bp, 6 predicted proteins | sample TergutLab28metaG_FD_89700 | JGI IMG/M metagenome (GOLD analysis project Ga0123352, IMG submission 89700) | Labiotermes labralis P1 segment gut microbial communities from Petit-Saut dam, French Guiana - Lab288 P1 | ecosystem: Host-associated > Arthropoda: Insects > Digestive system > Gut ... | reverse complement strand
GTTGTTTTGTATGGGTGTGAAGCTTGGTCGCTGATATTGCGGGAGGAAAGGAAGCTGAGGGTGTTTGAGTACATGGTGTTGAGGAGAATATTTGGACTATGGAGGGACGAGGTAACGAGGGAATGGAGGAGATTGCATAACGAGGAGCTAAATGATTTGTACTCCTCACCCAATATTGTGCGGGTGATAAATAGAGAAGAATGAGATGGGCTGGGCATGTGGCCCGTATGAGTGAGGAGAGGGGGGTGTATAGGGTCTTGGTGGGGAAGCCGGAGGGAAAGAGACCACTGGGGAGACCTAGGTGTAGATGGGTGGATATTAGGATGGATCTCCAGGAGGTTTGATGTGGGTATACGGACTGGATTGGGCTGGCCCAGGATAGAGACAGGTGGCGGACGGTTGTGAGTGCGGTAATGAACCTTCGGGTTCCGTGAAATGAGGGGAATTCCTTGACTAGCTGCAAACCAGTTAGCTTCTCAAGAAAGACTGCACCATGGAGTAATGTTGATTCTCAGATAAATTCCGTGAATCACGGACAAAGTTACATGAGCACCTGCACTGCTATTATTCAAGCAGAATGCTTTCCGTTTTGCTGTTCTTTGCAGGGCTATCTTAAACCGCTTCTAGTAATAATGCAACGTTAGGAGATTTTAAAAACGATCAGCTGTGTTGCAGAATATTCAAATCTTCTGTGGTGTTACAGCATGTCGACTTTGTAATGAGATAACAACAGCTGGAACGATCGTACTTACGTCATCTTTAAAGACAAGACAAAGTAATGTGGGCAATTATTCACCAGCCGGCATGGCATAATATCACAGAAGAAACGAACACCCACAAAATGATGTTGTCACCAGGTTCTACCACACATTATCTACCTGTTCCGGAGTGCTGGGACTCTGAATTCGGTAGCGACGTCTCGACAGCGTTGCTGATCATGCTGCCGGACTTAACGCGGAGGTAATAAGTCCGTCCAGGTTCAAGTCCCTGCACGAGGAGTCCCTGAGATTCTTGCTGTTTCCACGTCTTCTGATCATGACTGGTCTCCACTGTGAGGTTTTCGTACCGGGACTGTAGCTCTCCTGCCAGAACTAATCTAGCAGTTGTCCTGTTCAGCACCTCAACTGTCAGCAGCTGCAGACGGGGCGATCCTGTGGCATCCTCTACACCTGTGCAACAGTGGACCAGTGAACGTGTCATCTTATTAGAACAAGTTCTAGTAAGGATCTAGGAAAGATTCTTCCCTAAATTTTAAGTTCTCACAGTGGTGCTCATGAAGACTAGAGTCTTCTGAATTAGGCGCCGTGCATTTTGATATAAAGACACCGAAGTTTTCAGAAGACACTACCGTCTTGACCTCCAGGATAGTCCGGTCTTGCACAATGATCCGTAGCTTCATACCAATCTAAGCGGATTCACCTCTCACATCCTCTGTTTCAAACTTTTTCTATCTAAACATAGATGCGAGAGAATTCTATACTGAGCACCTTTAAAATTTGGTCTCTTTACCAGATAATATTACAACAATCAAATTATAACGAAAGATATGGTCGGGGTTTGTAGCACGCATGAGAAAGATGAAAAAATGCATTCAAAATTAAGGCAGGGAATCATAAAGATGAAATTATTTGTTTCTTCCTTATATCATAAACTTGTTTTCTTTTTTTCCAACTTCCATCAAAGCGAAGCGGAAATAAAGTAACATTATGAAGGGTCAGGCTTCCATCCGACATTTCTACTGATTTTTGTTAGATACATTGAAATATATTAAACCGATACAGCCTCTTGTTTACAACACAAACCGCCAAACACCAAAGCACCAACCAAGGTCCATATAATTCTTTCAAAACACTATTCCCATCTAAGCTGTCACCGACTGGTCTTTCTCACAGAAGCAGTTTGTATTCTGTGAGGCATCAGTCTACATCAGTCTACATCAGTCTACATCAGTCTACATCTGTACGTACCGCACAATGCTGATTCGTTCTAATTTTCAGACGCTTGATCGCAGTGCAACACTGAATTATTGTCACCACAGCCTCACCTGCTTTGTTGACGTCATGGTCACCCAGGGTGACGTCACACAGGACAACCGTGCAGCATGGGTCGGTGGGGTCCGGAAGCTCAACGCAGCGGTCTGTTGAAGAGTTGTGCACGAGAGGGCACCTGCACACATCGTAATGAACATGAACTTGTTCCACGTGGTTACAGCGAGGATATTCAACTTACGTCACCCACATGGGTGCCTCTGCGTACGGTTGCATGAAGTTATTGTTAACAGCGTGGCTTAATTTTGTTTGTTCTGACTTCGTAATCTCGAAAACTGAGATATGGGGGTCGAATTGTGTCAAAGAATTTTGTACGACAGTGCATCGTCTTACCTTTCCCCATAAACATGAGGGGTAAGACGGACCAATCGCTCATAGACGTCCTTGCTAATCTCAGTTACGTGAGGTTCACAGAAATATAAGGTTCGACGAGGGTGGAGTGTTTGAAGTCTGCTTCCCCAGAATTTTTGGAAAAAAATAAAAATTGAAAAGACTGGGGAAAGAATAAGGAAGTGTAACAAACATTAACCCCGTTAAATCAAATCAAATGAATTCTACGTTTCAGTACAGATAGCCATCACGTTAGGGCTATTTGTAAAAGTGTGCTTAATTAAACGTCCTATACTGAATTTTGTAAAAAAGAAACATTTACAGCCGTTCTCTTGGAAAAATTCTTTGAGTCCTCGCGCAAAGTAAAATTATTTTTAACTAAGGCGGTGGAAGAATTCTGCGTGATTAAATAACTATGTACTTGCATACATAATTTGGAATTTATGCTGACAGATAAACCCATCCTACGCATCTACTTTCACGCTAAGTACACTACAGGTATACACTGACATGATAACCTGCTCCGAGCAATGTAGTGATGAAAAAATTGACACCAAGGCCCATTATGGGCCTGGGCTCCTTTTTTGGTGGTGCAGCTAGTCCTTACATTTCGGCACTAGGTGGATATGAGTGGGCAGCATCGCAAACCTTCGCTTCAAATCCAGGGCATGAGACTACTATACGCACTGAGTATGAGGGTGCGTGGACCCAGGGCGATTAACATGCTACTGCGAAGAGAAAAAGCTGAACCTCCACCACGCATATAACCCATCACTAGAGTGACGGAGCTACCCGAATCAGTGAGCTGTCTATTTTTCCCCTACAGATTCAATAAACACAGAAGCGTAGCCGAAATTATTGGCAGGTTTTGATTGAAGAAGTCATGGATATTCTATTAAGCCGTCAAAGGACACAACATTACTGAAAGTACCAGACGCATGCTCTCTTAAACAAGTCCACGTGTTATTGCAATAATCCGAAGAATAAATTCATTTACAAAAAGAAGAACTATTAATAAAATAAAACCTCCGGGTTTTCATTCATGTTATCCACATAGGCTACTTCCCTACACTAATAGACTCCCTGATTTGTCTGCACAGTACTAAGTTTATAAAGGAACAAGTGAAGTAAACGTTATTGTAGCTATATTTATTCGAAGCTGTACAAACGAAATTCACAGAAGAAGCTTTTCAGTGCCAAAAGTAGTCATCCTCAGTTTCAACAACAGTTTGCATATTCTACGTACAGGTCTTTGGCTGGTCGCGGGTGTTGAAATATCCTCTGGGTTTCATAATCTGTTTGCGAATTTATAAACTAAACTAGGTGTCTGGCCTGAATATCCGTGTGTCTGTATTTAATCTGTACTATGGGTGAATTTTACGTTCTGGTATGCATTGACTGTGAGTTCTGTAGTGACCCTATTTTTTCATTTGTGAGTTAATCCCCCCAGTGTGCAGAATACAAAGTGCAGAACTGTCTTTTTTTTCAGAAGACATTTCTTCATATATTAATGTTTAAATACATTGAAAATATGATATTTATCGATTCAAAGACCAGTGATATGTTATGAAAAGACGTAACTCCAACAAATTACAACAGAACCTAATGTAATACCTTTTATTTCATTGTTACAAGATTCATAAAATCTAAGGAATTTCATATTTCTTAAAATTGACATAAATTTGATCATTATATGACACAGCCCCGTTTTTGTGACAACCCTAATATCTGACAATATTTATATTCACAACGAACACATTTTTTACTACCATTTATTAATTGGTAACTAGTTGCGACCAAGAATAAGGGCCATAATCAGGCATTTTATAGAATGTGAATTTTGTCCTAATGATGACCCATACTCGGGGTCGAAATTATTTTCCAAATAATAAATGCTAGCAAAAGTTTGTTTTTTGTATGACTGTAAAAATCTACAGATATTATGAAATAAAGTGAAGTACAAGTTTTAATATTAATGACATAATGGGCAAGTAAACAGCAGCACACTTCTAAGAAAATGTCAAACCTGGGTTTACACAGGACCTGCCCAGCTTCTCCGCAAGTGCACACTGCCAAACAGCCATCGTTGATTGCGTCTCCTCTTTGGTAAGACTTGTTCTTGAAGGTGCAGCCTTCCAACGGTTCGGTCTCTGAAGGATTAAGTTAATTGCACTCGATAAGAACAGACAGAGAAAAAAAAACATCACTTGATAACATCTTCCAAGTACAAGTAATCAGTATGTTTCAGATAATGGGGGGAATCTTTTATTTGGAACGGGGTGAGAAACATGCTACGGAAGGCATAATTTAAAGCTTACCCAATAGTTAATTATTATTTAAAATTAGAAATACCTTGACTCCTCTCAAGGATGCTCTTAATAATTTTAAAATATTGATTTTATGAAGAATCTGTATAGTAAAATGTTTGAAATTAACCTTCATGTGACGTTCCTTTAGACCAACAAATGCACACAGTTAAAGGGCTTCCATCGAGTACTTACTTCTACCTGTGAGAAATACAATAATTGAAAAAAGGGTTTAACCGCAGTCATTGAAAGAAATGGACTTCTTTGACAGAAAACGTGTGAGGTGGGGTGGGGGGAGAAGAAACTAGAGGTTTTATGAAAAATGTTTAACTGTTTTTTTTTTGGTAGTTATAATTCTGCTTTTGTAATTCACCAAAACCCAACTTATGACTCTTATGCAAAAAAAAATATATTTTTTTATTTGTTTGTAGTAGTTAATATCTGTATTTCTGAGATGGACAGAAAACGTATTTTGTTTAAGTCCGTCTAAGCTGAGAAAATCTGCCACGAATCCATAATGACATTTCGCAGCTACAGGCTCGATTTAGTGTGGTCTCTTTTTTTTTTTTTTTAGAACTTCAAAATTAACAAAGAGTGATTAATAAATTATAATCTCCTACAATAATAATAATTTTGAGATGCAACTGAAGTGAAATACAAATCTCTTGATATTTATTCTTTTAAAAGAGGAACAAAAAGGGACATAACTGCAGAGGAGTGTCAGTACATTTTACAACAAAGGAAGTAACTCTGAGCAAGAGTCAAAGAAGCTCGGAGTCTTCACCTTCACACCAAGAACAAATATTGACCTCAAATAGCACTCATTATGCTACGGTCTGAGTGGAGTCACATGAAAAGAAAGCATCACTGATTTTGCACCACACTAACGGAGTAACAATTGATTATAACGCATTGGCAAACATAATCATCCTTATAGAAAAGAATAAGGGCCCTACCGTGTCTCAGACGGCTAAGTGGCAAATTCTCACTGTTTCAGACTAGGAAAACAAGGCCGCGGTGCCCACTGAAAAGGCGGATTGGTGGTCACTACGGCCGGTCTGTTAGGTTCAGAAAAAGTCGCTTGTACCTGCCAAGAATCTAACCACCATTCCTCAGTTGTGCAGTCCTTAGCCTAGACACGATTCCGACTGCCCTATCCCTGGTAATTATAATTATAAATTATAAATAAGTACATCAGGCCCATTACAGGCCCTAGGTGCCCAGAGGGTTCCAGGAAGTTAAGGTTCCCAAATTACGTGTCAATGGCCCAGGATAGAGGTAAGGTTGTCAGCCTTACGCACCGGCCGTTTTTACCCCCATTAAATACTCCTGGTACTCATTTCTGTTAGAGGTTGAATCGACCCCAGGGCCATAGTGCAGTCGGAAGGATTATGTCAATGAAAAATTCCAATGTTACCATCTGGAATCGAACCAGCAACCTTCCGATTTGCAGCACAGCACCTTAACCACTGTGCTACGGCCGTCCCCCTAGAATAACTGTAACCAAAGCAATATCATCAACTTAGTTGCTCTAACCAGATGTCGATTATTATTATTATTATCATCATCATCACCACCTTTATGCAGGGTATTTATACTTACACTCTTGAGACAAACTATATAACTAGGTTATTATTATTATTATTATTACACAATTAATATGATAAATATCACAACATCAATTTTAGACAAGCTGTTACAAACATGCATTCGAAGCGCCTTAAGAATACAGCACAAATATTAATTATTTCCGTTACAACACAAAACCGCCCACTAACGTTCCATGCATACCGACAAGCCAACAATTGTGCGGTCCGAGAAACTTTCTCCATTTGGCTATTTCAAATCTACTCACGTAAGGCTACATGGTGATTACTCCTGCACAGCCTGTTACTATACGAGTTCTGTGAGTGTCCTGGTACAAGTAATTCCGTTGGATCCGTAATGACCACGCTATACTTACCTGTGTCTTGTGTGCAGACCAGGAGGGAGCAGCACGGATCTTCGGCTGGCTTCGCAATGCAGGCCGGATCATTTAATCTTTCTCCTCGCCTGAAGAAAGGCATCGAGCACCTTGGTCTGCAAACAGCCTTGCCATCAAACCCACACTCACACGTCTCACTACATCCTCGGTCAAACTTCTGACCTTGCACACAACTACTACCGTTAACCATCGTAAAATTAGAAGAATTACTAGAGACTGTCGTCAACGCGGGTACTTCTGTTGAAGTCGAGGACGTTGACGTAAAGTTTGAAAGGAATGGAGGGGGTACTGTAGAATTAAACACTGATGTGTTCATTTTGTCTTCAAGCATTTTTGTAGGAAGGACTGAAATTTCATCAATGTCGTCCAAGGATAAGTCTTGAAGAGATCCCTTCTCTGCGGATTTTGCAGTGTGGCCGTCAGGTGGCTGGTGTTCCTGCACGTCGAAGTTCATTGCACGACCATTGCTGGAATTCCTTGCAGTGCCTTCGTCCGTTTGTGGTTTGAGAATTATCTGACCACCACCATCGTTGGGTTCTGAGGAGTTGTCTAGTGATGATTTCGAGCTAGTGGAATAGTTGCTGCTGGAAGACTCTGTTGTAGGGGTATTTGGCGTGGTGGACAGTGTTGTTGTCGACGGCGTTGTTGATGTAGTCGTGTTCCCAAGGGATTCTGTACACAGAAAAAACATGGTTGTTATGAATATCATGTTTCTACACCATTGTTTTTCAGCCTATGTTTGGTATATCGCTACTGGGCTTCTGTACGTTAATTCTGTCCATTAAAAGGCATTTACTGTAAATGTACATATAGAGAATGAAGGAAAAATCGACGTCCAAATCAAGGAAAGATAAATCTGTACCAAAATACAAGAAACAAATATTATATGAATAAAGGGCTTTTGAAGCATGGTTTTCGATTCACGGCCTCCTGGCGATGAAGGAAATTTTTCTTTGAGTTTCCGCGTAGGCGATGCAGGAGACAGATTTCTGGGACCCTTCTTTCTTCCAACACGTTTGACTGGGTCTGCTTGTCACTGTTTTCTATAAAAGACATGTGGATATGCGAATAGAGTTCATTAATGGTTCGTGCAAAATACTGCTCCACCACATTTTCTTCTTGCAGTTCGTAATTCTTGAACAACGTGTGTCCGTAACAATGGACAAAACAAGGTGGACCAGAAATATAGCCTGTTAGTTTTCCTGATTTAGGTCTTTTAGATTCTTATCTCAGGGGATATTTGGACTCTTAATATTTGTACTGCAGAAGTCAAAGAAGACGTAAAGCTGCATCATCAATACAGCATAGTTTTCGAATAATTTGATCCACAATTGGAATTTTCCAGCACGTCAGGCATTTATTGTTCATACATGTAACGTCCTACGTTGAAGGTCAGGGGGCTGTAACTCGGAAACTGGGTTTCAGAAAGCCTATGTACAAAAAAAATTTTCTTGTGTTATGGTGTTGACTAACCTTCTCTAGGTTTGGCTGTGCAATTTTCGTTTACTCTGTATATTTACTCACGTGTTAATATGCACATATATGCACATGCATACGTAAATACATACTAACTTATTTCCTTATTTATTTACTGACTGATTGACTTACTTACTTACATACATGTACGGTACAATACGACGACTAGAAAATATGCAGTTCAACAACTAAAAATCTTTTTCTCTATTTTTGTTTTTTTTTTAGAGACTACTTACGTGTGTTAAATGTTACTACAGTTGTATTATCAGCAGGCTTAACTACAGTGCCAAATCTTAAAATTCAGTTCTGTTAATACCAAAGCAAGGCTCTCAATACCCTAGTAAGCCACATCCTCAAAATAAAAATAAAATCTTTAATATTACTCCCACATTTCCTTTTCAGGCGCTTTAGCAAAATTTTTCACAGCGACTGTTAGCTTTGTCGCGTCTTTCTGTCCCTATGACCGTCCGTCCACATGTGACAACTTGGCTCCCACTGAAAGGAATTTAATGAAATTTGATATTTGAGTATTTTTCGAAAATCTGTAGAGAAAATTCAGGTTCCACTAAAATCGGACAAGAATAACAGGTACTTTACATGAAGACCAATTAACATTTTTGATTATATATCGCTCATTTCTTCTTACAATTATAAACTTTTCAGACAAACTTTGCAGAGAAAATCATAACACGTAATTTACATTCAAGAACTTTTATCCGAAAATCGCGCGGTTTATGAGATACACGGAAAAATGTGGTAGAGTCAGACAAGCCACTGATGGCAATATAATACGCTGCATGCGCTTTGCGTGCTGGATAAATAAAGCTGCAGACACACACTCAGAATATGTAATACTTGTTTCTTGTCCGCGAACACAATATTTAGCGAATGTGTGCCATCCTTAAGTTATTCGTACACTCCATATCTTGTTCATCTTACAAGCAGTCATATTCCAAGAAATAATTCATTTAGAATTCTGTCTGCTGGAAATAAAAAAAACTGAATATGATTTTGGCCTTGTATCTCGCGCAGTTACGAGCCGCATTCTCGTCGCTGAGGCCCAAGTCCAATCATGGGTTAGTCAATATGGAATTCCTATTGAACAAAGTGACAGTGTACGGTTTCTCCATTCGGTTTTCCAGTGTACGTATCACGTTACCATTTCTTCAGAACTTTCAGCCTTACATAATTTGTTTCAATATGCTTTTCGTTTGTGATATTCCATTCATTGGTTTGGGGGTTCTGTCTTCTAACTTAGTAACCTTCCTTGTTTGCCCTCCACATGCGTACTTGGCAAATGCGACAGTGCTAATGACAACAGCAACAATACTAAATTGCAAATGCAACAGTGCCTTTAGAATTCAAGGGAAAACAACATAACGTTTAGAGTGTTTTATATTATTACAGTCTCAAAAAAGAATTGTTCTTTTTTTTTTTAAACGGAACAGTTACGCAAGACAACTCGTCAGATATTAAGCTCATCACATTCTTACCATGTATAATATCCTGGAGGATATTTTTGTTTGAAAATATAAATTTGGAGAAATACACTATCCATGTACTCTTCGTATTATTACAACTCTTTAAAAAAAATTAATGTCATAGGCAAACACAGGAAAAGAATAAACTTTGCGACTTCAAAACGAAGAGTTGCAAAAATGCATCTACTAACCATATCTGTCTGCCTCCATATTGTCCGCACGTAATAGCTTACTTCGCTGTTTCTCAATCCCCTTTATCTCACAGAACCTTCAAAAAGCTACAGTACTTACTAAAAAATTTGATAGGAGCCATCCCGTTGTGTTTTAGTATTAACTAAAATGTCGTCCAGTCAAAACAAAACAATATATTCAATAATGTGAAGTTTGCTACATCTCAGTCACAAGCAGCACTCAAGCGATAGCACAAGCTGGTACAAGTTCGTCTCTACTCTGCAAAACTTGATTCCACATTGTAAGAGCAACTAGACTGTCTACAGCCGACAACAGACATAATCATTCCATAAAAACAACACATAGTTCGACATACTTGTATGTTTTGTTTTCGTCGAACTCTGGAATTTTACACAGCAAATATAAACAATATAGGATCCCATACTGTAAGCACTAAACATATCATGTCCATGTACTGAAATGTCTGCCTGATGATTGTTACTGTAACCGAAACATGTAGCAAGCTTTACATTATTGAATGTATTGTTGTGTTTTGACTGAACGTCATTTGTTTATTACTAAGACATCCCTACCTGTCCACAGTAAGTCAAATATAAAAAGAAATGCCAGTATTTGTTTATCTTTTACGTAAGTTACATTTCAAAATTCAATTGTTACCTTTATACTGACCGAAAGACAGATCGTCTCGCCTGACACATCGACTGTCTATGGCTGGCTGTGCTGACTGATTTGATTACAGAATCAGAAAGTTTGTGGACTGAAGCAGCGGTTGATTGCGTGCTGTCAGTGACGGAATGATCAGCATTGAAAGTCACCACTCGAATTTCAATTCGTACGTACAAATTTAGATGTTTTGCTGACATTACATATCAGTATAATCTTAGTAATTAGCCAACGTAATGCACAAATTCTTGTTTTATAACATTATAAAATAAGAATTTGTGTATTAAATTGGTTAATTACTAAGATAATAGAAATTTAGGACCATAATAAAAGTCGTCCGCCTTTACGTTTTTTCGTCTCTCGGAACCCCTGACACGCCTTTGCGGAAACCTGGGGTTCTACGGAACCCAGTTTGAGAACCACTGGCTTAGTCGATAGCTTCCTCAAGTAAATTTCAAAGGATTTTCACGAAATTCGGTATTTGGCAGTTTGACTAAAACGTGTTGGAAAACTTCAATAGTGTTTAAAAATCGACTAAAATAACGAACACATTACACGATATTTGCCTTTCTGTGCGCACATCGAGGGTAAATTCCTGAATACTTACAGCAGGTACAAAAGCCAAGAAAATAAATTTTACAATTATAAGTATCTAAAATAAAAGCTGTTTTTTAGCATTTGTACCGTGCAACTTTGTTATTTGTGTACGGCAGTGTGATAAAGAGCAGTACAATAAATTGCTAATTAAGTGTGCATTTGTTTGTTCTTTATAAAATAAAGACTATTTGTTCAGAAAAATAATCCCTAAGTCTTAAAATATATTTGTTTTGGATTATTTATAGGTATCAACTGGCTGAGATAATTAAGAACTATATGTCTGACAGATAGGCACGTAGAACGATACATTAAGATGTTCTTCAGTATAGAATACAAATAATATTTTTATTGTTAGGTAATAACAGTAGCTAAAGTGACTTTAAAACAAAGTGCAGAGCGACGTATATTAATCTGGTAAATACAAATGGGACTGAGAAACGTATATAGTGTTGAAATTCTTCGTTTGATCACTTTTTTTTTTCCCATCGCTCGACAACCCTGGTGGGTCTAGACCTCCTCATTGTTAAGGCTTCGTGATTACACTCAGACACACCACACACGGTAGGATTTTTCTGGTAGAGTGATCAGCACGTCGCAGGAACCTTTGCCTGACAACTAATAATACCTATTTACGTGGACCGAACCGAGGAGCTAGGAATGAACCGGGCAAGAAGAATGAATAAATAAAGAAACAATAACGAAAAGTTACTATTTATCTCAGTAATTAACCAACTTTATACATAAAACTTTTGTTTTACAGTACGTTTATTTCATGCCTCTACATGTTTCGAGCACATGTGCTCATCATCAGGAGGTCAAAATTGCTTTACGCAGCCTCTGGTATCCAGAGGCATGAAATAAATTTATTGTAAAACAAAAGTTTTGTGTATCAAGTTGGTTAATTACTGAGATAAATATACTGAGATGCACGGTCAGCAAAATGTCAAAATAGTTACTAGTGGAAGACACTGAATGACTGAAATTAACCTAAAGTGTTTTTAAAGGGTCAGTCCGTACCGCGCAGTAAACACAACCTCTCTTAGCTACCAAAACCTGTCCGTTAATGCAGTGTGGGAAATAATCGCAGTTTCTTCTGAGTTCCATAAGAAAGCACAGAAATATTCAGTGAGCTTAGAATATAGAACATTTGAATGTTGAAACCGTTTATACACAGATTAAAGATTAGGCTCTGAAGAGTTAGTTTTTGCTACGTGTGATACTAGATTTAACACTAAAAACATTGCATTTTGGGTTTCAGTCTATTTCAATGTTTTACGTGATAGCCAAAATAAAAAGTGGGTGTTATCATAAATACTATTAACAGATCGATCTTCCTATTGCAAGGGTATATTTTTTCCTGTGAAGCAAAAATTATGTTTTTGAATTTCGTCCCTATTTTGTAAAAAGAGGAAACCCCCCTAAAATATAAATTTTACAGGAGAATCAAGATATTGGTTCCGTTTTACATTTGGCAAATGCTTTGAGACGTAAGATATCCCCCACCTATCTTTGGTGTTCTTGAGAATGGAGTTGCCATCTTTTTATGTATTATAGAGGGGCATTAGTTGAATGATTCGCTACAAATAACTCAATTTATGTCAAAGTGGCAGTTGGCCCCTTAAAAAAAAAACAGGAGCGTTGTAGTTTATATTAATGTTGATGTCCAACCAATATAATATTAAAAAAAGCATGTGTTTTAAAGATTTAAACTACACTGTATCAGCACAGCGCGCAATGGCAGAATTTATAATGGTGGAAATACATTTAGAGCAAACAACAGACGGGCAGGCACAACTAGGGACAGACAAACCGAAAGGATAATGGAGAATACAAGAAAAGCATGGTAGACAGGGCAGGTTCATTGAGTGGTCCATTAACTGCTCCATTAAGTACCACTTGTTTGGATAAGGAGTGAAGGGCAGTAGGGAAAGTCAAGTTACTTGCCACAGCGACGCGTACTTGAGTCACGCGTGCACTGCAACCTCCTCGTGTGTGACACGCTTCGTGCCGGCGATGAGACCTTTGTTACCTTTCTGCGAGTAAGCAGTCTTGGATAGTGGTATCCTTTGACACACGACACAGCGATGTAGAACTTGTATATAAACCATTTACAGACATATATAAATTTTTCTTGGATTTCTCTCCCAATTCTTCTGAAAGGGTAAAGGAGTGTATTGTTAGACAGGTACTATCATAAAATCCTTCCACTTGATTTTGTGACAATGTTACCCTCTATTCTGAGCCGTGAGAACGTATAGTGACTAGGTTACGGACTGAATGACAGAGGAAATTTGGTTCGATTCCAGGCACGGTAAGGAGACTTCTTCGCCTAAATGTCAAGACCGTATCTGGGTTTACGCTCAGCCTGCTATTCCATGCGTTCCGGCTTCACTTTCCACAACGGTAAAGCTTCCGGGGAGCGAAGCTAAACACTCGGCTCTTTGTAATGTCGAGGCTAAGAATGAGTAAATTTGTACACCCAAACCTGTCACAAGCCTTCGTGGCGCGTGCAAGTTTAGGGAATACAAACGCGAAAGAATAAATGTTATGGAATTTTATATTTCTATAGATAGTTCTTGATTTTTTAAATTTTCATGAAAGAGGTCCAGAAATTTTCTGTTTCAGAGTGTTACTTACTTATTTCATGTTGCAGAGTCCTTCTTGAGAAGCTAACTGTTTTGCAGCTAGTCAAGGAATTCCCCGCATTTCACGGAACCCGAAGGTTCATTACCGCACTCACAAGCGTCCGCCACCTGTCCCTATCCTGGGCCAACCCAATCCATTCCATATACCCACATCTCACCTCGTGGAGATCCACCCTAATATTATCCACCCATCTATCCCTAGGTCTCCCAAGTGGTCTCTTTCCTTCCGGTTTCCCCACCAAGACCCTATACACCCCCCTCTCCTCACCCATACGCGCCACATGCCCAGCCCATCTCATTCTTCTCGATTTTATCACCCGCACAATATGGGGTGAGGAGTACAGACCATCTAGCTCCTCGTTATGCAGTCTCCTCCATTCCCCCGTTACCTCGTCCCTCCTATGTCCAAATACTCTCCTCAGCACCATGTTTCAGAGTGTTACATACATTGCATATACCCTTTTTAAAAGTGCACACTCTGCCATACCTACTAACCAATTTTAGATAACTTTTTTTGTAAATTGTTAAAAGTTATTGCAATTGTGAGATTTACACACAATTTCAAAAACGATAAATTTGTCCGCAGGGGAACCGGCCTAGCCTCAAGATATTCTACACCATTTCCTCCAAGGAGGCGGTGTTCAGTGCTAGGAATGTAAAAGAGTATTTGCTCTTATGAAAATTCTATTGGGTCTATTAGTTAATTGTTTCACCAAGTGACGGTCAATTATCGATATTACAAATGACAATAAATAAGAGTTTCATGCATATTAAGATTTATTACTTTTGGTTTCTATTTTTCTATGCTAAAATAAACTTGGCGTTACTTAGTCATTAAGTAGTCAATCAGCACCGACCCTGACAAGTGTTAAACACTTGAATGAGGTGTAAACCAACTGAGTGTATTGCCTAAACTTCGTGAAATATCTGTGCTGAATGTCGAGAGCTGTTAACATCTACTAAGTGTTTAATTTATAGCAGATACACTGATGGTTGTTCACATTTCAGTGGTACTATTTCTGCACAGAGTAACTTCACTGATAGCATACAATACTTTGGCCATCATTATAATATGATAGATACTGAATAAAGCTATTTGTTGTATCCACTTCCATAAATATTCCCTCTGATTATAAGGTTTGCTGAATGAGGAAATCTGTCATTTTGCAGTGGGACAATTTTTGATACAAAAGAAAACAAGAAACTTTCCGACTTCTTGAACTCCTTGACCTTGAAGATGGAACGGATAATTTGTCCCGTAATGTCTGTTACATATTAGCAAATTAGGCCGCGTGAGATCCCAGACCAGCAAGTTAATCACTGATTACTAATTAACAACATAAGTTAATGGAAAATACTTCCCCTAGAAGGCTAAAAATCCTCCCTTGTAATCATGACATTTCTTACCTTCGATGTAAGCTATAAGTTTAGCGTACAGAAACGCGAAAGAATCAATTTTTTGGAATTTGATATTTTTGTGTATAGTTCTTGATTTTTAAAATGTTTCATGAAAGAGGTTCAGAAACTCTCTATTTCAGAGTGTTACGTACATTAAATATATTCTTTTTAGAAGTGTTCATTCTACCATAGCTACTAAATGTCGAGTGAGAAAGAGTACTTTCTCCGCTATTCTCGAATAGTGCCTTATATCATTTGGTGACGTGTCCGGCATATCAGGAGAATGTGAGGGTCTCATCTTCAAGAGTCGAATGTCCAGTGAGGATTCAACTTCACTGCTGCAAACGCCTAAAAACTTGGAAGGAAGCATACTTAATGAAATAATTAATCGTATATGAAAATTATGCTTTTTCTCCAGCTTTTGCAGGTTGGTCATTCTGGTCTGTCGCATTTCATAATTAATTCTGATACTAGAAATATTTAAGAAAATTTATGGGGTGACTTGCATGGAAAATCAGCCCATCACAAGGGCTGTTTTGACAAAGGACGAAACAAACACCAGAAGCTGAATATGACGTTCAGGTAAATGCGCATCGTGATAAATCCTTATAATAAACCCAACTAGATGAACTAATTTCTCAAATTTATTTTTGGAACAAAAATCTACATGTTTCGGACAATTCCACTGTCCATCATTAGGGGTTTTTCACTGTACACGCAGCAATGGTATATGTCATACAGGTTTGCTGACAGCTTGCGAGCAGGATCCTAATGATGGACAGAGGAACTGTCCGAAACATGTAGATTTTTGTTCCAAAAATAAATTTAAGAAATTAGTATATCTAGTTGGTTTTATTATATGAACCAGAAGCTGAATTACACCCAAGCCCTGCCCCGACTCAGCTGCAATTAATATCCATATAATTATGTCTTACCTTCCCAATTCAGGTTTTTCAGATAATCTCTTCTTTGAGTTTTTAGAATTCAAATGTTGAACAGATGTTTATTTTTCTTCTCTCGCGCTTTAGTCTCTATACCGTATATAATCATATCTTCTTCCCAGGGCTTAGAAGTGATCATTCTTAGAACGAGTCGACATTGTGAGACGTGGAATATAAATTAATTCACTGCTCGAAATACTTCATTAGAAATCACGCTACAACGACAAAACAAATTCGTACTTTCCAGTTTTTCCACCAAGAGTGCAGCCAGCAAGACTGAAATGTCATTATTTTTAGTTACAGATGAAATCTGCCTTTAGTAAATTTCAAATAAACTTTCGCTCTCTCTGCTACTCAATAGTCACCACACTCCTTTTTCTAAGCCGGTAACAAGTTAGCAGCAAAGATATTGAATATTTACAAGGAGACATTTACGGTGTGTTTGAGTCTTAGGCTACAAAATAACCTGAAGGACTTAAGTGCTTAATTCACTTTAGCTACACGTTAACAAGCCTAAACATAACTGCTGTACAAGAGTTCATACTGCAAAATACTCGGTGTCCCTAAAGCTAATATTTCTGTTTTTATTCACTTTACGACATTATCCGAACAGTGTGTTAATACGAATACAAGAAATTTAAAAAGATTAGTGAATTTTATTTTGATTGCGATGTACAAATGACACATGGCCATTGGATGTTACACATCAGACTTCCACGTGGTCACCATTGACACCGAAGCATTTGCCTCGTATTGGCGTCACAGATTGTACCCGGATGTACAAGTAGTCTTTGTCAAGTGCTTGTAGCCAGGAAGTAACAACTTGTTTCACATCGACATTTGTAACTGTTTGCCAGCCAGGAACGTCTTAAGGGGTACAAAGAAATGGAATTCATTGCGCCTTGTACTACCATCCGGACATGTGGCTGGTTACGGTGTTAGGGGTGTGAGGTTATGGACCACGACACCCAGAGTCCCAACCTGACGCCCAATGATTATATTTCTTTGGACCTCGTAAGAGGCACCTAACTGGTTAGCGATTTGTTACGGACGCCGACTTGAAGCAGGCTGTGACCTCCGGGCTGCAGACACTCGACACCGATTTATTATATGCCGGGATGATAGCCTTGGGGCCACGGTAGTACAAAAGCTTAAATGTCAATTACGACTCTTGCTTAAAACCAACTGAAGCTTAAAAGTCAATTACGACTATCTGGAAATATGTTAAGTATCATCTGCTAGCCTTGTGCTATGTGTACTTCAGGGTTTGAAAAAAAATGTTGTCGGCATCAGGGTGCTTATTGCCTTATTCTTGAAAATTAGTTTGTATTTAGACTAAACATAGTGGAAGTTAGAAATATGATGAAAATCACCCTAGCGCAGACCATGAAGGCCCAGAGGGGGAGTAGACTACAGTTATACTTTCTCTTTAACCTCGTCGCTAGATAAGGGTGTGTGGTTAACGCCACGCCTCGGCCAATTTACCGCCGGCAATGACCTGGTGCCCGTAGTATAAGATGTTGGATGGGCCCCAGGGACGGTCTGGACAGATGCAGGAAATTTCTTCCTTTCCAGGATTCAATCCCCGGACCGTGCAACCCGTAGCGAGTCGCTATTCCGACTGAGTTATCACGTTTCTTCTTAACAATGTATACAATTTATAAGATACAGTTAGGCGAGTAAAAAGAATAAGATACGGGGACATGCAGCATGAATTGATCACCTAGAGAACTAGACACGAACTGCAGATAATGTTAATGGTCATATTGAAGGAATCGAAGTGAAAGGATGGAATAGACTGATGTAGATCAAGATAGGGCTCTCCAGTGTGCTCTTCTGAACAATGCAACGAAACTTCGGGTTCCATCAGATGTCGAAACGTCCTTGGCTATATAAGGGACTATCACTTTGTCAAATAGGACGGTGTTATAAGTAGTTATCATTTCGGTATGAAAGGATTGTACAGTACACTGTGCTATGGGGAATCACAGGATGATTTTGATAGATAATGTGATATGCCTACCATCGTAGAAGGATTGTACAGCAGACGTATTGTCTTGTTTCACCATTTGATTGGTAAGTATGTGAAATGGATACAACTGGATGAGTACAGTCTAAAACTATAATTTTGTGATGACGCTGATAAACTCCAGTCCCTTCTGAATAAAGAGTTCATCACGGACTAGTATCTAAATTACTATGAACTGACACGGACAGCGTAATGTTTCTCTAAGGATCTGATAGAACAGCACTCCTAACTTTGTCATTATCTCTGCCTTTCAAATATAAACGCGTGCGAATATTAAATTATCTGCATAGTAAAAGCACTGCAGAATTAATGTGCTTAATAGAAGACAAAGGGGGCACGTGGTGGTGCAGTTGGTTGAGGCACTGAGCTACAAGCCTGAAGGTCGCGGGGTCGATTCCCGATGGTGTCATTGGAATTTTTCATTGACATAATCCTTCTGACTGCACAATTGCCCTGGGGTTTACTCAGTCTCTAACAGAAATGAGTACCAGGATTATTTCCTGGGGGTAAAGGCGGCCGGTGTAAAGGGCTGACAAACTTTTCACCCTCATGTGCCGATTGTCTTGAAATCTGTGAGCCCTAGACTCCTGGAACCCTCAGGGCTATCCAGGCCTGTAATGGGATTGCTTTAATAGGAGAAAAATATGTGCTTAAAATAAAGAATCAAAATAAACGTGTTACAAATTAGACCAACTAAATGCACACACTATAGTGCTCTAATTTACAAAACTCCTACAAGTTTCGGGCCTCAGTGACTCATCATCAGGGAGAACAGATTTACAAAGCAAACGCTAGGCCATATTGTAATCTCTAATATACGTAACTGTGGTGAGATGGTCAATGTATGATTTATAGATGCGAATATGCACACAATATTTGTAGCAGCTTATAGGTTTGAGTGTGATCACAGTACTGTGAACACACTCAAGCCTGTAAGCTGGTTCAATTTCTTTTTTGGCGCAACAACACCCCCCCCCCCCCCCCCCCGGCCCCGTGCACCCCCCCTCCCCCGGTTTTCTTTCAAACCAAAAACCAACCCCCCCCCCCAGGGAGGCGCCCCCCTGCCCGTGGAGCACGCCTCCCCCAGC
>Ga0123352_10005441_pt1 | contig 19178 bp, 8 predicted proteins | sample TergutLab28metaG_FD_89700 | JGI IMG/M metagenome (GOLD analysis project Ga0123352, IMG submission 89700) | Labiotermes labralis P1 segment gut microbial communities from Petit-Saut dam, French Guiana - Lab288 P1 | ecosystem: Host-associated > Arthropoda: Insects > Digestive system > Gut ... | reverse complement strand
GTGGGGGGAGGGGGGGGGGGGGGGGGGGGGGGGGAGAGTTTGGGGGAAAAGGGGGGGGTGGAAATTGGGGGTAGGTGGGGGGGGGGGGGGGAGGATCATTGCCACCTTAGAATTGTTGGTTCTGAAAGTTATGAGTTGTATGAATAGAGCATTGTTTGTGCAAAAAATTTTTCCCGCACAAAGTGATAGTCTATAATAAAAATTAGTGAATGAGTTTTTTTTTTTTTGTTTTACTTCTACCTTCCCTGTTCCCCAATTTCTTGAGTAGCTGCTAGATGTCATTCTGCCTTTAAGGACCGTGAAAGCGGTGGGACTCGAACTGCTTTTTTTTTCCTAACTTATCTGTTCCGCAATTCGCGGAGTAGCTGCCAGATGTCATGCTGTCTTGAAGGATCCTGAAAGCAGTTGGACTCGAACTGCTGAACCTTGGATTACTGGGCCGGTGTCTTATCCACTACACCACCAAGTTATTGTTGAAATAACAATGTTGGACCTTCCTGATAATATGTGAGGCCAAATAAGTTGAGCAGAAAATTTTCTGTACTCTAATTCCTTGCTGCCTGCCGGTCTCGAACTCGAACTACTAACCATGAAGTTTGCCAGTCCAGTGTCTTATCCACTAGACCATGAAGCTCTTATTGAGATAAATAATTTCGAACCTCCTGATGAAATGTGAGGCCAAGGATCTATGATGGCAACATTCTACTAACTCGGCCTCTTTCTGGTCGCATTGCTTTGGTCTCGAACTTGTTACGCTACGGTTATCTGTCTAGTTTCTTATCCACTAGACCACAATGCTCAGTCACATGCTGAGGTTCAAAACTCCCTGACAAATTGTGCATTAGTGTTTGCCCCCATTCCTACGCAGACTGTACTGATTACTGTCAGTGTCCACACTGTGAACAGCACAGTCACTCTTCAAAAGCACCTGCATCGTGCGGGTATTAAGTTTAACATTAGTGCTGCATTTAATTCCGCAATGTATGTTTAGTCTCAACTGTGCCAGTGTCGTTGAAGTCTTTGTTCTTCTTGCATATGGCGCCTTGTCAGTTGACGGTTGGTTCCAGATGTTTCCAGACAGTGCAGTGGTGTCATCTTCAGCGGAAATGCGGCCCTTGAAAATAAGACCACACTGTTTCGCCTGTCGGGCATCAATCATCCAGTGACGTGGTGCATATCCCAGAAGAACGGAGACTTCAACTGCATCGCTGCAAGAGCCTATAAGCTTGCATACTGCTGTGGCATTGTATTTACAAACCTGACATCGCAACCCACATCCCTCACAACACTGTGAGCAAAACGGACTTAGGAATCGAAATATTGCTGACACGTAAGTCCGCAATGAGGCATCCAGGTCTTGCGCTGTATATGCCGCGTCGTTGGGCGTGGTTGCCATCGTCGAAACGTCAGCAACCACTCGCCCAATGACATATACCACAACACTGATGTGAGAACCTCAAATTCCACATTCGACTGAGGTGGTGTGAGGTCCAGTATGCACCAGTGCTACAAGCAAATGTCCTGGAAAGTGTCACGATACAAACATACGATGTGAAGTTACCTACAATACTACTACTAAGTGGATTTAACATGGCACTGGTAGTTCTAGGACTGCTGGATCCTGAACTATAGATGATTGTCGTCAGTGTAGGCATTAGTCAGATATAAAATGTCAAGGAGTATTGTTATTGTATGAATGTGTGTATGATTATGGTACTACATAATGAGAATGTATATATATATATATATATATATATATGGGGCACATCGTATTGTTAGATTCAAGATCATATCCACCAGCATTACTGGGCCTTCGGGTTCTGAACGACATTTGGTACAGTTCTGAGTTCTGTTACTGTGGGAGTTGAAAGGACACGACACTTTCAATGAGAAATCTCGTCACATATATGGACCATAACTGAGGGTTGAAGTTCTTGAGGTAGTTAACAAGTTTGTGACCTGTGATGTAATGCTGTATATTTTTGTAGACATGGCCATCACATTCCAGGAGACCATAACTGATAACGTCGTTGAAGTGGAAGTACCGGAGGTCGTGACAGTTTAAACCGGCTTTGGGATTGGAGTTGCAAGTTATACTGGGTATAAAGTAACAGTAAATGTTATCTCTCAGCAAACAGCATTCTCCAGTGTCACCAGGAACAGACTTGTTTTGATTGTCCGCCGCTCACTCTTCTTGGTGCGCTTCACTTGGAAATACTCCTAGCACTGCAGATTTTACTACACTACACCACTACTTCCTTTTCAATCTACCCCCTCCCCCTTAATACATGCTACCTGGATGTGATTTTATCTTGTGTGCATTTCTGTAACTACTGGAATAAATTATAACAGCTCAACTTCTTGTAACCCTCTTGCTTTTACAACGTTCATAATAGGGAAAAGGACCTCCACAATAATGGCAAGCGGGGGCGTACCCAGGGGCTGCAGCCCCCAAATTGAAGTTTAAAAAAGACCATGTGATCTAAATTAGGTAAGTCGTGGAATATGTAGTTATATTTGTACGTATACAAATGCAGTTGTGAACAGTGTTTTTTTACAGTTATACTTACATGATTTTTATAATAATTTTTAAAAGCCAACTATATATAGCCTCAGATGCAGCCAACCATTTTAAAGAACTCAACTGACTGATACAGTTGATTTGTATTTACTACTAACCTCAACATTAATAGTCAATAATCAAAATATATTTCTTTTGTAGGTTAAATGGCTAATTCCAGAGTTTGGGTAGTTACATTCCTTTCATTTACAATAAAAGCTTATTATAGCAAAGCATTTTGACTGACAGAAGACAGAAAAAGGAGGTTTTTAAATTGTCTGCTTAACTGCAATGGGTTCTTTCAAGAGAAAACGATATGAACATTGTCAAACACAGCTAATGTACATTATATACTTTAATGTGGCAATATTTTTTGACCTAATTCGGTAATCTTCAGGTCAATAATATAAAACACGTAGAAGTATTATGCATGATTTCAGTCTTCCACTGTGCAGTAGATGAGGAATATGCTCTTCCCAGTTATTATGCAGTGATTAGTGGTAGTTTCTTACCGATGTCTCAGGACAACCTATTGGTTCCATCTTGAATGGGGGTTGTCCCAAAATGCCGTTCAGAAATCACTACTACTCACTGAGTAATAGCCCAGTTTTGATAAAAGTATGGTATACAATGTTATTCAGTGGTATTAATAACTTTGATCTCAATTTTACAATTTAACCAATACATGTTGTAATGTCAGATTTAGTTTTATAATAGTTAATATAAGGATTAGCACATTTAAAATGTTATATTTTACAACTATTGCTTATTATTTATGGAGGTTTCATGTGTTGTGCATCCTTACCTGGTGTCACAAGAGATTGTACTGTATACCAGTTTTGGAAATGTGTATCTTGCATAGACTTGATGGTAGTTTGTACATAGCTGTTTTGTCTGCATTCTGTTTTTATTCTTGTTTTGGTCTGGTGGTTGGTTAAGTTGAATCCATTGTTATTATGAAGTGTTGGAGAAGATGCCTAGACAGACACAAGTAACATCTCTGCACTTATTTATTGCAGTATTATGGACATTCATAATTTTCCTAACAAATGTAGAAAGAAAGAACAAACACAACAGAAGATACAACAAACCATTCTGCTAAAGTTATCCCTAAAATTGAATGACTACAACAGAGTTTGGAATTAAAAATGAGATCAACTCTTGCAAACAAAAATATTCATGTGTTTATGATGACATATCAATGAAAGGGCACAAAGCTGTTGCTGAGATACAGTTTAGTGCTACAGTAAGTCACCTGTATAATCAACCAATGGCAGTGGGAGATTTCCCAGAATGACACAACTATTCTCAGGCAAAATGTCTGTACAAGGAACGGTAAAATATCCTCCATATTCCAATACAGAACAATTTCTTAGTAACAGCATTCTCTAAAAATATAAATGAAAGTGATCCATTTCTCACTCAAATGTTCTTGTACATGTACAAAAGTCACCAACAAAAAAACTGCTAACCAGTTTTGCAGATTAAATCTTGTTGCTCCTAATAATATAATGCAAGTTGGTGGTATATATTGTGATCTTGCATAAGCAGTTGGTGCATAAATCATGAACTGTTGCTATCAAACCTAAATTTTTGTACATTCAAGGATAACTGGCGAATGGTTTAATCGTACCTACATAAGTCAACGTATAAGAACATCATGTTACACAGGCAAAAATGTGTATAGTAAGGTATTTAGTGTCAAACAATACAAGTCCACTACTTATGACCTTTCAGTTGAAAACATCTCTGCTACAGAGCATGATTGTGCTAAGAAGTAAGCTTTCAATGCTGGCTTAAATACTTTTATGTTAGAGTTTAGGATTTTAATGTTCAGTCAACAAGCACTTGGTTCCTCGACAGTACACACCCTTCAGGTAACTTGTGAGGTTAGCGTTTGGAATATGGTGGTTGTTTTTATGTCTTATATTTACACCATGTAGCTCCGACTTTGTTTGGAATGTGTCCAAGTTGTCTACATGAAGGACAGTAATAAAAATATTAATTCAATGGCAAGGGGAAGTATGAGGGGGGAACCCAAAAATTCCCAGCCTTGTTAAAAAATTTTATTTAAAAGATTCGTACAAGTTTGAAACTTTAGTTCCCATCAAAGTACTCCCCCTGTGACTGGATGCAATGATCCCATCACCGCTCCCACTCCTGGAAACATTGTTTAAAATCTTCAATGGAAAAATTGTCAAGGGCCACCAGCGATTCTCGTTGAACTTCTGCAACGTCCACAAAATGCTTCCCCTTCAAATCCTCATTCATCCTTGGGAACAAAAAAAAGCCACTAGGAGCAAGGTCGGGTGAGTTGGGAGCAAAGCCACCATTGTGACTTTAGTCAAAACGGAGGCATTTAGATCGTTAGTAACCCTTGACAGAATGCTCCAGAATGGGAATGGGATTGAAAGACGAGAAGTTACACTGCATGGACTGCACAGTGTTTACGAAATACTCAAGTGATTCCAGCTATCATTTTTAAATAAATCTTTGGGAATGAGGAATGGAGTGCATTACACTGACTTCGGTGCATTAAAGTACCATAAAAGGCCCAGAATTTCTTGAAAACTAGAGCCATCGTCAGGTTTAAAATGATTCGGGTCCCTCTCTTACAACACTGTACATTCTGCTTAATTTACGCTTGGTTTCATTAATAACAAGTACAATATGAAATTTATATTATCCCAACTTATCGGAACACATCCCATTGTGTTATGCCTCAGTTTCTATTATCCACTGACAGAATGCTTTATAAGTAAATAGGAAGTAGAAGTGGTTATACCTTTTCTTTTTTTGATGTTTTGCTGACCGTGCATCTCAGTATAATCTTAGTAACTTAATGCACAAAATCTTGTTTTATAATAAGTTTATTATATGCCTCTACATGTTTGAGCACTATGTGCTCATCATCAAGAGGTCAAAATCGTTTTATACAGCATCTGGTATCATCATACCTGTGCATGGGATGGCCACCTACAGGTGTGATGATACCAAATGCTGTGTAATACGATTTTGACCTCCTGATGATGAGCACATAGTGCTCGAAACATGTAGAGGCATATAATGCCCGAAACATGTAGAGGCATATAATGCCCGAAACATGTAGAGGCATATAATAAACTTATTATAAAACAAGAATGTGTGCATTAAGTTGGTTAATTACTTAGATTATGGTTATACCTTGTTACTTATTTACATACCTCCATACATAATTATACATGGAGCTAAAATTTAGTCACAGTAACAATAGGATTTTGAATAACTCATAAAATATAAAATTTACAACACAAAAATATTATAAGTACTATACATACAGTACTGAAATTTTATACAAAATATGTTATATATAGCTGATAATAAGGTTATGAGCCATTTTTAAATATTATACAGGTTTTACCTACACACACGTACACAATGCAAGATTCAACTCTGCATAATAAATCAGCTGCCACTACAGAATAAACTACATACAATATACTGACAAGAAACATATATATCATTTTACCTTTATACAACTTATGCAAGCGTATGCCTTACAGTTGGCAATGAAGATGATTTTGTAAAAACTGAAACATGTAGCCAAGAAACTAATGTATTGTAGTTGTGTTAAGATGGCCTAAACCATTTCATTGAATATTATATACACAATGGGATGGCTTCTATTAAAAAAAAAATTGTAATAACTCGAAGCAATATGGCCGTGTGGCAAAATGCAAAGTCCTGGCAGAAAGTTACCAGATTCTTATGCAGAGCGGTGGTGAATTCTAGTCTAGAAGTCACATCAAGTGAAAATTCAACAGCTTGACTAGCAGTACTGATGGGACCATTCGTTTCATTGGTGATATAGGTGCAAAGCAGTTTTGAACCTCTAGCTGATTTGTAAACACACCTGCCCTAGTGGTTATGTAGCTGAGAAACGGTGTGGCATTCCCATTGTACAATGCCAACATCTTATTCAGAGCAAAACTTTATAGCATTAATATATTGGAGAACAGAAAGGTTCTTGTTTTTTATCCATCCAGTTTTATGGTCTGGTAACACAGCATTAGTGAAGACCAGAGCATATGTCATTGACAGGTAGTTATTTAAAGTTCTTATCCACTTGTGAAACTTAAATACAGCTCCTTGTAAAGTCACAAGCAGAAATAAATCATTATGTCTTCTTTACTGGGAGGGTATCTGGATTATCACTCATTTCTTGATGTCAATCATTCATCTTCAATTGACTTAAAAGACTGTTATGTATTCAAAAGAAAATCTTCCTTGCTACTTGAGAAACTGAGGTGAACCAACTACAAGAATGTTTCATAGGCCTCAATCACTCAGAAAATAAGAAGACTAGCTTTTATGACACTGACTTGACACTGTTTGTGCATAAAAAAAATACACACTTTGTTGGGGACTTGCTACTACATCCTTGCAAAATGTAGGAAAATCAATAATTCACAGACATAATTCATAGTCTTTAATATGGGCACTGAATTTAAACATAGCTGTAATAAGAATAATGGCCATGTATATTTATGTGATACTACAGAATAGGAAGTGTAAGTACTGTAAAAACAGAATACTGGGTAGAGTCCTTAGCCTTATATTCAAAGTAAGGTGACCAACATCTCTGACCTTCAGTTTCCTGTTTTCTTCAGACCCCACTCTTGTGTTCTACCTCCACTGCACACAAACATTTTCATTCTGCCATAGTATGCTGAAGGTAGAATTTTTAAATTCACTGATCGCTTGAAAAGGGTAGAAATAGTTTTGATACTTTCTACATCTTCAAAATGCAGTGTTTGAAGTCTGTGTAAGAAGACATGGCTGCCAGTATGAATCTGAAGAGTGCACAGAAAATCCAGAGGCTACCGATGTTCCTTCTCTTCGGTAGGGTACGTGATGTAGTATGAAGGACTCTGATAAAAAGGCTGCCTTCCCATTGTTGAATATGGAGGTCGTGGGGACACTGATGTAGGTGGCATAAGCTTTGGAGGTAGAGTTGCAGCGTACCCGGGTCCATAGGGTGCCATATACATAGGCGGCCCCACTGGAGGTTTGACACAGGTACAGCCTGAACCTGCAGTAACCATTGAGGGAGCATGAGTCCCTGCTGACAGGGCGCCTGGTGTTGCAAGTGGACCACCCCTGTACTGAGTATTGGTGATTCGAACCCTAATAATGCAGATCACTATGATAAGAACTGCTATAAAGGCAACCACACCGCCAACAATACTAATGATGAGGGTGTCATCATTATTCAGGCTTGATGAGCCTGCAGCTGGAACTGCTTTGTTGGCAGTTCCTGTGCCAGGTTTGCTACTGGATGAAGGCTTTTCTCTGCTTGGAGCTACAGACCAGATTATATCAGGTTCTGTCGTTGCTCTTGATGACAAAGTAGCTACAGTGCTAGGTGTTGTTGTTGGTGTACGATTGACGTCACAGATCAGCTCATCATCTGCAACTTCTACAAGGAGTTGGCCTTTAAGTTTCTCCGGAGAAACACAGCGAATCCCAGACATTCCTGCTCCTGGAAGCCACCGTCTCAAAGCCCTGGCACCACAGTCACAATTTATAGGGTTGTCGGACAGACCCGTAAGTGTGAGGTCACCTTTCCGCTCATCCAGGGCAGCCAGTAGAGTTGGGCCTAGTGTTGTCAGTTGGCTGCCAGACACATCAAGTTCCAGGCGAATGGAGCGTGGCAGAGCAAAGAATAGAGCAGGAGGCAGGGTGGAAACTGAAGTGTTTCGTAGACCCACATGAACAGACGGTCCATGTAAGCCAGCCAGTACACCTGATGACAGGCTTCTAACCCTCTGCCCACGCAGTCCAAGTTCCTGCAGACGGGGTTGTAATGCTGGTAAAAGTTGTTCTCCACTCACAGCTGCATCTTTAAGCTCTATGTCCAATTTCTGTAATGCTGGCAGATTTTTAAGGATGCCAGTCACATCAAGGTATCCCAGTCGAGGGTAACCGTATGCTTTCAACTCTGCTAGATTACTGAGGGAAGTGAAAGCATTCTTCTCAAGACGTATACACATCGTAAGGTCGTGTATCCGCAAAGAACGCAAACTTTCTAAACCATCCAGGTCACCCTGAAGGATATTTATCACTGGGTTCTCAGACACATCTAAAACCTGTAGGTTCTTAAGCCTTTGCCACACATGAGGCAGTTCACTCAGGCTGTTATGTGAGATATCCAGCTCTTCTAATAATGTTGGGCGTTCAAATACAGTGTCTGGTAGACTACTGATGACATTATGTGACAGGTTAAGTCGCCTTAAGAAAGGTGTCTCCATCTGAGTGACAGATATAATTCCAGTACCTGCCAAATTTAAGTCCCGGACAGTCTTTGGTTCTCCCAGAATGTTCTCAACAGCTTCTTGAGAGAGAGGATTGTAAGAGAGATCCAGTTTCTTGATGTTAACCATGATGGAATCTTCTGGTGGGATCTCACGTACTTTGTTGCGAGAAAGATCAACCATAGACAGGAAAAAGTACTGGCGCTGTAGTGGTTGTAGTGGTGCAGTCTCAAACTGATTTCCAGCCAGGTTGATTTTTTCCAGCATCTGAACACGAGAACGCTCAAATATCGAATCAGGAAGCTCAGAGATTAAATTGTTCTCAAGATTCAGCATTTCAAGACGAACCAAACCTTCAAATGTTCTCTCACTAAGGCGTTCAATTTTATTCCCAGAAATATCCAATATCTGAAGCTGTGTGGAGTTCTGGAATGCTAATTCACTTATACTTTCAAGTTCATTGTGTGACAGGATTAATGTCCGAAGGCGAGGAAGGCTTGCAAAATCAAAGTCTTCTACACTTCGTAGTGAATTGTGTCCTAAGTCAATATATTCTAGATACTGCAGTGAAGATATGAGTTCTGCAGGAAAGAAAGAGAACCTGTTGCCACCAGCCATCAGCTGTTGGAGATGGGGGTGGATACGGAATGAGCTCGGAAACAAGTAGCTGAGTTCGTTGTTGGTCAAATCCAAGACTTCTAAAGTTGTTCCCAGGCTTGCATCACTCCCAAGATTGCGAAAAAATTCCCCTTTGAAGGCAGTGAGTCTGTTGCCCTTTAAATAGACTTCTTTTATGGCTTGAAGACCCATAAATGATCCAGGTCGTATGTTCACTATTTGATTGTTAGATAGATCAATGCTTGTAAGGTTTTTTAGGTTACGAAAAGCACCTTCTGGTAATTCTTGAATCAAGTTATCACAGAAGGACACTCTCACGAGGTTCTGACTGCGGAGAAGGAGTTCTGGTGAAAGCATTTTGAGACCTATTTGACTCAAGTCAAGCTCATGGAGTTCTGGGAGACTGTGCAGTAGCATGGAGGATATGGACCCCAGAGTGGGGTTGTGGCTGAGGTTCAGATGGACAAGGCCAGGTAGCTGGGTGAAGGCCATTCGAGGAAGCTCAGCAAGCTGGTTTCGAGACATATCCAACACCTTGAGATGAGACAGAGCAATAGGTGTAGATGAAAGTGCTGTCAGACGATTTCCAGAGAGATACAGCTCAACCAAACTTCCTTCAAGTCCAGTGAATGTGGTGGCTGCCACATTGGCCAGTAGGTTGCCAGAGAGGTCAAGCGTTTCTAGATGTGTAAACTCTTGGAATGAGGTGGGTGGCAACTCACGCACAACATTGCGGGCAAGGCTTAACGAAGTCACATGCCCAGCCACTGATCTGAGGATATCACCTGACAGTGCTGCAACCCTGTTGTAATCCAGCTGCAGAGATGTGAGGCTAGGCAGGTGGCCCAGTGCAGATGCAGGGACCAGCAAAATGTTGTTATCCTTCAGTGACAGCGTCTCCAAGTTTGGCAGTCCTTCAAAAGCGTCATCTTCCACCTGTAGGATCAACAATATATGATTACAGATACTTGTAAATTTAAAATCATCAGGCAAATAAGTCCTGCATTAACCACTTGGCTGCACATATATTTGGTTTGTGGTGATTATTGATAATAATTATTTGGCCTTACAATCAGTGTTTAGGTAATTCCTATTCAGAACCATATTCTAGTGCAATTTTAATTCTATGAGTAACATTGTACATATCATCTCCAGAACATACTAAGGAACATTCTTGCAGATGACTTTTGTATTATGCTTAATGTCTTCACATTCATTACTACTATAGGAATTGCCCAGTCAATTCAAATGATGTTGTTTTATGTCAGTTTTAATATCTGAACCATATACGCTGCAGAAATATCTGTGTTGTGGTATTTTATTTGCCGTTCAGTGACTCACATCCAGGTCACTATACAACTTAGCTCTTCTTTTGTCACTTTTTAACATGACTCATATGCATATAACTTTAATACCTGATTTTGCTGTCAGAACGTCCTATATTCTGAATGTACAAGTTATTAATTTTACTCCAAGTTGAGTATGAATTTTGTATTTGGACTTCATACAGGTTACAATAGCCATAACTTTGTTACATGTGTTAACAACAGTGCATGTATCACTATCAAACACAACCATTATTACTAACTAATGATGTTCACTTCACCTGTAGTGACACATTTTAACTTATTCAGTCATCATGAGGCTAATCTATTAAAATGTTAAAATGTAAAATTGCATAAATGCAAAATATCATAGGTTAGTGTATTGGAAATGAGATCTTTATTCTTTGCAATACTGCTTACAATATTTATATTATTTATGTTCCTTGTTTTAGGTTTATAAAATTTTTTGTCTGTATTGAGTTGCATAGAGTTTATCCCAAAGATAAAGGTGTGCTGACATGGAGAAATCCTTCTTAATGAAGAAAATCTACCAATGTGATATTAACAAAATATTCCACTAGAGAATATGTACGCATACACAATGTATACTGTGTTCCACCAGTGGTTTAGGTCAATGGAAATGTGGACACAGCCATGATATACAGTGTCTGTTGGTTTTCTCGTGTTACATTACGTATAAATTAACTTTTCTGAATATGCTACCAGTGTTAATAAACTAGTTATGAAACATATGCAGTACAACAATTCTCTGTAATTATTTTCAAAATCACAACAGTAATGGAGAAAATGTATAAGAAAAAAATGTGCATTTGATTTTTCTCCACACAGTAATTCCCAACATTTTTTGTTCTTATAAACATGTACCCATTTATACACAAACTGAATTTCAGATATGTAAAGGAACATGTGTAAGTTTTCATATAAAGTGTCTGTTACTTTTATTCAATTCTAAAGTCAACAAATTTTAGTTAAACTCTCAAATATGAAACTTCTTGGAAATACATTCAACCAAGAGTTGCCTCAAAAATACCATGTGCCTGGGAGAAAGTGTACAAACTGCAAATGATGATCAGTCAACTCATTTTGAAGAAAGACATGTTATATTATCATGTGTCTTGTTTGCTACAGTTACAGAGGTATGGGTGCTTAAAGTTTAAGAGGTGCAGAATTCTGAAAGTGTTTCCCAGGCAGGAGAGTTCCTGATAAATGCAGTGTCATGGCAGTTCTTGGATACCTGAGGGAAACTGGTGGTCTTCTTTCACACCATTATTGTCACATCCTCACAAACATGACAAGAACATCCTTGCCATGGCAAAACATACTCTGCACTGGAATATTAGAAGAATTTCTTCATGGGTTGGGATTCCACGCACATCAATCTGGCATGCAGTAAATTTTGAAGGCTTGTATCTATATCACATCCAACCCACTGGACATCTAGAACTGCAGGACTGTAACATAATGTTACGTTTTAGCAGGTCAACTGATGCTCATCTGAACCTGTATCCCTTGGTTTTGCTCACTAGTGAAGCGTGGCTTACTCATAATGAAGTGATGGTTTCCAGAGAATACTCATGAAATAAATGCATGTAATTTTCAGAAGTAGTTCACGGTAAATATGTGGTGTGGCATTTAAAATTTATGATTACTAGATTGACATATGTGGAAATACCAACCTATGAAGAACTGCTGTTGGTAGTATAGCACATACTACATTCAACCATGGCCAAAGTATTCTTCTCATCTTGTCTGTAGAAATGGTCCAATAACAATTTTTCAATGTGTCAAGAAACATGCCTCTTTACCTCACATGTCACTGAAGTGCTACAGAGCTCATTTATTAAGAAATTGCCAACCTAGGAATTGCCTTCAGTATTCTCCAAATCTTGCACTTCAAATACCTGTGACTATATTAGCGTCACAAATAGGATACACATTACTGTGACATTTTTAACCATGATCTTTTATTATTTAATCATGTCATCTACTTTATGAATATTCTCCTGCATCATTACATGCAGCTTATACCTATGTGTTAATATTCATTGACAGTTTATATGAAATGTGATAGAGGTCAAGACTTGTGATGAAATTTGTGGTAAAGTTATCAAGTTAATCACAAAGAATGTCATAGTAACTAGTTCAGGAAATTCTGAACCACCTTACAGTGCACAGCAATGAATAATTTTTCCATAGCAAGAATGGTAAATCTTTCACCACATCTTTAAAGTATCACTGATTTTATGCAGCTAGGAATAGCATTCCAATAGCAAGTACAAGTGACAATTACTTACTAATTAAGGACTCTTGAGAGGGTTGAGATGGAATATGATTGACCAGTGGTGGAACTCACTAGCAGCTGTCCTTGTAATCGATAGTAAATCTTTGAGGTTACAGCCTCATTTTGGCTACACTTGTTTACAAATGGATTGAGCTTAAACTTACTGTTCGTAGAGCATTGACACTTAGGTCCAGTTCACGGAGGTGTCTAAGTCCCAGGAATGTCCCTGGAGCAATGTTGGCAATATTGTTGCGACTTAAATCCAACCGCTGCAATTCAGGTTGTGATGCCAGGTTGGCATTCTCTAGGTTCTGAGAAACAGAATGATGACAGAGATGGAAGGAAACCCAGTCACTACCACATCAATACTCTTATTTCACATGGAAGTAATTGGCCATAAAATAATTGTAAGAATGTGATTCATGCTTTGCTGTTATGAAGAATGCCATGAAGTTTGCTCAGTTAGTTAATATTGACTTAAAATACAAATCAATGACTTCACAGTTCTGGCAGTTTTGACTGTACAATAGGCATCCCAGATTCTCATTAAAGAAGTCACATCACATGTAGAGGCAAGACTGTGTCAAGCCTGTCCATGGAAGCAAACATAGTATAGTCCTGAAGTTTCTGAACTTTGATGGTCAGAATTTTGAACTTTGTGACCACCCATTTTACTACCACTGTTTCACCCTGTCACTGCTGAGTTAGCTTCCTCCACTCTCCTGTTACTGTGCCTATCAGTCTGAGGTCAGTGCAGCTCTGTCTTACATTAAGGCGGTCAGTTGATTTTGTTCTTGATAGAATCAGATGCTCCATCAATAATTTAATGTACTTTGTGTTTCCAAAACTTTTTTTATTTTGTTAAAAATAAGCTTTTATGCTTTTTGAAGTTATTTTATACTTTACTACTCGTACTTCATAAATTCTTGTAACCAAATAAGTGTGTGTGATTCTGATGTCCATGGTAGTTTTATTGGTCCCATATAATTATGAACATTTAGACTGTACTGTATGACCACTTTTGAATTAAATTCTTCGCTCACTCACTTACCTGAATCAAGTTGGATGAAAGATTCAAGAATTTAAGGCTGACAAAAGCTTTAAGTGAGATGGTTGGGAACTCTGAGATGAAGTTCTCTGACAAGTCAAGAAATTCAAGGTTTTCAGCTCCTGTAATGTAACACACAATTGGTCATTCTTCATTGCATGTCTGTTATGTTTCTACCTAAGTCCTATAAAGATGAATCATAACCCTCGGGCTGTATATAATCTTGATGACAAGTATAGTGATTTTTTAACTGAAAACTAGTGAGATGTTAGGTGAGATGTGTGACCCATTTATGGACATTGAACTCCAGTTCTAGGTAGCTTTTATTAACTTATAATTTATTCTAGCAAAGTATAAAACACTGGTTCTATTAAACTCATTATGCATGTCTTTCAGCTTTTAGGCATTAATACTTTAAACCATTGAAAGCCTAGTGGTTACTTTACATACCATCAGGTTTAATATTCAAAAATTCTACATCATACTCACATATTGTTTATGTGCTGTGCATGGATCTCAGAAGAAACAGTGACTTTTGCCTTATGCAACAGATTGGATTATTACCGAGGTGAACAGTATTTACTGCACAGTACGCACTGAGATATTATAGAAAACAGGCACATTTCATCTCTAATGGGTTAATCACCTCATGGCTCCAGTCTAATCAATTAACAGATAAATTGCTGGTTTTAGAGAAAATTTATTGACAGAAAAGGGTACTTTTTAAAGTGTTGACAAACATGTAATTTCAGCATATAAATTCTTTACTTCTGGGTTGAGCTGTTTCTTTCCAATGCAGTTTTGCTTAAAATATACTGTATATATACGCTGATAAAATTCTGTGCCTAGTCAACTGTCAAAGCTCAAGATTCAAGCATTGCTCCATTTGAGTTTGAATTTCTAAGATAGATGGCCCAAGGCATTCTTTTACAAATCTTCTAAAACGGAGGAAGTTCTCTATAAAGTTTAAAACACTGAAATGAATACATCTACATGTGTAAGAATAGGAAATAACGTTCATTGGTAACCCATATTTCTTTTCATCTACTTTGATGCCTTGACTTTTCCCCTTAAGAAATATAAAAAATGACAAACATTCTTCTATTATCTGACCTTTCTCTAAGTTTCCATTATATGAACTCACTGGTGAAAAATATCTCATAATGGCAATGAGCAGGCAACAAAAAAATTTATTATTGTAGTTCCCTGATGAAATGTACACAAAAACCTGCACAGAAATTGTTCTATCAGCTACTAAGTATGGACTGATCTCCACCTATGTACCAATAAATGTACACTGATGCACAGCTTAATTACACTTTTCATTCTTTGTATCAGTAGGCTAAACTGGCTGTGTTGATAACAATGTCGATAGGCAGGCCACATTGAAGAATTTAGTTTTTGGGTCAGGACTAGATAAAATCTAAAAGTGTATTTGCAAAAAGATCATTGTGAAAGGCGTTTTAAGAATATTCAGCAAACCATTTTTATGCCAATCAATTTGTATATAAGGACTGAGAGCTGGCCCACAGGCAACAGTGGACTATCCTAATATGTCCTGCAGCCATTGTCTGTTGTTACAGAAGTGACTGAGGCTTTTAGGCAATGGGGACATATGAGATATTTCCCTGGATATCTGTGGCCAAGTGAGAATGTGAGCACTCAATTCCACATTACCATGCTTTCAGAATTTGTAAAGTTAAACTCTATTCCACTTCCACATTCACAGGGCTCGGAAAAGAGAGCATAACTGGGTTTGCTCACCATGAAAGACATCACTATTGAAGCGAGTGAGTCTGTTGTGTGCGAGGTATATGTATCGGAGGTGGCTGAGGCCAGCCAGGGAACGGGCCTGCAGGGCAACCAAGAGGTTGTGGCTCAGGTCCAGGCTCTCCAGTGACTGCTGGGACTGGAAGGCTGCTGTTTGCACCGTGCCTGCATAAACATAAATTATGAGACTGTGTTCATATAGAATGGCTGCTATTTTTACAAACTTTGGAGGAATTTTGTTAAAGCTTGCTCTAAAGATTATGCCTCACTTTTTACTCAAAATTACTTATAAAATAACATCCTGAAGTTTGGCTCATCTGGTGTGGAACATCTGTAAACAGTATTCTGGTGCACTGCATCAGTCAGTCCAAACTTTGAATAGCTAATTATGTTTTATCTTACATGGTTTAAGCTATAAGGGCACTATATTCACTTGAAAGGTGGTAAGCTTGGTCACAATACAGTTTAATCAACCTGTGTTTTCCATGTTATGCTTCACCTTGTCCTGTTTTGACACAGGTGGTTCTGTAATATGTTATGACTTCTGCTTACTGCTAGCTCAGTTTTCTTGATCTCAAACTTTTGCCGTGTTCTGAATGTTATATGCTTTCTTCTGGGTAATTCCCCAGCATCTGAATATCAGACACCAGGGAATTACCCAGAAGAAAGCATACAACATAGCTCAATTTTGTAACATAATCATAAACATACATTGACCAGTGTGCACCTTGGAAAACTGTTATACCAGTGGGGCAGAGAACTTAATTTTATATGCGCTGCAATTTTAAAATACAAGTGTAAGAAATTACAGACTGAATGAGTGCCTGAAACAGAGTTAATTAATGTTAGTATTTAACTGAATAGTTTCAAATAGATTTTGTTACATGGGCAAATTATATGCGAAAAATATGAAACATTGGCAGCCATACCAATACGGTTGTGTGTCAGGGAAAGCACCTTGAGAGCACGTGGTCCGTTCAGTGAGGAACTGGGAACAGCAGTCAGACTGTTGCGGTCCAGGAGCAGCTCCTGGAAACGTTAATTGTTAATAAGCAACCAGCTGCCTCTATTCCAAGACTGCCTTCACTAAAATGAACAAATGAAGAAATGCTGCTGTGTTGCTCCACAGATTCTGTTGTGCAACCCCTTGGCTTTTGCAATTCATAGTTTACGGTAGGCAAAAGCAATTTTGGCCACACTTACCTCCCATCTAACCAGAATTACATTTGGTCGATTGCTTACAATGTGTGCTTCAAATTTTGAAGTACCAGGGTGACGATATGCACCATCTACTGTAACTTTATTATGTTCATGCTTTGTTATTATTGTTGTTGTTGTATTTCGCTTAATAGTTGCCAAATGGAAGTGTAGATAAGTGGGATCATATTTTGGGTTTGTGTGTAGGTTAAAATATATCTTATTTCTGTGAGATTTGAGGTTCTCACAGAGATGACTATGAGGACTGTGTTCTTCTGGGATGTGAGGCTATGTAGTTTTGGTGGTATATCACTAGAAATTTATCAGGCTATCACATCCTAGAAGACAAAAGGCCTAAAATCAGGTCACATATTTTGACACTGTGGTACCATCACCAGAACTTTAGATTACATAACAGTGAATTGACAAACACATTCAATATTTAAATCTTCGATACCAAAATATAGAACTATATTTAAAACCAATGTACGTAGACATGAGCAAATTTGTAGATATGTTATTCTGCAACAGACGAATGGTAAGACTTCAGTACCTTTGTGTGATGGTCAAAGTAGTCTCCCTGAAGATGACCATATAGGCAAAACATGTATAAGCCAAAAAATTAAGTAGAGTTGTTTCTGAAACCTTGTGTATGTTGTTGTTTACACTATCAGTTCAGTTTTCAGTACAGTATAGAACTGCATTATAGAATACTAAATGGTTTTACAAACTATAAATATTTGTTAAAAGCTTCATGGTATGGAATACAACATAAGAGAGCAGGGCAGAATGGTTGTTGAAACAAGTGTCTGAGAATGACTGGACCCATGAAAGATGACACAAGGCTCTGTAAAGTTATCAGAGTTGTACCTGCAGGTTCTCACAGCCCTTGAGAATGCCTTCTTCAATTCCCTTTATAAGGTTGCCACTGAGGTCGAGCAGTCTGAGCTGTCCCAGGCCATGAAACTCGCTTGTAGAGAAGATGGGGTTGAGGTTATCCCCTAGCAAGTTGTCTGCTAGACGCAGTTCTTGTAGTGTTGTCTGCAGTCCCATCAACAACCTGCAAAAGTAAAACAATTTGCCATGCACTATCTAATGTTTGTAAGATCTGAATGAAAATAGAGAACCTCTGTGTCTGATGGCTCATATATATTTGTGGAATTTCTCACTATCATTAAATTTCCTAGGAATTTCAGTTGACATGTGCAAGTGCATATATCTCTTAACTCCTTGATAGTTAGATCTTACCCCTTTAAAACCCAGTGCTAATAGGCATAACCTGAGGGGTATAAATGACCCCAAATATTTCTTATACCGAAGAATAGTTTTTTTGGTTACTCAGTTGAAGAAGAACAAATAAAAAAATTGGGGTGAGAGTAAACGAAAGGGGTGTTTGTATTTTAATGACTTGTCCAAACTAGACCCCGCTCCCAATGTTATTAGGCAGGTTAAACCTATGCTAATGATTTATTGATGTACCAACTGGTTTAACATAAAACCTCCGAATTCTACCGACTGAGTGTCCTTACATGTTCCATATGAGTTTCATAATAATCAGTAGCTATTGTTTCCTTGTTCAGCATTAACTGGTTGATCTATCTAATGTAGGGACAATGTTTGTTCTCTGGACGGTACAAGCTGAGTTTTTATATATAATCAACCATATTATTGGCCAAGAGACCATCTGAGGTCTCGAAGTTAGCAGGGCTCCAGGCCAGTGTAGTACACCGAATAGTGTCCTGAAGCGATAAACTTTATCATGAAAATTTTTAACGCAGTCCTACACAGGCAGTACCTCCAAGCAGCAGGGAAATACGATCACGTGATATTCGTACTGAGCCACGGAAGGACCCCAGGCTGCCTTTGTCCTATCGTCCCACTGGCAAGCTGTCTGGAGAGAACATTCTATTCAGTAGCATCGTAAGTGAAATAAGTGGGGGGGGGGGGGGGGGGGGGGGGGGTGTGTTTTTTTTTTGGAAGGGTTTTTTTTGGGGGGGGTGACGGCGGGTTTTGCTTTTGCCACATTTTCGGAGGGGGGATAAAATATGTGAAATGTTTCTTTTTT
>Ga0123352_10005439_pt1 | contig 19181 bp, 21 predicted proteins | sample TergutLab28metaG_FD_89700 | JGI IMG/M metagenome (GOLD analysis project Ga0123352, IMG submission 89700) | Labiotermes labralis P1 segment gut microbial communities from Petit-Saut dam, French Guiana - Lab288 P1 | ecosystem: Host-associated > Arthropoda: Insects > Digestive system > Gut ... | reverse complement strand
TGAGTCAACCCCAGGGCCATAGTGCGATCGGAAGGATTTTATGTCAATGAAAAATCCAATGACACCAGCTGGGATCGAACCAGCGACCTTCCGATTTGTAACACAGCACCTTAACCACTGTGTTACCGTGGTCCCCGCATGAAGTAGGAAGGTCCTGGATATCAGAAGTCCAGAATTGAAGTGAGTCAATTTCTGAAGACCTTCAACTGCCAGAGAAGGGATCCTAAACAGGTCCCACCAGGCAGACTTCCCAGTGATTTCAGAATACACAAACTTGAAAAAATTTTTGGTGGAGGGGAGGGAAAAAAGAAGTATCCTGCAAGACAGTGTAAAGTGTGTGCTGCACATAAGAAGCAAAGTGAAACTACAAACGTTTGTAAATTCTGCATTGTTCTGCTTCACAAAGGGTCTTGTTTTGAGAAATACCATTCAGTGACGAACTACTAGACTATCTGTATGCAGTTTCTGAAGTCTCGGGCTCAGGAGCGTAATCTACAGTGTCAAACTGTAAGTAAGAATATGTTACGGGGTTGAACATTCAAGGTGTTTAAAACATCCGGGAAATGGGGGTATTTAATTAAAAAGACCATTCAGTCGGCAAGTTGTTAAAGAAGAAATGTAGGCTAAAAAAATGAATGTGTAGTCAAGAATTAAATGTTTGAGAAGGGTGATTGTGTTTGTTGTTTTAGCACCTAGAACCTGCTGGGTAAAAGAGAACTTTGTCAAGTCCCAGTCTCTTTACTTGTGAGTTATGAAAGTGATGTCAAGTACACATAGTATGATGGTTAGTAGTGATGCACGATATGATGTTCTTGTTACAGGCGTTGCTGAATGGTATACCTATTTCAGAGAAACATCTAAATGCTGAAGACTTTGAAGAAGCTGTACTGTCAGAGATCATGAACCAGACACCATTATTTCAGAAGGCAGTGTACAAAGGGGATTTTACAGATGGGGATAATGCATTAGATTACATAATGAACCAACCTAATGTCATGCCCAGGTAAATTGTTCTGCATGTGTGCTGCTTTGGTAGTTGCCATTGTTCCCCATGGTGGGAGAGCTGGGTTGATGACCCTGAAAGTTCCTAAGAAGACAGTAGTCATAATGCCTGCAGCAGGTTGACTTTATCTTTGATATATGCTGTTATATGCCCTCTGCGTTACTAGCTGAAGTGGGTATGGTGAGGTTTAGTTACAGGTCACTGCTTTTGCAATAAATTCCGAGCTGTGTATGTGGATGTGAATGTGACGTGACTACACATGGCAGGATGTTGTATTGATTTTATGGTTTGTTCATGCTTGATCACCAGCACAAATTATCATCTTGGTACCAGGGTTTCATATCATCCATCATTTGTGATTCTGGTGATGACTCATTTAAAAAGGAGAATAGATAACATTGTCATATGTTGTATATGCATGGTGCATATGTATAGTGCCAACCCACACACACACGCGAGTGACCATTGTTGGGTGCGAAGCACTCCTGTTTTGTAATCAGGAATTTAAGGTTTGAATTCTTGCTGAGAGACCAGATAATCTGAAAGCTCCTTCATGGTTTTTCTCAGGCTCTTCAGGCCAATGCCAGCGTAGAACATGAAATTAGGCCACAAGCACGTCTTGCTGCCTCCTTCCCAATTCATCATTTACTAATAATCCAGCATTGTTAGTGAACCATACATAAACAAAACTATTTAAAGTATATATTTTAATCTGTTTAATGGTGCGTATTCATACATATGTATTTTGCCACCAGACAGACATAAGTGCATATGCACATGCGTGCGCGCGCGCATGGCCATTGTGGAGTGCATAGAACCCATGTCTTGTATTCAGGAGTTCAAGGTTTGAATCCTTGCCAAGAGACCAGGTGACCTAAAAGCCTTTCATGGTTTTCCTCAGGCCCTTCAGGCCAATGCCAGCATAGTCCCTAAAATTAGTGATTCTTTACCTTGGAATTAGATGGAAGTGTGTGGTCAACTTTATTCCTTGGCTGCTTAATCCCTGGTGAAAGGACACCAATTACTCATTGATTAGGAGGCTGGGTGGTCTCCAGAGCCATTCATGATGTCCTGGTGAAGAGAAGGTACTTTGCTTCTGCTGGGCATTGATCCCTGAATTGTCCAGCACATAGCTTAGTGACTATACCAACTACTTTACCCTGTCTCCCGACATATCTAGACCACAATGAAATAAGTGCAACACGGAGGAAATTACATAATTTTTGTCATGCATACTTTGGTTTGTCATGGTGGTCAGTGGTTAGGTTTTAACAAGGGCATAACAGTTCGTTGGCCATTCTCAGTGTCCACGCAGTGTACATTAAGTAGTGTCTTCTAGTGCTTGGGCACTGGGATATGTTTGTGAATCACAGTTGGGGCTTGGAGGTGTGCTTGCATTTTTTCTGTGTTTGCGATGTGCAAAGTAGAAGCCTTGCAGTGGAACAGTTCCTTGTCCAAAGAATCTATCAAAAGACCTCAAACAATATCCACCAACATGAAACATGGGGGGGGCCTAGTCTGCACTGGCATGTAGCACCATGCAGAAAGATAAGTTGTTTGTGTGGGAGTAGGGGATTTTGAATGTCCCAACACTATGGTGCTAGCTGTTGTATTGTAATGGACTAATGGTGTTAGTATTGGAAGAATGTAATACTTGGCCACTTGTACTTTGAACTTGTGCTGTTGCAGTAATGCAATGCACAGCTGGTAAAGTTTAAAGTTAGTTGTCACTGTACTGTTACAGACTCAATGACCGTATTCTGAATCAGGACAAGCATCAGTATCTGGATATGACAGGTGCTCCTCTTGCAGGGGAAATACCTCTTACATTGGAATCATTTTCTGGTCTTTCATCTCGTGACAAGACTGCAACCATTATCAGTCGAGGTGTTGAATACTTTGTGAAGAAGCAGAATGTGGATACAACTGTGACTACACCACACACTATTACTCATTGGATCGTGACCGATCTTCAAACGACTTCTGGAAGACAGCTGTTAGCACATGCTTTAGATCAGATGGTATGTTGTTCATTTTTAATGTAAATGATATGGAGTAAACAGATCAGTTTGACTGTGAAAGGTTTATGGGTAACTTTTTAAGTGGAACTACATAACACGTGCTTGTGGGTAACTGCTGTAATTCCCTCAACTGAAGATTACTGTGAACCCAATAAAACTTCTGCATTAAGAAGCTTGTGAAAGATGGCATGGTAAGTATTTGAAGACGTACACTACACTTATTCAGCTAGTTTCCTGCTTTCTGATTCTTAAAGTCCTAGCCATTTTTGAGCTTCTACACCCAGTCTCACTGTTTGCTATTCATATCTTTGTATCCGTAAATATAATGCATCTTCAATTTGTAGCTTCAGTGGTACCTAAGGCAAACATGTTGCAGCTTATTTCTCCTGTTCATGGAAAGTATTTCTCTTTGTCTTTGTTTGACAGCATGATGTGATTGGTAACATACACAGTGTCATAACATAACCTGCAAAGCCTTGCGATGCTTAACAACATTTGTATATACTTTGCACTCGTATTTAAAATGAACTGTAAAGTTTTGAGACTGTCAAAAGGAGAAAACCTTGGCTTCATTGTGGGTAAATACAGTACTTTAGAATTAGTGAGATTCAGTTTATGTGCATAAAGTGATGAAATTGTATGAGCATATTACATCATAAAAGATATTGAAATTGATTCTTTGTTGTTAGCGTTCCAGTGGTAGTATCCGAGTAGGTGTTCTGCTGAATCCTTCATCAGTGGGACAGTTTCAGCCATTGGACAGACTCGTTTTGGCTGCACCAAGAGTCCTACAGCCAAGCCATGCTGTCCAGGTCGTAAATACAATCTTGTTAGATGACAGTGTTGTTGAAGCAATCAACAGCGGACAGAAGGATCTGAGTAGCATCTCAATTCCAGTAAGTGACATCTCAGTTTCTTTCCTTGCATTTTTACACTCATTGAACATGAGATATCTGACACATTTGCAAATGCTGACAAATTTTTAGACTGTGTTGTAGTTTATGAGAAGTATCTTGCACTTGGTGTTATAATTCTTTTATGCAATATCACTTTTGTTCTGAATAAATGACAAGTAAAGAAGAGAATAAAACTTAGAAATACGACTGTCTCTTTCCCTCTCACTTTTTAAAAGGATTATGAAAAGGCTTTTGATGAAGTGAGAAGAGCACTGCTGTTTAGCATTTTACAAGAGAGAAATATTCCTAATCCATTAATTGCAACAATTATAAAAATGTATGAAAACATAGAAATAAAAAAAAAAACTAGATGTCACATTGACACAACCCATAAAAATTAATACAGGAGTTCAACAGGGATGCCCCTTTCACTGTCTTTAATTAGCATCTATATAAATCAGATTATTACAGAATGGAAAGAGGAGGAGATGAAAGGAATCAAAATTTCAAGAAAGAAAGTATTAAAAAAACCTCCGTTTGCAGATGGCAAAGTTATAGTGGCAGATTCAGAAAATGCACTACAAGTTTCTATACGTTCACTGGAGACAGTTACCTCCAAATATGGACTAAAAATTTCAACAGGCAAAGTGAAAACAGTGGCTTTTACCAGAAGAGATCCAGTGAGAAGTAAAATTGTAATAAGTAATTACAGAACAAGTGAACACTTTAATTTACGTAGGTTGCTCTATTTCTTACCAGAATAAATTTCTCCAGGTGACAAGAATCATGAACAGAACTTTAAAACCCTTTCAGGTCTGAAAGCACATGAGACTGGAAATATGTAACTCTTTGGCATTACCTACTTTATTATACACATGCAAAACTTGTGCAATTAGAGAACAGAATAAATCCAGGATGTCAGTGGAAATGAAATTTATAAGCACATTGGCAAAATACACATGGCAACTGTGCAAAACCAGTGCAGATATGTCATCTGAGTGTAAAGTTCATCCATTTGTAAAGAAAATTCAAATAACAGAACTAAATGGGTACAACATATTACGTGAATGCACAGAGACAGATTACACACTTAATTATGAAATATCAACCATGTAGGAAATGAAGCCAAAGATGACCCCTCAAAAGACTTCTTGACTGTTCATGGGGTCAGAACAGGTCACGAGGCCTAAAACCCTGGATGCTATCTGATGATGATGAATCAGTGAGTGATTTTGTCTTATCTGTCATGGGTGCAGCCCACATAGAAGTGCCTTATGTCACAGCTGTTGACAGCATTGTTAAATAGCTCACTTAAATGCTTGAGTGTCTGGTAACACTTCCATGCAGGTTGTCAGTCATGTGGTGACAGTCCTCCTCCATTCTCTTCTTTCATCTAGTAATTTATATCCTTATATCACTTGCTACTCTATTTTGTGTATATTACTTAACATTTCTCTCTCTCTATTCCTTGGTCTTCCAGTAGTTTTTTTTCACATCTTTTTTTCCTAATGCTGTCAGTATATCCTGTTTCTGTTTTTGCATATGGTATATCTGTACTACAGTGTACTTATTTACCAGTTCCTGTTGTTGATCCTGTAACATTTATATGAATAATCAGTTTAACTTATTTTTAAGTGAGGTCACTATGTATTACCACACATTGATACTGAAGCAGCTTTTACAAAAGTTTTAACTTTCATTGTAGGGAGTGGATTTGACAGAACTGTCTGAAATTCTGATTCAAGTCAGTATTGAAACATTGAAAGTTCAGCAGCTGTACTGCAGACACGTGCTGAATGTTCCTGCAGGTAGCATGGCCATTGTGACCAATGGGAGAATACTGGGACCATTGGAAGAAACAGAGAAGTTTACACTGGATGACTTTTCTCTCTTGGAGAGGTTCAGCTTGAACAGCTATGGAGATAAGATCATCCAGACCTTCAGAAAGAAGACTGCAGATGGTGGTGATGGTAATACATACCTATTTTTGTTCATCGTATGTGAATTTCTCACTGCTTCTGGAAAATAATCAAAGAGTGCATGCCTACTGTGTCCATGCAACATTCTTTAATCAGCCAATTGGTGACTAAGTTACTTTGCCAAGTTTGGTTTGCTCTGTCTTAATACAAATTTGCATATGTGTATTAATTAGAATACTCACTTGGCATTGATTTTGAAATACAGCAATATGCAAAAATATTTAATTCCAGAGTTTATCTCATTTTAATCTCTTAGGTGGCAGGTACTTGTTAGAAGAAGAAGAAGAAGCAATGTATGAAGACCATCATAAAAATTAAAAAAACTGGTATCCAACTGCATAGTCCCCCCTCTTACCTGCCATCCTAGAAGTGTAGAGGTGTCTAGTCAGTTCTTAAAAAGGAAACAGAAGTCATGTGTATGTGATAAACTTTGAAACAGAGTTGTGCAAAATCCCAGTTTTGAATTGGGATATGTGTGTTCTTTACCAGTTTTTTGTGCCTTTTGTTTGTAGTTTTTGTATTAAATGTTCGTGACTGAGTGATTATTATTTTTTTTAAGAAAGGCTGCTTCAGGAAGTTAGTTACAGGGGCTTCATCAAGAATTGTGTGTAGCATCATACTACGCACATTAGAATGATACTTTAGGCTAATAATTATATGACTTATAGGCAGTTATCTCTTATCTTCAAACTCAGATATAGGTCCAGTGCATGGGCACTACAATATATGCACAAATCATTAACAGAATAGCTGTCTGTGATATTTTGTTTTGCCACTATGCTGTGTTTGAATCACTTGTAAAGGAGAAGTGTTAGGCTGCAGATATTGTTGGTCAACTTTGTATTTGGAGATGTCTGCATTTGTGCCAGTAGTATGTGGTGGTGGTCGTGGTGGTGGTGGGTGATATGCTTTTAAGATGGCAGTGCATAGTACATCTCCAGTCTACCTTGCAGCAGTCAGCACATATCCATGAGTACAGAATGCAGCAAGCAGAGAGTTGATGTGCCAGTTAGAAGTGACAGGGTGGGTAACAAAATCACAGCACAGACTGGGTTTGGACACTGTGCCATGTTGGATCCTGGAAAGTTTGTTGCTGTTGGGTTTCTTGCTTGCTGGTTGGTGAAACAAATGGCCTGTATTAAGTGGCTTTACAGCTTGTTAAAAGACTTGCTGCTGAAGACTGTGACGCTGTAGTGAACATTGTGACCAGTAATGGAAGCTGCTTCCACCATTTATTCTCTGAAATGAAATGGTAGTACTTGGAATGGTGTCATGTCACATCCCAAAACAAAGGAGGCCAGAACAGTGCTGATGGCAGTAAGGTTATGGTAAACATCGAATGGGGTGCTGACATATGCATACAGGCTGGGGCACAGAGGAAATTTCTGATACTGCGTGCTATGTTTGGACACACTAGAAACTGTGATCTGCACCTTGCAACAATTGTTTAATGATGAAATGTATTCATCAACACAAGAATGCACAACATCACAATGCTGAACAGTATGGCTGGTAAGTTCTGTCCCTTCCTCCCTACAATCCTACAATCCAGACTTGCCTCCCTCACAGTTTCACTTGTTTAGGGCCTAGGAAGACAACATGAGGAACTAAAACTGCAAGAATGATGTGGTGTTGCAGAAGGTTGTGCATATGTGGTTGCAGACTGCTGAAGCATACTGATGCTGCAATAGCATATTCCAGCTGCTAGTGCTGGTACATATCTGTGAATTGTACTGTCATTGTTGTGGAAAACTGAGAGGATGTTCCAAGTTACTAAAGTTACTGAAGACACTATCTGTTTTTGACATACTTTTTTTGTATGAACATAATATTAACAAGCTCATTACTTGACTGAAAATTTTAATCCAGAATAATGATTTGGAAGGGTTACTTTCAGAACTGGATATGTTATTTTATTTTTAGATTCTGGAAATGTGTTGAAGGACAGTAACATGTTGATGCAAGCAGTGGCGCTTCTAGTGTCTCGGCCGCAGTCACGTAACCGATTTGAGATTCCAGTTCATACTGACATTCACAGGTACAGTATGGCATTTTAGCAAGAGTACCATATTTAGTGTATAAGTGTGACTCTGTCAACACAAATCAAAACATGGAAACTGAAATCTGGAATCATATTTCCTGCCTCTTATAAAATCTAATTCATATGACAAAAGTTACGGTTGCTCACCTTTTGGTATGTAAATGAACACTGTCATGTCCAAGAGAGATAGTATTATGATAGGCCACTGTGGTGTTGTGTTTTCTGTTTTGTTAGTATTTGTTGACTGCCGGGTGCTGACTCTTTAAGGTCCTAGCATCTCTGAAACATTTTCTTAATCCCAGTGATCCAGTGATATTTGATGACTGACAGACTGGACATGCATGTTGAACTGATTCTGAACTGTTGTTGGCAATGGCAGTGTGGTTCTGCAGTTTAACATCAACTCTGAACCACTGAAGGGTACTAATACCCACTAATACCCAGCTTTAAAGCAGTTTGGACTTTGTCAAGAAAGAGGGTTGATAGTAGAAGTCATTTACACTAATCTTTGACTGTTGTTAGTGGAGACTGGTGGCTGGCCATTATGATCTCACGTCATCTGCCGATTTGTGTAAACACAGTGATAATTCATTCAGCATTCATCACATGATTTTGTTTCTGCGGTTCGTAACATCTGTTTGAGTTTTTGGCTGATTTTTATCAGCACTGCAGGGGCTGATATAAAACTTCAGCTCTAAATGTCAAGAGTTGTGTATTTCAGTGTTGTCAAGCTTCCTCCCCACAACGTGTCAGAGCCAGCATTTGACATAGCAGTTATTGTGGATCCTGTATCAAGAGGAGCCCAGAAGGTTGGTCCAATTTTGTCTGTGCTGCAGGAAGTTCTGAACTGCCACATCAAGGTGTACCTCAATTGTGTGGAGAAGAATAGTGACATGCCACTGAAGAGGTAAGTGCAGATATGAGGAGTGACAAGTAAATAACTACTTTGACTACATAAACAAGTTGCCACAGTCATAGTGGTCACATTCACATTGCTTGGTGACTGACTCTTTACATCCATTGTTTATTTTTTCCATGCCAGAAATGTTGCTGTAAATAATTTTTCAAAAGTCCTGCTTGTACTGGTACCTATTTGGTTTTAATGTATTCAAGGAATTACAAATGAGACTCTTTGAAGGTGAGTTCCAGTTTTTGTAAGGTAAAAATATCGCACATTCTAGCACTGCTATTGGTGTGTTGGTTGAGACAGGTGATGTGTCAGAAGCATACTATCAAGATGTGAAATCCCTCCATCCACCCAAATATTTTATATTTTAATGAATACACTGCCATTGCATATTAGTGAAATAGCAACAGTTCAAGCTTGAAATTAGCATTTATTTTTCATAAAAAAGCACAACTTTTCCTTAATTAAATACCCGGGGTCCCTGGACATTTTACACACTTAAAATGTTTGACCCCTTATTAAACTCTTTCTTACAATTTGAATGTATAGATGACAGTGCTGAACCCATTACTGAAGAAGCTGCATTTAGACAGCCTAGAAGTTCTAACTGCATGATATTTCTCAAACCATGACCCTTTGTGAAGAGGAATAATGTAGAATTTCCAGATGCATTCATGTTTCAATTTCTTCTTGTATGCTGCATGTATGTTACACTGTCTGGCATGGTACTACTTGCCCTCTCCACCAGCAATAATTTTGTCCAATTTGTGTTTGCTAAAATCCCTGGAGAGTCTGCTAGGGGGTCCTGTTTAGGCCCCCTTTGTGTTGTTTGCTTTTCTGGCAAATACCATTTCTCAGAACTTGACTTATTTGGATTCTGGACTTCTGATTTCTGGGAACTTGCTACTTCTTGCAGGAAGTTCTTGTGCATTATTTCTGGTTTATGTTTAGTGTTTTGCACACAAAATTTCATTGAAGGATGTACAGTTTAGCAGATACATTCAGCCATTTGACAGTTTTCCTGGATCTGAATAATAACTGAGGTACTTGTCTGCCCTGTCTCTGCCCTTCATGAGTTTATTGCACTGAAAATCAGTGTAAAGTTTCTTTATTTCCAGTCTGTTCTGTTGTTCCTTGCTGCATTCACTACTGTTGCACCATGGATCATGCTTTTGTTTCGCACAAGTCTTTTGTCCATCCACACTTGGACTATTTTGTCACTTTTCCTCTGGAACACTGACTGCTTTGTTTTCAAATGGATGGCTTCACGCTTCAGGTGGAATGCCCTTTGTTTGTCCTCACAGTGTCACAACTCTACCTTTTTGTCTAGCAACGTTACAGCTGATCTCACACTTATAAAAATGGCTTGATAAATGTGATGATTCTGACCTAAGTTGCTGTCTAAAAGTGATAAAACTGTGTCCTCCAAATTCTACCCTTCAGCTGCATGTATCTTTATCTTACAGATATAACCCCACACCGCCTCCCACACCATTCTGACTAGCATTCCATATTTTATTTTACCTGGATTACATGTCCTAAATTTCAGGTGATCCCATCATGGGATCATGGCTTCATCCAGTGACAGTTCTTTGGGTTATATACTGAACTGAATTTCTGTGGGAAATATCGTACACAGGCCGTATTTTGAATAGCCTCCTTGCATGTTGTTTCCTGGCTTGTTTCATCATAAGATCTACCTTGTTCACTACCTTCTCCCTCTTGCTATATTTGTTTCACTGTCAGTAGTAAAAACTAAGGGTCAGATAGAAATTGTTTATTTGGAGGAGTTGTGGGGTATGTCACTGTCACTGTCCAAAATTTCATCTTCGCAGTCATCAGACATGAGAATATGAATCTGCATATAACTCATACAAATATCATCATCTTTCATAATGCTACTGTGCAAAGCCATGGTTTCCACTGAAGGAATGTTGAAAGAAAACAGGGTATTTGAATCTATGGTCACTTTGTTGCAATCATATGGTTTTAAGAATGTGGGGTCAGGTAGGGTCTGCATGTTTGTAACTTGAGACCCAAACATCCTGCTTCCAGGTGTTGATAACCTTGACAGATAAGTGATACAGAACAGCTGAGCAATGCATGTTTAGAATGTTGTGTGTGAAAACATCAAAATACGTGACCCATCAACAACACGTGGCATAGCATTCACATCTTTGTATGTGACCCAGTGGCAGAGTGTTAAATCAGCTTTTGCACAATATGATCTTACAAGTGCAGCTACAAAATCATTCTGTATGTCTTTGTTTTGATATATCAATTTTATTCTTAGTGGAGTACAGTTGAATGGCAGCTAGATGTTCTAAGAGCCACAGATTGTACGCAGATTGTTTGGTGTGTTAACCTTGAGCATCTGTGCATTTCAACATGTATTACATATATTTGAAACAAGTAAGGTAACATTGTTACACATCATGTTATGAAAACTCCAGAAAGATTTTACTGTGTATGACAAGTACTTGGTGACATCAGAGGGCTGAGATTATTAATATTTGCTGTTGAATTCCCTGCTGAAACATTTTGGTGTTACTGTGCTTGTCTGAAGAACCTGACTGGCTGAAGAACTCTTAAGTTTGTGATGATACTTCTCAGTTTATCTCCTTCCAGCAGTAAGGTTAAAGTTGTGAATGCATGTAAACACATTTCTTGTTTTCAGCTATTGTTAGTACTTCCATTTTTCTTCCAGTTTCTATCGCTTTGTGTTGGAACCAGAGATTCATTTTACATCGGATGGCAGACAAACAAGTGGCCCAATGGCAAGATTTGCCAATATGCCAACATCTCCATTGTTGACACAAAACATGCAGGTGCCTGAAAACTGGCTGGTTGAGTCTGTTCGCAGTGTGTATGATCTTGACAATATTCGTTTGGAGGATGTGGATAGTGTTGTACACAGGTAAGCCATCAGAATAGTGTAATTTTGCGTGGAGACAATTTATTTATTTATGTCAATCTACTCTGCTACTGACTTTTACTTACACACTGGTTTGTATGTTCAAATCCTGCTCATCACATGGATGTTGGTTTTTTCCTATAGGTTCTTCTGAAGGTGATATAGTCTGGTCACTGGTCTAAGAGACTCACTCATTACTGATTGGGTGCATTTACACTATATGTGGGCTGTCTAGCAAACAGGCTTTTCCACCTCTCTGTCTCTCCCTGAAGCTTCTCCTTAGTTTTATCCCATGTTCTGCTATCTTGTGTGACATCCTTCTGAACCTGTTGTTCATGTCTTGATCTTGGATTTTGTCTTATTTTTTTCCATTTTTGGGACTGTCTTTGAGATTCTATTTTCCTTAATTCATAAAACAAGTCTGTACTGTTTTTTTCTGTCACATTAATTATTGCCCTAGGTATTTGTCTTTGAACTGTTTTCATCCATTATTCTCTCCATTCTGGTTTTTCCTTGTATACTTCTTGATAATCTCATCCATGCTGCTCGTAATATACAAATATCTACCTTTACAGTGTTACCTTGAAATAGACCATGGTCATTTCCTCCAGATCATATGTAATCATGCCACCACTTTGATTCTTCAAAACATGATTATTATTTTGTCATATATACAAGAAAATAATATTTTGTACATTTAGTAACTGTCTGTTGTCTCTTGTTACAGTGAATTTGAGTTGGAATACTTACTACTTGAAGGTCACTGTTTTGAGACTACCATAGGCAATCCACCACGAGGTCTTCAGATCACACTTGGAACAGAGACTCAGCCAGTTGTTGTGGACACTATTGTCATGGCAAACTTGGGTTACTTTCAGTTGAAGGCCAACCCTGGAGCTTGGTTACTGCGCCTTAGACAGGGTCGCTCAGCAGACATCTTTGATATTGTCAGGTTGGAAGACACTGCTTCATTTTGAATGGATTCAACAAAAGAGCAGTATTTTGTATTCTTACACTAAAGCTATATCCTGATTTTGCACATGTAACTGATTAAGAGTTTTGTGCAGAATGTTCTGAGAACTCTTTAAGTTAATGAACCTTTTAAAGCCCAGAGCTTACTGTTTGTACCACTAGTTTTAACACTCATAAATTCTGCATTGTGGCCACATATTGCAGTTATATGTTCTGCGTGTGTCCCAGAACAAACAGTGACTTTTTATGTACAACTTTAACGGATTGATTTTTTTAAAACTGAGATGGAGAGTGTTTTCTTCATAGTTCAAACTGGGTCTTTATATAAAACAGATCACATTTCATCCTTAAAGGGTTAATTATGCAGAAATTATTCAGCAATTTCTCTCCCAGTGTGGAAGCCAAAGGTTCATAATTCTCAAAACATTTTTCCCCAGGCTACAGTTTACTGTTATTCTCCAACTTCTGTCTTAGCTTGTGAAGTTGCTTCTCTCATTTCATGCAGTTTTGGGAACAGTCAGATAAGGGGCCCATGTTATATCTTTTTCTGCATGTGCTATGTGGTAGTGGATAGTTAGACTGACTTATGGGATCAGCAGAGCTGTCATTAAGCGACCCTTGCATCATAACAGATTCTGTGTGACAGCAGGTATAATCACTAGCAACTAGAACAGCACACCCTCAGGCGTGATTAATTAACTGGTTGACTCAGGAAAGTATAGTCCTCTTTTAGTCAGAAAGTTCCTCACATGTTTTAGAATACACGGTTCTTTGCCGTGTCCAAAAGGGATTGCCTTACTCCATGCAACAGACTTCTTGAGAAACTAACCCATTCTGAGCTAGTCAAAAAATTCCACAAATTTTATGGAACTTGAAGGTTCATTACCACATTTACAAGTGCCCTCCACCTGTCCCTACCGTGTGCCAGATCAGTCAAGTCCATGCCCCTCCATCCCACTACCTGAAGATTCATCTTAATGTTATCCTCCCATCTACACCTGGATCTTCCAAATGGCTTGTTTCCTCAGATTTCCCCACCAAAAACCACCCTGTATACTCCTCTCCTCTCCCCCATACATATTATATTCCCTGCCCATCTCATTCTTCTTGATTTTTATCTCCTGAATAATATTTCATGAGGAGTACAGATCATTAAGCTCCTCATTATTAGTTTTCTCTGCTCCCCTGTTACCTCTTCCCTCTTAGGCTCAAATATTCTCATTAGCACCATATTCTCAAACATCATCAGCCTACATTCCTCCCTCAATTTGAGTGACCAAGTTTCACACCCATACAAAATAACAGGCAAAATTATAATTTTTTGTATCTTAATCTTCATATTTTTGGATAGCAAACTGGAAGGCAGAATACTCTGCACCAAATAATAACAAGCATTCCCTGATTTCAGTCTGCTCTTAATTTCCTCCTGAATGGAGTTATGGTTGTTTCCGAATGTTTGAACTGTTCCACCGTTTCGTAGGAACTAGTATCAATCTTTGTATTGTGAATCTGACGTGCATTCTGATCTCAAGACGTGATCATGTACTTAGTTGTTTCCAGCATTTACTTCTAGTCCAGTCTGCTTAGTAGCAACTACTAAAACTTCTGTGTTTTTCTTTACAGTGTTTATGCTTCCACCCAGTATATTAATATCATCAGCATAAACTAGAAGCTTATGTGTACCGTTTAATTTCAAACCATTCTGGTTTATCTGAAACCTTATGGTTTATGTAATGCAAAGCTGAGAAGCATTGGTGATAAAACATCTCCTTGTTTCAAAGCATTCTTAATAGAAACATGTAAGACAAATTTCTGCCTACCCGGACTGTGCTATAGGTTTCATTCACATTTTTATTAGCCTTATCAGTTTCATGGGGATACCAAACTCAATGAGAATTTTATGCAAGACCTCCCTCCTGACTGAATTATAAGCTTTCTTGAAGTCTATAAATAGCTGATGCACTGCTTCATTATATTCCCATTTTTTCTGAAGTATTTAACAATTGCAGAGTATATGATCATTAGTTGACTTGTAGCATTGAAATCCACAATGATGATGTGATATTCTCACATGTGCTGGGACAGGCCAAGTATAACTGCAAAACCCCACAGGGTAATTGGTCTCTGGGCCAGGATTTCAACTGTGGACCTCTCAGGCATGACACTAGAGTGCCACTCACTCAGTCACAGCATCAACTGGTTATGAAAGAGACCCACAGTGTACTTGAAATAGGAACTCAGAATTTCATTCTTGGAAATGAGAGCTGTTTACAGGATCCTGCATTGTTAAATGAACAGTATACTTTACTGAAACAAGAAGTGAGAGGGGATTGATTCATTGCAAGATTTGTGAATGTGCAGAGGTGATGTCAGAACACTACAACAGGGCAAAAATAGGGAGTAGAGACCAAAATTTTGAGACACTGTGACAGTATAACTGAGAATGTGGGGAAATTCTGCATTGGTGTGGGGGACTTTGATTGATTCCAGAAAAAATTCAAGCTCTAGGTGGGATAGTATTGTAAGCAGAGACACTGTAATGAGGTTATGCTGTACTTTAAATGTATAACTATGAATGTTTTTTTATCCAGTCATGAAGGATCAGACACTCCGGCCAATTCAACAGACATTAAGGTTTTGATCAGCTCATTCCGCAGCCATGTATTAAAACTGAAGGTTGCCAAGAAGCCAGATAAGATGCATATGGATCTTCTTTCAGAAGACAGTGATCCAAACTTTGGCATTTGGAACTCCATAACTAGGTATAACATTTAAAAACTCTCCCTTCTTTTCTTTCTACAAACACTCATGTTATCTTTGGTAGTCTGTGTCTTTTTGTTTATGTCCATTGTGTTTTATTAGCATATATGGAATTGGTTTTGGTGATGAGTAATGCTTTGGATAGTAGTAGTCTGTGGAATGGGTGCAATTCCCAGTAGTCTGGGGAAGATTGAGGTATTTTTTTCTGCTGGTGACTGGATAAACAGGTAGAAATAAGGAGCCATTCAGAGAAGTAAAATTATTGTATATGAATTGTAAACAATTATACACAACATTGGTTTTGTAGTGCTGATACATCACATATACTGACTTATGGAATAACACTACAAAAATGACATTCAGGTACAGTATTTCATTTGTAATATAGTTTTGTGTCATTTTTTTGTTAGGTGCATTCCAAGAATTGAAAAAAGCAACCATTAGCTTTGTCATGGATGTCTGTCCTTACAGACAAAACAACTCAGCTCCAACTGGACAGATTTTCATGAAATTTTGTATTTGATTTTTTTGTGAAAATTTGTGGTGAAAATTCAAGTTTCGTTGAAGTCTGATAAGAATAGCGGGTACTGTACATGAGACCAACATACATTTTTTGTTTGTATGTCCCTCAGGTCTTAGAATGAGAAATTTTTTGGGCAAAGTTCATAGAGAACATCAAAATACATTTTATGTTCAATCATTTTTGTAGAATACCGTGCTGTTTATAAGATAATGTGGAAAAATATTTAGAGCCAGACAGATGATAATATGATGCTTGTGCATTGCATGCTGAATACCAAAAGCTACAAATGCACACTCAGAATATGTAATACTTATTGCTTTTCCCTGCAACATTGGTTGCACAAATGCACCTCAGTATCGTGTTGTAAGTACATTGTCTGTCTTGTACCATTCTTAGATTAGCTCTTGGAGCCAGCTGGTGTCATGTTTCATAGAAACCAGGAGCTTTTTTCTGTATGTAGCAGACTTCTGGAACATTAAGGTTATATATTTTTTCTCTCTGGTGCTGAGGTTACATTGTATGATGATTTGCCTCCAGACCAATGGTTCCCGCAGAAGGTGATAATTTTACCTGTTTTAATTACAGTACATTTAGTGGATCAAAAACAACAGATGAAGATGGAGATGAAAGGATTAACATCTTCTCGGTTGCATCAGGTCATTTATATGAGCGTTTCCTGCGGATTATGATGCTGAGCGTATTGAAACACACAAGTACACCAGTGAAGTTTTGGTTTCTCAAGAATTACTTGTCACCAACGCTGAAGGTGAGTTTGTTGGGTAATGGTTGCGTTGAAAATGTGTTTCTTCTGACGGGACGAGCCTATCCTGTATAAGGAGGGGAAGTGTAGAGTGTAAGTAGTGTGGGGGATCAGGAGACTTACTAGAATTAACATCATCTGTGTCCCTTGTGTTGAATGTAATGAATGTAGTATCTAATTAATATACAACTTTTCATTTTTCAGGATTTCCTACCTCATATGGCAAAAGAATATGGGTTTGAATATGAATTAGTCCAGTACAAGTGGCCACGATGGCTTCACCAACAAACAGAGAAGCAGCGAATCATATGGGGTTACAAAATACTCTTCCTTGATGTCCTCTTCCCGTTAGATGTTAGGAAGATTATATTTGTTGACGCTGATCAGGTATACCACAGAAAACCTTTATTTGTGTGTGTGTATGTGTGTGAACATCTGTCAGAAATGATCACTCTTTTAATAGCTTATTAACCTTCCTGACATATTCCAGTACAGTGAAGTGAAGTGATGGAATCTGCATCACAAATGGGGTTATATCAGATGGATTCTGCTGTTCTCAGTACAATTATGTTAGTAGCACTAATGACTGACAAAGAACAGTTGTATGCCTTCATATTCTGTACATTTGAAAAATATTGGCTTTATCAGAGATGAAGGCTGGGCATAACCGTGGAAAACTGAAGTCTTATGCAGAGACAAATTGTGAATCAGTGTTATTATTTGGTAAAGAGCATACAGAGGCACAGAAATGACCTTTTATATCTAACATATCTTTCCTAACTCATATGTGTCATCATGGCGTAGGAAAAGGAAGTACATCATCAGGAAGTATAAATTTTTTAGTCTTGAAGAGCCAAAATTAGAAAATCAGATTCAAATTATAGTTAAAAATGCTGGAAAATTGTGTGTATTTTAATTGGCTTGAAAACCATGAGCCTTAGGGATAAAGAATGTTATTCATAAATTGTAATTTTTATTTATAGGTTTTTTCAGAACCCTTTACTCCAATAAAGTTTCAGCAGGTACTATTGTGACATGTTCAGAAATGTGTGTAAGCCCTTAATTTATATACCTGTTTTGTAAAATTTTAGCCAAAGTTGTAATATGTTGTATTCTTTCTTTTGGGTGGTTCATCAATGTCTGAATTTTGTATGCTAATATTTCAGAACACACTGTTCCATCTTCATAGGAGGTGTAAGCAGGAAGAATAACTGGGATAAGATTGTTGGGGTATTTATACAGGAAAAGGTTTGGCTCAAAAATAGCCTGAGCCAATCTGATTGACTCAGGCTACAGAACTTTAAATTCCAGATTTTTAGTGCTACATCTGTATTAATCATCATCATAAGACATAACAGTCATGAAACAGCAATTTGTCTTTACCCACTGATACACAATTTTACAGGAGACTGAAAACTGTAACTGATCCTCAGTAGAACAACACTTAAACATGTTATGTTGTTATGAAAACGTAAGCACAAACAAATTTTTTGTGTTCACAACGTTTTGAAAGAAAGTTTGTTCATAACCTAACTATCTAGCAATGCAGCAGTCTCAGTTTGATGAATTGTGTGCGTTACAACAAATTGCCATTTCATGAGCAATAAATTGTTTCTAGGTTGTGCGAGCAGATATGAGAGAACTAAGGGATCTTGATCTTGGTGGTGCTCCATATGGTTATACACCTTTTTGTGACAGTCGAACTGAGATGGATGGGTTTCGATTCTGGAAGCAGGGTTACTGGCGCAATCATCTTCAGGGTAGACGATACCATATCAGTGCTCTGTATGTAGTGGACTTGCGTCGGTTCAGGAGGATAGCTGCTGGAGATAGGTTACGAGGACAGTACCAAGCTCTCAGCCAGGACCCTAACTCCCTATCCAATCTGGACCAGGTATATAATGTCAACATACTTTATTTATTTATTTATTTTTTTAATACTGATCTTGGTAGAGAGCTGAGGAGTCTTCTTTGTTTGCATCTTGAATAGGAAGCAGGTACTCTAATCAAAATATTTTATGATTTTCATCATCTCCAAAGAAATGTTGGCGTGGTACCTAGAAGTTGACTACAGGTGCTTTGTCGACTGTCCTTTCCATTTCACTGTACATTAGAATCATTTTGCGTATCATTTGATGCTTAATCATTTGTGTGGTTGATGCAGCAGTGTTGAATAATATATGAACTGTACATTCTAATGGGTCACTAGTTGTGTTCAACTCCCTGCTCTTCATAATATTGTTTTTAAATTACTGTAGGGAAACATGGGATTGCATTCTAATTCCAGTCAGCCTCCTCACCCCCCCCCCCCACCCCCCCCCCCCCCCAGAAAACAACCAAAAATTTTTTTTTTTTTTTTTTTTTTTTATCTTGAAAATTATCAATAACTCAAATCACTACACTCT